>MDSV01206446.1_pt1 | contig 10490 bp, 18 predicted proteins | sample 810851 | NCBI WGS metagenome assembly MDSV01 (sample SAMN05326640, study PRJNA326480) | marine metagenome | isolation source: seawater | place: Atlantic Ocean: North East | collected 2012
GATTTACCTTTTTATTTCCTGTAGATTTTACTAAAGTCATAAAAAACCTCTTATTGTTTTGTGAGACTAATAGTCCATAAAGTGGTAAATTTCAAACTAAATGAGCATAGAAATAAAAATAAGCAAAAGACGTATTTCCTATAAAATTGCTATGAATTTTATGAATAAACGTGTCCAAAAAATTAAAGAAAATAAAGGAAAAGAATTATTGTGGATATTAGAGCACCCTCTTACATATACAGCAGGAATCCGATCTAATCAAAATGAAATCTTAGATAAAAAGATAAAAATTATTAATACTAATAGAGGTGGAAAAATTACACTTCATGGTCCAGGTCAAAAAATAGTTTATTTTGTTATTAATTTAAACAAACGAAAAAAAGATGTAAGAAAATTTATTAACGTAATTGAAAAAAGTATTTTAGAATTTTTAACAATTTATAAGATTAAAGCTAAGCGAGATAAAAAAAATATTGGTATTTGGATCAAAAACAAGAAAATTGCGGCTATTGGTCTAAGAATTTCAAGATGGGTTGTGTTTCATGGTTTTTCAATAAATGTGAGTAACAACTTAAATCATTATAAAAAAATTGTTCCTTGTGGCCTAAATAACAAGAAAGTTACCTCTATTGAAAATGAAAGCAATATAAAGATGACTGATTTAGAAAAAAAACTTTCAAATATATTAATCAAAAATATCAAAAAAATTTAAAGTTTTGAATTAATAAAACTTTCAAAATCTAAACTATAACTTGCTTTAAAATTATATTTTATATTATCAATCATAAATTTAATTTTAAATGAATGAAGCATTAAGTTATTAATCTTTTTAGAATAAGTACTATTTTTAAAGTATTTCTTGTCACCAACAATAGGATTGCCAATATTGTAAAGTTGTCTTCTTAATTGATGTTTTCTTCCAGTTATAGGATTTAATTCTAAAAAAGAATAGTTATCTGTGCTTTTTAAAATTTTTAAATGAGTAATTGCTTTTTGCTCAATCTTCTTTCTATTATCATAATAAATTAAGTTATCTTTTAATGTTTTTATTGATTTTGAAACTTTTCCATAAGTCAAAGCTAAATAAGTTTTATGTATTTTTCTTATTCTAAATAAAGATGTGAATAATTGTGCATACTCTCTATTTTTTGCTATTATTAAAATTCCTGATGTTTCTTTATCTAATCTATGAACTATATAAGGTTTATGATTCTCAAAATATTTTGTGTCCTTAATGATATCGACTATATTTTTAAAAGAGCTAGTACCGCCTTGTACGGGAATTCCAGCAGGCTTATTAATTACAACAAAATTTTCGTTATTTTCAATTATGTAATCATCATAAGTATTAATTTCTTTCTTAGATGGCTTGTACTTTAATATCCTTTTTTTAACCTTATCCTTAAATTTTGAAATATTATACACATTAATAACATCACCTTCATGTAATCTGTAAGCAGTTTTTACTTTTTTGTTATTTAACTTAACTTTGTTTTGCCTGATAATTTTTTCAATTAAAGATTGTGGTAGGTCTTTTACTTTTGCTTTAAACCATTTATCAAATCGAGAATTATGAAAATCTTTTTCAACAGTGTATGTTTGATGCATGTAGTTACTAACTACTTATTTGCTATTTTTGGATCAGCTTGTTTTATGTTTTCTTTTTTTTCAACCTTTTTAGGTTTATCAACTTTTTTTGCTTCTGGGTTTCTATCTACTAATTCAATTACCGCCATAGGAGCATCGTCACCTGTTCTAAATCCTGCTTTTAAAACTCTAGAGTAACCACCTTTTCGTGAGCTGTATCTTTTTGATAGCTCATCAAAAACTTTTGACACAGATTTTTTATCTTGTAATTTTGAGAAAAGTCTTTTTTTGTTACTTAATATATTCTTCTTTCCAATAGTTATAACTTTATCAATTTGTGGCCTTAATTCTTTTGCTTTTGGCAAAGTTGTAATAATCTGTTCATATTTTATTAAAGAATTAAGCATATTCTTAAATAAAGCTTTTCTGTGCTCACTTGTCTTATTTAATTTTCTGTACCCTAACCCGTGTCTCATTAGAAATTATTTTCCTCAAGTTTTTTCGACAGCTCAGCGATATTATCTGGAGGCCAATTAGGTATTTCCATGCCTAAATATAAAGACATTGTGTTTAAAACTTCTTTAATTTCATTTAAAGATTTTCTTCCAAAATTTGGAGTCCTTAACATTTCAGGTTCTGTCTTTTGAACAAGATCTCCAATATAAATAATATTATCATTTTTCAAACAATTCATCGATCTTACAGAAAGTTCAAGCTCCTCGACTCTTTTAAGTAGATTGCGATTAAACTCAGGTTCCACGGATTTAACTTCTTTAACAATTTCTTGAGGGTCTTCAAAATTAACAAACATCGAAAGTTGATCTTGGAAAATTCTTGCTGAATAGGCTATAGCATCTTCAGCTGCAACTGTTCCGTTGGTTTCTACTGTCATCACAAGTTTATCATAATCAAGTGCGCTTCCAGCTCTAGTATTTTCTACAGCAAATGAAACTTTTTTTACTGGGCTAAATAATGAATCTATTGAGATTAAACCTAATGGACTTTCCTCAGATCTATTCTTTGGTGCCGCCACGTAGCCCTTGCCTGTGCTTATCATAAGCTCCATGTGAAAATTAGTTTTTTCATCTAAATTGCAGATAGTTTGATCGGGATTTAGAATCTCAATTTCTGGGACTAGTGTGATATCTTTAGCTTTAACTTCTTTTGGTCCTTTTATATCTAAAATTAGTTTTTTTGGGTTTGTTGATGTTGATTTAATCGCTAGATTTTTAACATTTAAAACTATGTCTGTTACATCTTCTCTTACACCTTTGATTGATGAAAACTCGTGAAGTACTCCGTCAATTTGAATTGCTGTCACTGCAGCACCTTGGATTGATGATAATAAAATTCTTCTTAATGAATTTCCTATAGTTTGGCCAAAACCTTTTTCTAAAGGTTCTGCTATTACTTTAGCAATTGTTTTATCTTCATTGCTCGTAATTTCCAGCTTATTTGGTTTTATTAAAGCTTTCCAATTCTTATCAATAACATTTGATGTTGTTTGCATTTATACTCTCCTTCTTTTTGGTGGTCTCGCTCCATTATGTGGCATTGGTGTTGTATCTTTGATTGAAATAATTTTGAATCCTCTTGATTGTAATGACCTTAAAGCTGTTTCTCTCCCAGATCCAGGGCCTTTAACTTGAACTGTTAATGTTCTTAATCCTTGCTCGAAAGCTTTTGCTCCGGCATCGTCTGCAGCTACTTGTGCTGCATATGGAGTTGATTTTCGCGATCCTTTAAATCCTTTAGATCCAGCTGAAGACCAGGAAACTACATTTCCACTTTCATCAGCAATTGAAATTATAGTATTGTTAAAAGTCGAGTAAACGTAAGCTATACCAGAGGTTATATTACGTTTAATTTTCTTCTTTTTTTTAAAAGAGCTTTCTTTTTTTACAATTTCTGTCTTTTTAGGCTCAGCTTTTTTTTCAACTTTTTTATTCATTAATATAATTTAATTATTTTTTTAATGGCGTTAATTTTTTGCCAGCTATCGCTATAGCTTTACCTTTACGAGTCCTTGCGTTACATTGTGTTCTTTGTCCTCTTACTGGTAATTTTTTTTTATGCCTTGTACCTCTATAACAGGCTAAATCGACAAGTCGCTTTATATTAACAGAGACATCTCTTCTCAAATCACCTTCAACTTTATGATTGGCATCAATAAACTCCCTAATTTTTAATACTTGATCTTCTGTTAACTCATTGACTCTTTTTGTGGACGGAATATTAAGTTTTTCACAAATTTTCTTTGAAGAAAATGGACCTATTCCATGTATATAGGTTAACGCAATGCTTACAACTTTGTTTTGTGGAATGTTGATCCCTGCAATTCGTGCCATATTTAATGAGTTAAAGTTTCAAATGCGTATTTATATTGCCTAATTATTTAAAGTCAACTCTATATAAGGTCAATTATATCGCTAATTTCTTTATTTATTTGATCAATAGACCTCTCTCCATCAATCACTCTTAATAAATTCAATTTTTTATAGTATTCAATAACTGGTTCTGTTGATTTTTCATATGTTTTGTATCTTTTGACTGCAATTTCTTCGTTGTCATCTGGTCTTTTTTCCAATGTACGTCTCTCGGAAATTCTTTTTTTTATAGTTTCTAATGTAACAGATAGTTTTAATACAATGCTAATTTTCTGTCCGTGATTTTTTAGTAAATTATCGAGATTATTCGCTTGATTTAAATTTCTGGGATATCCATCGAAAATAAATTTATTAGCATATTTTTTGTCAGAGACAATATTTTCTATAAGTTTATTGACAACTACATCATCTACTAAAGAACCAGAACTCATTAATGTAGAAATTCTATTACCTAATTCGGTTTTATTTTTAATTTCATCTCGTAATATTTTACCGGTGGAGATTTGATAAAGGTTATATTTCTTTACTATATAGTCAGATTGAGTTCCTTTACCTGCTCCTGGAGGACCAAATATAATCAGATTCATAAAGCTTACTATTTACCAAATTTTGTTTTTCGTATTAAAGACTCGTACTGCGAACTCATCAATCTTGTTTGTACCTGAGTAACTGTATCCATAGCAACTACTACAACTATTAAAATTGAAGTACCTCCTAAATAAAAAGGAATCGGATACTTAGCAATTAAAAATTCAGGCATTAAGCATACAAAAGTTAAGTATAAAGATCCCACTGTAGTTAGTCTGATCAAAATACTTTCAATATATTCTGCTGTCCTCTCTCCTGGTCGAATTCCAGGTATATAGCCACCATATTTTCTTAAATTTTCAGCAGTTTCTTTAGGGTTAAAAACAATTGATGTATAGAAGAAAGCAAAAAATATTATTCCTGAGGCGTACAATAACATATACATCGGCTGACCTTGAGTGAACATCGAAGAAATTTTTAAAAACAAATCAGACTCTGTAAAGCCAAAATTTGTGATAGTGATGGGTAAAAGTAATAATGCAGATGCAAAAATTGCTGGAATTACTCCTGCAGTATTAATTTTTAAAGGTAAATGAGAAGACTCTCCCCCGTACATCTTATTACCAACTTGTCTTTTTGGATAATTAATCAAAATTTTTCTCATAGCTCTTTCAAAAAAAACAATAAATAAAACAGTAAATATCACTAATAAAAAAATTCCTACAATCATTAAAGCAGATAAAGCGCCTGTACGACCAAGTTCGAAAGTTGATGCAAGAGCTCTTGGTATTTCTGCAACAATTCCTGAAAAAATTATTAATGAAATTCCATTACCAACACCTCTTAAAGTAATTTGTTCACCAAGCCACATTAGAAAAGTCGTGCCTGCTACTAATGAAATTGTAGTAATTATTCTAAAGCTCATTCCAGGTTCAATTACTAAATTGCCAGCATTTTCTAAACCTACCGATACACCATAACCTTGCAAAGCAGCGATTAGTACAGTTCCATATCTTGTAATTTGTGTAATTTTTTTTCTACCGATCTCACCTTGCTCTTTCAAATTTTTAAAATAATCTGATACACCGGTAAGTAATTGGACTATAATTGAAGAAGAAATGTATGGCATGATACCTAAAGCAAATATTGCCATTCTCGTAACTGCACCTCCTGAAAACATGTTAAACATACCTAAAAGGCCTTTTTGACTTGAGGACATTATTTCTTTAAGAGCAGTAGGATCAATTCCCGCTAACGGAACATAAGTGCCTAATCTATAAACTATCAAAAGCAAAACCGTAAACAAAATTCTATTTTGTAAATCTTTAGCTTGGCTAAAAGCTCCTTGTGTATTTAAGTTTTCACTAGACATGATTTGCTATTTCTTAATAATGTTTAATTTTCCACCGGCTTTTGTAATTTTTTCTTCAGCTTGTTTCGAGGCTGAATTTGCAGAAATGTCAATTTTAAACTTTAAATCACCTGTTCCTAAAATTTTCAGTTTCAAAAATTTTTTATTTATAAATTTTTCATCTTTTAATGATTTTAAATCTAATACGTTTTTTTTTCTTTTCTCACAAATAGATTGAAGTTTGGATAAATTAAGTATTGCAGTTTTATCTCTATTTAAAGTTTTAAATCCTCTTTTTGGTAAACGTCTAAATAAAGGCATTTGGCCACCCTCAAAACTCTTTATAGCAACTCCTGATCTAGATTTCTGACCTTTATGTCCTCTCGAAGAAGTTTTGCCTCTGCCAGAACCGATGCCTCTACCAACTCTAATTTTCTTTTTATTATTTTTAACGAGTTTATTTAATTCCATAAATTTATGACTCTCTTTTTTGTACAATGTCTGATATTTTTTTTCCCCTTATAGCAGATAAAATCTTTGGTGAACTTTGTGACTTTAATCCATTAACACAGGCTTTTAAAACATTATGTGGATTCGCTGAGCCAAGGGATTTAGCTACTACATCTTGGATTCCTAAAACTTCACAGACGGACCTTATTGCGCCTCCTGCTATAATTCCTGTACCCGCAGGAGCAGCTCTCATAAAAACTTTTCCTGATCCATTTTTTCCTTTCACATCATGATGAAGTGTTCTTCCTTCTTTTAATGGAATTTGAATTAAATTTCTCTTGGCAACCTCTGTTGCTTTTTTTATAGCATCAGGAACTTGTTTAGATTTTCCTTGACCTATTCCAACAGAACCCTTTTGATTACCAACAACTACTAAAGCTGCGAAACCAAACCTTCTTCCGCCTTTTACAACTTTTGTTATTCTATTAATTGCAACTAGCTTTTCTTTAATATCATTTTCAATTTTTTTATTTTCAACCATATTAAAATTTCAATCCATTTTTTCTTAATGTTTCAGCAAAAGCTTTTATTCTTCCATGGTATTTATATTCACCTCTATCAAAATAAACTTCACTTATGTTTTTATCTTTTGCTCTTTTTGCTAATAATTCGCCAATAAGATTTGACTTTTCAATTTTTTTTATTTTATTTTTCTTTATATCTTTTTCAATAGATGACGCGGAAACTAAAGTTTTTTTTTGTTTATCGTCAATAATTTGAGCTGATAAATTATTAAGTGATTTAGATACAGAAATCCTATATCTGTTAAAACTTACCTTTCTAAGTTTTTTTCTATTTCTTAATTTTCTTTTTACTTTATTGTTAATTTTTTTCATTATTTTTTCTTTCCTTCTTTACGTAATACAAACTGGCCTTTTTCTTTTATTCCTTTGCCTTTGTATGGTTCAACTGGTTTTAAATTTTTTATATCAGCGGCAGTTTTAGAAACTAAATCTTTATCTACACCACTTATCTTTATTAAAGTTTGTTTTTCAACAGTGATTTTTATTTCCTTTGGTATTTTGAAGTTTACTTCATGACTAAAACCGATTTGTAAATTCAAACTTTCACCCTTCATATTTGCTCTAAAACCGACTCCATTTAACTCTAAAATTTTTTCATGTCCATTCGATACTCCCATAATTGCATTGTTTATTAAACTTCTGTACGTTCCCCACATTATTGAAGTTTTTTTATCTATATTCTTAGACAAAGGTAAAATTTGAAACTCGTTATCTGTCAGTTTTGAAGAAAAAATTTTGTCGTTGATAGTTAATATTTTTGAACCTTTTGGTCCAGTTATAGTCAAATTAGGCCCTTCAATTTTAATTGAAGACTCTTTAGGCACAGTAATATTTTTTTTTCCAATTTTTGACATTAAAAAATCCTACAAATAATTTCACCACCAACATTGTTTTTTTTTGCTTCTGTATCACTCATCACACCTTTTGGTGTTGATAAAATAGCTAATCCTAATCCATTCATCACTCTTGGTATACTGTTGGCTCTTGAATAAACTCTTCTGCCAGGTTTTGAAATTCTTTTGATTTCTTTTATAACTGGATCGCCCTCATAATATTTGAGATTAATTTTTAAATTTGTTTTATTGTTAACTGTCTTCTCTATATAAAAGTCCTTTATATAGCCTTCATCTTTTAAAATTTTTAAAATATTTTTTCTAAAAGTGGACGAAGGAATTTCAATTGAACTTAAAGCTCTCATTTGTCCATTTCTAATTCTTGAAAACATATCTCCTATTGGATCAGTTAGTGTCATATTTCTCCTACCAGCTTGATTTAGTTATTCCAGGAATTTTACCAGAGGATGCCATGTCTCTAAGTGCAATTCTTGAGATTTTAAGTTTACGGTAAACCCCATGAGGTCTGCCAGATATTTCACATCGGTTTCTAATTCTAATTTTTGCAGAATTTTTAGGAAGCTTATTTAATTTTAATTGTGCGGCAAATCTCTCTGAAAGTTCTAGTTTTTTGTTCTTTATTATTTTTTTTAACGCAGCCCTTTTTTTGGCATACTTTTTCACAAGTTTCATTCTTCTTAAATTTTTTTCTATTGCACTTTTTTTAGCCATACTACCTCAGTTTTTTTTACTATTTAGTGGAAAATTAAATTCCTTAAGTAATTCTAAAGCTCCCTCTTTAGTTTTACTCGTTGTCACTATTGTTATATCCAGTCCTCTAATTTTATCTACTTTATCAAAGTTGACCTCTGGAAAAATTATGTGTTCTTTTACACCGAAAGAATAATTGAATGAAGTATCAATACTTTTTGAGGAGAGACCTCTAAAGTCTTTAATTCTTGGCAATGCAATATTTACTAATCTATCAATAAACTCATACATTTTATTAGCTCTTAGAGTGACTTTGACGCCAGCATTAGATCCTTTTCGAGTTTTAAAATTAGATATTGATTTTTTAAACTTAGTTATAACAGGTTTTTGTCCAGCAATTAAAGCCATATCATCTACGCAAGCTTTGAGCTTTTTTCCATCTGCCCCGTCTTCGCCCAAACCCATATTTAAGATTATTTTTTGAATTTTTGGAACCTCGTGTTTGTTTTTTAAATTTAATTTGCTCATAAGTTTGCTTATAATTTCTTTATCATATGAAATTTTTAATCTTGGAGTCATTTCTTACCTTCTAATTTTTTTTGTTTTTTCTCTTGGTCTAAGTTTTTGATATTCGACATATGAACAAAATTTTCTTTTGATACAATCCCACCTTTATTTTCTTTAGTTGGTTTTAAATGTCTCTTAATCATATTAATCGATTTAACTTTAACTCTGTTTAGTTTTCTATTAATTTCTAATATTTCTCCAGTTTTACCTTTGTCTTTGCCAGTTATCATTTTTACTTGTGTTCCTTTTTTTAAAGTCATTATAGTACCTCCGGTGCTAAAGAAATAATTTTAGTATGACCTCTTGTTCTTAGCTCTCTAGTAACTGGTCCAAAAATTCGTGTGCCTATTGGCTCTCCTTTTTCATCAGTAAGCACTACTGCATTTGTATCAAATTGAACCTTTGATCCGTCATTTCTATAAATCTCTTTTCTTGTTCTAACAACAACAGCTTTGTGTACTGCACCTTTTTTTACTTTCCCTTTAGGTATTGCATCTTTAACACTAATAACTATTAAATCTCCGACAGAAGCATATCTTCTTTTTGATCCTCCCAAAACTTTGATACACTCAACTCTTTTTGCACCTGTGTTATCTGCTACCATTAATTCAGTTTGTACTTGAATCATTATTTGAGCACCTCCCAAGTTTTCTTTTTCGAAATTGGTTTGCACTCTATGATCGACACTATTTCTCCTTCTTTAAATTTATTTTTTTCATCATGAGCATGGTATTTTTTTGTTCTTTTTATAACTTTTTCATAAAAAGGATGTTTAAATTTTCTTGTAACCTCAACAACAATTGTTTTGTTATTTTTTGCACTTACAACTAATCCTTTTAAAACTTTTTTTGTCATTTTATTTCTTTATATTCGTATAGAGTCTAGCAATATTCTTCTTAATTTCATTGTACTGAGCTGGATTATCTATTTGGTTATTAATCTTTTTAAATCTTATATTGAATAAATCCTTTTTTAAAGTTTGAATTTTTTTAATTGCTTGATCTTTTGTCAATTTTTTATCTTCTTTTTTTTTGGCATAAAATTATCTTCTTACAAATTTAGTTTTAATTGGAAGTTTAGCTGAAGCTTTATATAATGCTATCTTTGCAACTTCCTCCGTTACTCCATCGACTTCGAAAATTATTCTTCCTGGTTTTACTCTACACGCATAATACTCTGGTGAGCCTTTGCCCTTACCCATTCTAACTTCAGTCGGTTTTTTTGATACTGGAATATTTGGAAAAATTCTAGTCCATACTTTACCAGTTCTTTTCATGTATCTTGTTAAAGCTACTCTTGCAGCTTCAATTTGTTTACCGATAATTCTATCAGGTTCCATCGCCTTAAGGCCAAATTGACCATAATTTAATTTGATAGCTCTAGAAGCTTTGCCATGTATTCTTCCTTTAAATGCTTTTCTGTATTTAGTTCTTACTGGCTGTAGCATTTTTTACCCTTTCTTTTTTTTCTTTTTCAACATCTTTTGCCATTA
>MDSV01013285.1_pt1 | contig 10489 bp, 16 predicted proteins | sample 810851 | NCBI WGS metagenome assembly MDSV01 (sample SAMN05326640, study PRJNA326480) | marine metagenome | isolation source: seawater | place: Atlantic Ocean: North East | collected 2012
TGTCATTAACTATTTTTTTTTCAACTTTTTTTTCTTTTTTGTTTTCTTCCAAAGCAAATTCAGGATTCTTAGGCCTTGACTTTGGTTTTGGTGGACTAAAGTATTGATTCTCTTGAGATGGTGTTTTTTTAATTTTTTGTTTGGTTTTCTCTACCTTGTTTATCGTTTCTTCAGAGACATCAACAATATCCAAAGGGATCTCATAAATTTCAAATCTTTTATTTTTTTTGAAAATCTCCGCACCATACATAAAGATTAATAGAATACCCAAGTGAAGAGTTGCAGATTTTAAAAGACCTTTGGTCATTTTATCTATTTAAGTTTAGTAACTAACGCAACTTTTTTAAAACCAGATTTGTTAATAAACGTCATTAAATCCATTATTTTTCCATAATTAAGCTTTTTATCACCTTTTATATAGATTTTTAAATCTTTATTTTGTGCTTTTAAAGCAGATAATTTTTTTATCAGGTTTTTTGGAGTCATTTTTTTTTTTTGAATAAAAATTTCACCTTTGGAATTTATCGAGATTGTTACAGGGTCATTTTTTTCATTTTTAAGAATTGAAGAACTTTCCGGAAGATTTACCTTTATTCCCGCGGTTAGAAGTGGTGCTGTTACCATAAATATTATCAAAAGTACCAGCATTACGTCTACAAAAGGTGTTACATTAATTTCAGATATTGATTTTCTAGTATTGTACTTTTTTTGCAAAACTTTACCTAAATATTTCCTTAGAAATTATCAAAATAATCTCTTCTGAAAAAACCTCTAGTTTATTTGAGATATTTTCAAGCATATTATTGAATTTATTGAAAAATAATACTGATGGGATAGCTGCAACTAAACCTAAAGCTGTTGCAAAAAGTGCCTCAGCTATTCCTGGAGCAACTACTGCTAAACTAGTGTTTTGAGAAATTCCTATTGCAGTAAAACTATTCATAATTCCCCACACAGTGCCAAATAAACCAATAAACGGTGCAGTGGAGCCAACAGAAGCTAAAAAGTTCAAGCCCTTCTCAAGCCCACTCAATTCTTTGTTAATAACAATAAGCATCTCTTTTTTTACATTTTCACAAAAGGCTTTTTTATAGTCAAAATTTTTATTTGAAAAACCAGACTTTACTTTATCAAAATAAACCATTGCTGAAAAAAAAACTGCTTCAATTGGATGTGTCGGTTGAGAACCAAGTTTTTTAGAGAGTTTATTTAACGTCTCACTTCCGTAGAAGTTTTCTTCAAATTCCTCCGTCTCTAGTAAAATATTTTTAAGTGATGTATATTTAGAAAAAATGATTGCCCATGACCAGATAGATGAAAAAATCAGTAAAATTATCACAATTTTAACAACTAAATCTGCTTGAAAAAATAGTGAGATAATAGAAAAATCACTCGAAGATTCCTCCAACACCTTTTTGTCTATAGATTCGTCCATAACAATTTTATACTACCTCGTGGGAATTAAATCTAGCTATTAAATTTTTTGGAATTTTACTAGGTTTTTTTAGTTTACCATCAATCCAAACTAGTTTTACTAAAATTTCACAAATAGGCTTACCATTTTTTAAAATAATTTGTTTTAAATCTAAAGAAACTTTATTGCTTTTTAAAAAATAGGTTTTGACCAATAATTCATCGCTTAAAAATGAAGGTTTTATAAATTTAACCGTAATTTGTCTCACAACAAAAAAGAATGTATTTTTTAACATTTTATCAAAAATTTCTTTAAAATTTTCTTTTACCATTATACTCCTAGCTCTCTCAGCAAATTTCAAATAAGAAGTGTGATATGTAAATCCAGAGGAATCAGTATCTTCATAAAAAACATTAAAGCTTATGGAAAAAATTTCTTTCATCAAAAATTTGATTTAATATGACTAATTCCTTTTTTAGATAAAACTCTTCCTCTAGAGGTTCTTTGAACTAGGCCTCTTTGCATTAAATAGGGCTCTATAACATCTTCAATTATATCTTTATGCTCAAGTAACGCAGCACTTATTGTTTCAATTCCAACCGGCCCACCATGAAAATCATTTGCAATACAACTCATATATTTTCTATCCATTTCATCAAGACCTTCTGAATCTATCTTCATTCTCTTTAAAGATTCATCTGCAGAATTTAGGTTAATTTCTTTCTCTTCATTTACAATCGAAAAATCCATAATCCTTTTTAATAATCTAATTGCAATTCTTGGCGTTCCTCTGGATCTTCTAGCTATTTCAAATGCAGCATCTTTAGTTACAGAAAAATTAAGCTTTTTTGAATTAAGCATTACAATTTGGCTTAAGTCCTCAGGTTCATAAAAATTGAGTTGTAAAGGAATTCCAAATCTATCTCTTAATGGTCTTGAAAGTAAACCCAATCGGGTTGTAGCACCAATTAGAGTGAATTTCTCAATTGAAATTTGTACAACTCTAGCTGACGGACCTGAACCAATTACATAATCACATTTAAAATCCTCCATTGCTGGATATAATGTTTCTTCAATAATTGGTGATAGTCTGTGTATTTCATCAATAAATAATATATCACCTTCCATAAGATTACTTAAAAGTGTAACAAGATCACCTTTTTTTGAAAAGGCTGGACCCGAGGTTGAATGAAAGTTAACATTCTTTTCATTAGAAACAATATGAGCGAGTGAAGTTTTTCCAAGACCAGGTGGACCATAAAGAATGATATGGTCTAAATTATTTTTAGTTTTTTTTGATGATTGAATATACGCCTGTAAATTTGATTTTAAAAAGTTTTGACCAATAAATTCTTTAAGAGATTTTGGTCTTAAATTTAACTTTTTGTCATCTTCAACTTCGGTATACTGCAAACTATTTTTGTTATTGTCCTTAATCATTTTTAGATACTTGGTTTAGATAAATAATTTAATGCAATTGGAATAAGTTTTTCTAGGGGAACATCTTTGTTTTCACGAAGCACTTCCACAGCTGTTTTCTCACATACATTTAAAGGGTAACCCAAATTGTGAAGACATGAAACTAAATCATTATAATTTGTACTTGTTGAATCAGTTTTTAGTACCTTTTTATCATCTGATTTTTTTCTGATTTTTTCAAATAATTCATTTATAATTCTGATTGCAATTTTTTTTCCAACTCCAGAAACTGAAGCAAAGACATCTAGGTTTTTTGCAAGAATGGCCCCCTCTATATCATTAGAGTTCAATTGACTCATAACATTAAGAGCCATTTTTCCTCCAACCCCCTGAACAGTAAGTAAATCAGAAAAGAGTTCTCTGTCAGAGCTATTCAAAAAACCAAAAAATAGTCTTTCATTTTCCTTTAAAATTTCAAAAACATCTATAGAAACCTGAGAACTTTTATCTATTATTTTTTCAATATTTTTTTTGGGTACATACACTCTATATACAACTCCATTTACATCTAAATCTATAAAGTCAATACTACAAAAGTCTATAAAGCCTTTTAATTTTACAATCATTTAGCTATCATTAAGGATTTTAATTTTTGATTTTTTATGCATTGAATGACAAATCGCAACAGCTAAAGCATCTGCAGAATTGTGGTCTAAGGAAGTCAAAACAGGAAAAAACCTTTTAACCATATCTATAACCTGATTTTTTTGAGCATGACCGTAGCCTACAATATTTTTTTTTACAGTGTTTGGTGAATATTCAAAAATATCAATTTTAAATCTTGCAGCAACTAAAAAAATAATTGCTCTTGCTTTTCCTAGTTTTAGAGTAGATTCAGGGTTTTTGTTAGCAAAAATTTTTTCAACTGCAATTGATTTAGGTGAATGCTTTCTTAAAACATTACACACTTCCTCATAAATCAGGTTTAATCTTGAGCCAAGACAATTTTTACTGTCAGTAATAATTGTTCCATGATCAACGTAAACATCATTATTACCTTGATTTATAATTACTCCCCACCCTGTAGTGTTTAGTCCAGGGTCAAAACCCAAAATCAAATTTGTCAAATTATTTTTTCCATTAAAGAATCGTTTATGTTAAAATTTGAAGAAACACTTTGAACATCATCAAGCTCCTCAAGAGTTTCAAGCAGTTTTAATAATGTTCTTGCGTTGCTCTCATCATCCACATCTATAAAATTTAATGGTTTCCACTCAATTTGAGAAAACTTAGGAATTGAAAATTTTTTCTCTAATGCAGCCACAACAACGTTCAAAGACTCAAAGTCAGTTTCTAAAATATATTTATCTTCGTTTTCGAATACATCATCAACATTTAAAGAAGCACAAAAATCAAAAAAATCTTCAAATGCTCCTATTTCATTTTTATATGTGACAATGCCAATTTTTTTAAAATTGTGAGTAACACAACCATTTACTCCAAGATTACCATTAAATTTTGAAAAAGTCGATCTAACTTCAGCTGCGCTTCTGTTTCGATTATCAGTCATTGTTTCCACTATGATAGCCACTCCACTTGGCCCAAAACCTTCGTAAATAATTTCTTCTATCAACTCCTTGTTTTCATTGGAAGTTTGTTTTTTTATAGCTTTATCAATAGAATCCTTATTCATATTTGAAGAAAGAGCGTTATTAATTGCAGTCCTTAATCTTGGGTTTGAATCTGGGTCAGGCGAACCAAGTTTTACAGAAACACTTATCTCTCGGATTAATCTTGAAAAAAGTTTAGCTCTTTTTTTATCTTGAGCACCTTTACGATGCATAATGTTTTTAAATTTGGAGTGACCAGCCATTTTTAACTCCTATCAAGTTTACCACCAATGATGATTTGGTCAAAATCTCTTGCTAATTTACTTTTTTCATCAATATTAATCAATATTCCACATATGGTACCCTCACCATTAGCTGTTTCAAGTCTTGTTTTTACATGCTTATTAACAAATCTTTTTATTGAAATTTGTTTTTTCATTCCAATTACTGAATCATAATCGCCGCACATGCCTAAATCTGTTTGGTAAAATGTTCCTTTTTCAAGAATATGAGCATCAGCAGTTGGAATGTGAGTGTGAGTTCCAACAACAACAGAAACTCTTCCATCTACATAATGGGCAATAGCCATTTTTTCAGATGTTGATTCTCCGTGAATATCAACAATTTTAATAGAGTCTTCAAAATTTTTTTCTAAATAACTTAATATTTCATCAACGGAACGAAAAGGATCATCGATCATGTCCATAAATAATCTACACATAACGTTTATTACGATTATTTTGGTACCATTCTTTAGCTCATATGCTCCAAAACCCATGCCAGGAGTACCCGTAGGAAAATTGCAAGGCCTTATTAATCTCTTATCATTCTCTATATGCTCAATAATTTCTTTTTGATCCCAAATATGATTACCAGATGTAATTACATCCACACCAAATGAATATAATTCCTCACAAATTTTTTTTGTAATGCCAAATCCGTTTGCAGCGTTCTCACCATTAACAATCACAAAGTCAATTTTTTTTTCTTTAATAATTAATGGAAGTTTATCTTGAATGACTTTTCTTCCTGATCTCCCAACAATATCTCCACAAAAAAATACCTTCATTTTAATATGCCATTTTCTGTAATTATTAGATCTAGTTTTTTGTCAAATTTCATAACAGGAACTTTATCAACTTTTTGTCCTTCGAATGCAACCCCGATAGTCTTTATTTTTAATTTCTTCTCTAAAAATGCAATGGTTCTATCATAAAAACCTCCCCCGTAACCAAGCCTGTATTTATTTTTATCAAAAGCTAAAATGGGTACAATCAAAATAGATGGAGTCTCATATTTTTCTTCTAAGGGTTCATCTATGTTAAACTTGCCTTTTACCAAGGGCTTCCTAATATCCCATTTTTTAAATAATAAATGTGATTGTTCTTTAAAAATACTTGGCAAACAAATAGAGATTTTTTTTTTACTCAAAAACTTTAGATATGAAATTATATTAACCTCATTTCTTATTGGGTAATAACCAGAAATAATAAATTTTTCATCGATTTTTAGAGAAATTAGATTTTTGCAAATTTTTTTTTCCTTTTCTAATCTTTGTTTTATAGACGATCGAATCTTTAAATATCTATCTCGAAGTATTTTTTTTTCCATTTTTTTCTTCAATAATATTTTCTAAATTAGCAAGTTCATCTACAATTTTCTTCAAACCAGATGCCTCTTCAATATTTTTATTTTTTTGATTATCCAAATCAGCAGCAAGAAGCAAAGATGTCATTAAGAATTTTTTTGAATGTGGCAAACATTTCAAATGAGGGTTTTCAGTGAGCTTTATATTAATAAGCTTCTCAGCTTCCCTGAGAAATTGCTCTTGCCCCTCCCCACATTCAATTTCATAACCTATTTTATCAATTGTTATTTTTAAAACTGTCATTTTTTTTTATTATCATTTTTCTGCAAGAAAATTAGAATTTTTTCAAATATTTTTACTAAATTAAGAATAAGCTTTTTATCCACTAATACTTTGTCTTTAGTTTGTTTTTTATTAACTTTTTCTTCGATTATTTTAATTTTTTTTAAAATAATTGAAATCTGTTCTTTATTCATTTAATCAAATAGCTATATTCATTACATTATTATATTAATTTATTAATCAATAAATATAAAATACTTGTTATGAAATACAAAATTGCAATTAACGGTTTCGGTAGAATTGGACGGCTTACATTTAGATCATTCTTAGAAAGAAACCTTAAAGATGTCAAAATAGTAGCCATAAATGACTTAGGGTCTATTGATTCTAATCTTCATCTCCTTAAATATGATTCTATTCACGGTGAATTAAATGAAAAATTTGAAGTAACAAACAATAAATTATTAATTTCTAATGAAGAAGTTATTTTTTCTAATGAGCCAGATCCCTTAAAGTTAAATTGGAAAAAGCTTGGTGTAAACCTAGTAATTGAATCCACTGGTAGATTTACAAAAAGAGCTGATGCACAAAAACATATCGATAGTGGAGCAAAAAAAGTACTTATCTCTGCTCCAGCTTCTGACCCGGATATCACCGTTGTGTATGGTATAAACCAAGAAAAAGTTAATGAGAATCATAAAATTATTTCGAATGGCTCGTGCACAACCAACTGCCTTGCACCATTAGCCTATTTAATAAATAAAAAAATTGGTATTGAATCTGGTTACATGACAACAGTCCATTCTGTAACCGGAGATCAAAATACAATTGATACATTGCATAAGGACCTAAGGCGAGCTAGAAATTCCCTAACTTCTATGATACCCACATCTACTGGGGCAGCAAGAGCTGTAGCTGAGGTTTTGCCAGAACTAAAAGGGAAGCTTGATGGAAGTGCTATCAGAGTGCCAACTCCCAATGTTTCATTAATAGACTTTAAGTTTTTATCAAAAAAAGACACTACAATTGATGAAATTAATAAAACTTTTATTGAAGCTGAAAAATATAGTTTTAACAAAATTATTCAGACTACTTCAAGCCCACTTGTCTCCAGCGATTTTAATCATAATTCTAATAGCTCAATTGTTGATCTTACTGAAACAAAGGTTGTTAATAATAAATTTTGTAGAATACTTTCCTGGTATGACAATGAATGGGGTTTCTCAAACAGACTTGTTGATTTGTCTTTAAAACTTAGTAAATGAAAATTTATGAATATTTGACTTTATTAACTTTTGATTTTGAAGAAGCAATTGAGTATTCCAAAAAATACAAACAAAAAATAAATATTTTTTATTCTTTCAAATCAATCTTATGGCAAGGACCAAAATTGGTAAAAGTGATTGAAAGAAAACTTAAAAGAAAGAACCATAACTTTATAGCTGAAGCCAATTTGAATATAGGATTAGCTTTATCATTAATAGAACTTGATTTTAAATATCTAGCAATTAGTAAAAAAATGGATGATAATTTAATTTTAAAGGTTAACTCAATCGCTAAAAAAAAGAAAATTAAAATTTTAATTTCTGAAAATTTTACAATTACAACTAATTAAAAAATATGAAATTCTATTTGATATCACCACCAAAAAAAATTAGTACTTTTAATAAAGATGTTTTTGATAAAGTAACTGATTTACTCCCAGTAAAATATTTTCAATTTAGGCCAAAATTTAATTCATTAAAGTCTAGAGAGGAGTTTATAAAAAACTTTTATGATTTTGTTTATGAGATTTGCTCAACAAAAAAAATAAAAATTATTATTAATGATGACTTTGAAATTGCTCAAAAATTTGTTTTTGATGGAATCCATTTAGGTCAAAACGACAAAAGTTGTTCTGCGGCAAAAAAAAAATTCGGAAAAAACTATGTTGTTGGAATCAGTTGCTCAGATTCATTGAAATTGTATGAAAATGCTTATAAACAAGGAGCAGATTATGTTGCCTTTGGTCCAGCTTTTCAAACTAAAAATAAAAGAAAAAAAAATATTAATTTATCACATTTTTTTAAAATTAAAAATAAGATAGAACTCCCCTTTGTATTCATTGGCGGAATTAATCATGAAAACATAAAAAGTTTAAAAAAATTTGGTCCGAATTACATTGCAATAATAGACAGTTTATGGAATTTTAGTTCAGGACCAATAGAATCGGCTAAAAAATTTAGAGAAATCTTGAATGGGGAGATAGAAAATGAAAATGATTGCTAACTTAATAAAAGTTGGAAATGTGATTAAATATAAAGAAAAAGTTTTTCAAGTTTTAAATACCAATACAATAAAACCAGGAAAAGGCGGAGCTTTTATTCAAGTAGAGATGAGAGACCTCAATAGCGGAGCTAAGATAAATGAAAGGTTTAGAACATCAGAAAATGTTGAAAAATTATCTGTAACTGAAAAGCAAGTTACATACCTTTTTACAGAGAATAATCTTATTACAGTTATGAATAATGATGATTTTGAACAAATTTCTCTTAATCATGAGTTATTAGTTGGTAACAAAGACTTCCTCACAGATGGGATCCAATTAACAATTGATATGATTGATGGAGGCATTGTTGGGATAAAACTTCCAAAATCAATAGTTGTAGAAATTCAAAATGCTGATGCTGTAGTCAAAGGCCAAACTGCATCATCTTCATTTAAAAATGCAATTACAACTAATAATATAAAAATTCTCGTTCCTCAACATATCAAAGAGGGTGATAAAGTAATAATTAACACTGAAAATAGCGAATATGTAGAGAAAGCAAAAAAATAAAAAAATGATTATTGCCTCCCCTTTGTTAAATATTCTTATTAAGTCAATAAGAAACGTTCGAAAATTTTTATTAAGAGATTTCGATGAAATTGAAAAACTACAAAGCTCCATAAAAAAAAACGATAATTTTATAAATAATACTAAGTTAAAACTTGAATCAGAAGTAAATCAAATTTTACAAAAAATTAAGCCAGGAATACCATTGGTATCAAACAAAGTTTTACCGAAAACTAGTTGTTGGATTCTAGACTACTCAGATTTTTATTTTAATTTTTCAAGGGCTAATGAAAACCTTGGGTTAGGAATCGCTTATAAAAACGATGATTTTATTCAGACTTACTTATTCTATAATCCAATAAAAGATTACTATTTTTTTTTTGAGAAAGGTCTGGGAGCCTATAAAAATGATTCAAGAATTAGAGTTTCTAATAAACATGAAAAGCATGAGACTATAATTAGTATTTACAAGAAATATCAAGACAATGATGATAAAAAGCTTATTAAACTATTAAAAGGTCAATTATGTGAATTTTTATTCAACCAAAGAGAATCTGGTTCCTTACATTATGATTTATGTGAACTTGCAAGCGGGAAAATCGATTGTACGATTTTTGTAAACCCATCAACAAAAATTGATTTAATTAGTAAGTTAATTATCTCAGAGTCAGGAGGAAAAATTAATATTTTTGAGTACGAAGGAAATAAAATTTTTGTTTGTACTAATAAATTAATTGAAAAAACAGTTAAAGAGATGGTAGAAAATAATATAATTACACAATGATTAATTATTCAAAATATATAAAGTTTTTAACCTTACTTATCATAACTTTTATATCACCAAAGTTATTTAGTCAGGAAAAAGAAATAAAAAAAATAATCATAGACAACCCTTCCCAAAATCAAAGGTTGTTATCTCCACCTGTTGATAAAAAAAAGGATATAATTAAACTTATTCCTCCAAAGGAAATTTCTGATAAAGAAGATGCAAAAATTAAAGAAATTCAAAAAGCACAAGAGAACAAAAGGAAGGCAATAGAAGAAAAACAACAAAAAGAAATTGAGGAAGCTCAACGAAAACAAGAAGAAAAAAAGAGAATAATTCAAGAAAACATAAATAAAAAATTAGAAGCAAATAGGAAAGAAGAAGAACGTAAAAAAAAAGAATTAGAAGCTCAAAAAAAGGCTGAGGAAGAACGTAAACAAAAAGAACTAGAAGGTCAAAAAAAAGCTGAGGAAGAACGTAAACAAAAAGAACTAGAAGCCAAAAAAAAAGCTGAGGAAGAACGTAAACAAAAAGAACTAGAAGCCCAAAAAAAAGCTGAGGAAGAACGTAAACAAAAAGAACTAGAAGCTCAAAA
>MDSV01075376.1_pt1 | contig 10488 bp, 9 predicted proteins | sample 810851 | NCBI WGS metagenome assembly MDSV01 (sample SAMN05326640, study PRJNA326480) | marine metagenome | isolation source: seawater | place: Atlantic Ocean: North East | collected 2012
GTCGGTGGTTCGAGTCCACCCTGCTGTACCAAAAAATGACAAAAGAAAAAAAGAACAAACCTTCAAAAGATCTTCCGTTAGGGTTTGTAGACAGGCAAGAAAAAGAATTACTTGTACGAGATTTTATAATTTCTAAAATTAAAGAAGTTATGATCAAGTATGGTTTTCAATATCTTGAAACGCCAAGTTTTGAGTATTCAGAAAGTATTGGAAAATTTTTACCCGATAAAGATAGACCAGATGAAGGTGTCTTTTCATTTAAAGACGAAAACAAATGGTTGTCTCTAAGATATGATCTTACAGCACCACTTGCCAGATATGTTGCAAAAAACTATTTAGAAATTCCTAAACCATTTAAGCGATATCAGTTAGGATCAGTCTGGAGAAATGAAAAGCCAGGTCCTGGAAGATTTAGAGAATTTTTACAGTTCGACGCTGACTATGTAGGAACAAAAAGCTTACAAGCAGATGCAGAGCTTTGTGTTATGATATCAGAAATTCTTGAAAAATGTGGGCTTGATAAATCAGAATATATTGTAAAAATTTCATCAAGAAAGATAACAGAGGAGTTATTTAAAAAAATAAATTTAAATGACAATCAACAAAAATTAACTGCGTTAAGAGCTTTAGATAAGATTGATAGATTAGGATGGGAAGGCGTAAAAGAATTATTAGCACAGGGAAGAAAAGATAAGTCAGGAGACTTTACAAAAGGAGCAAATTTAAGTTTAGAAAATATAAAAACTATAGAAAATGAATTAAAAAAAGATTCACCTGAAACTGAAGATTTAAAAGAAATTTTAAAAATTTTTAAATATTATAATTTTGATAATTTTAAATTTGACCCAACTATTATTAGAGGTCTTGAATATTATACCGGTGCAATATTTGAGGTAAATCTTAAATTTGATGTAAAAAACTATAAAGGACAAATAATCCAATTTGGCTCTATCGGAGGCGGAGGTAGATACGACAACTTAGTAAATAACTTCGGTAACTACGATGCACCTGCGACTGGTATCTCAATAGGTTTAGATCGATTAGTTTATGCTTTAATGCAAAAAAAAGAGATTAAATTAAAACAATCTAAACCAGTTATAATATGTGTTTTTGATAAAAATTCTATGAAGGAATACATCAGTCTACAGCAAGTTTTAAGAGAAGCAGGAATTAGCACTGAAATTTATCCTGGAGAAAATAAATTAAAGAAACAAATGGAATATGCAAACAAAATTAAATCACCAGCTGTTATTTTATACGGTGAAAATGAAATTAAATCTGGCAAACCAACTATAAGAAATCTAAGTTCTGGTAAAGAAAAATCAATTGAAATAAAAGAGTTAGTTAATGAAATCAAAAAAATTATCTGAATCTATAATTAAAACTTTCAAGACCAATGGTTTCGTTTTGTTAGAGCCTGACGTACTGCTAGACTCAGAATATATTATAGAAAGATCAGGAGAAAAATTTAGAAGTTCCATGCTTACTTTTGATAGAGAGGATGGAAAAACGATGTGTTTAAGACCTGATTTAACAGTGGCGTCTTGCATTAATTACTTAAAAAAAAAAACTGACTCAAAAATTTATTATTCAGGGCAAGCATATAGAAGATCTAATAAAAAACGTTCTAGCTTTATTAATGATCAATTAGGAATTGAAATTTTAGGTTCAAAAAATCAAGTTCAAGATGATTTTAAAATTATTAATACGATTTTAAGTTCTGTTAAAAAGATTAAGAAGAAAAATATCAAAGTCAAAGTTGGAGACATCAACTTATTTAAAGATTTAATCAATGCTTTAGATATGCCTGAAAGATGGAAATTAAGATTAATAAGACACTTCTGGAGACCAAATTATTTTAAGGAACTTTTAAAAAGATTAGAAAAAAATACTGACATTGATTCAGTTACTTTTGATACTGATAAAAAAAGGTTTTATGAAATGCAAAAACTGGATCAAAGCAGAGAAGTTGCTGGAAGATCAATTTCAGAAATTTTAAAAAGATTTAATAAAAAGATAAAAGACCCAAGATCTTTTAGTGACGGTAAAAAGATTGTTAAGATAATTAAATCTTTTTTAGAAATTAATTGTAAAATATCAAAGTTTGATGAAAAAATATTAGATTTCGTAAAAAAAAATAATCTTAAAAAAAATATATTTAAAGATTTTAAATCTATTCGTAATTTAAAAAAACTTAAACAAGATGTAAATTTTATTACTAATTTTGGTAGAGACGTAGAATACTATACTGGGATAGTATTTGAAGTATTTTCGGGAAAGAAAGAAATCGCAAGGGGTGGACGTTACGATAATTTATTAAAAAGTTTAGGCGCTAAAAATAATACCCCAGCTGTTGGTTCAGCAATTAATTTAAAAAACATATGAAAGATTTAATTACAATAGGCTTACCTAGTAAAGGGCGATTAAAAGAAAAAGCAATATCTTATTTTAATAATAACGATTTAAAAATTTTACAAAGTGCAAAAGAAAGAAATTATTTTGGAACTATTGAAAATAAGTCTAATATTAAGATTATTTTTCTTCACGCCAAAGAAATTATTCAACGATTGGGAGATGGAACTTTAGACATAGGTGTTTCAGGCTTAGATCTTCTTAATGAGTCTGACAAAAATTTACGTGAAAAGATCAATATTAAACTCAAACTTGACTTTGGTAATGCTAATTTAGTTGTAGCAGTACCAGACGATTGGATAGATGTTCAGACTGTTGCTGATCTTGAAGAAATATCATTTGACTTAAGATCTAAAAGAAATAGCAGATTAAGAGTGGCAACCAAATATCCAAACTTGACCAATGATTTTCTAATTTCAAAAGGAGTTACTCAATATAAGATTATACCTAGTCTAGGAGCAACTGAAACATATCCTTTTATAGGTTCTTCTGAAATCATCACAGATATTACCTCTACCGGCAAAACTTTAGTTGATAATAATTTGAGAGTTTTGAAAGATGGATTGATTTTAAAGTCAACGGCCTGTTTGTTTATTGCAAAAAAAAAGGCTGCTAAATTGCAGCCTTTTTTAAATTCTTTGGGATAAGTGAAATTACATACCCATTCCGCCCATACCACCCATGCCACCCATTCCACCACCCATTGGGGGCATTGCTGGACCAGCATCTTTTTCCTCTGGTTTGTCTGCAACCATGGCTTCAGTAGTAATTAATAATCCTGCAATAGAAGCTGCATCTTGTAATGCAGATCTAACAACTTTAGTTGGGTCAATAATACCTTTTGCAAACATATCTACGTATTCTTCATTTTGAGCATCGTAACCTTGCGAAGATTTTTTTCCTTCCAAAAGTTTACCAACCACAACAGATCCGTCTACTCCTGCGTTTGCAGTAATTTGTCTAATAGGAGCTTGAAGAGCTTTCTTGACAATTTCTACACCCGCTTTTTGATCATCGCCTTTTACTTTTAAAGTATCTAAATCTTGTGCAGCATAAAGTAAAGCACATCCGCCTCCGATTACTACTCCTTCTTCAACAGCAGCTCGTGTTGCATTAAGAGCATCTTCAACTCTATCTTTTCTTTCTTTAACTTCTACTTCTGTAGCACCGCCAACTTTAATTACAGCAACTCCTCCAGCAAGTTTTGCTAATCTCTCTTGAAGTTTTTCTTTATCATAATCAGATGTAGTTTCATTTATTTCAGATCTAATTTGATTGCATCTCGCTTCGATATCAGATTTTTTTCCTTCTCCAGCGACTAAAGTACTATTTTCCTTATCAATTTTTACTTTTTTGCAAGAGCCTAGGTCTCCTATTTTAACATTTTCTAATTTAAGACCAATGTCCTCTGAAATTACTTGTCCACCTGTTAAAATAGCAATATCTTCCAGCATTGCTTTTCGTCTATCTCCAAAACCAGGAGCTTTAACAGCAACAACTTTAAGTCCACCTCTTAATTTGTTAACAACTAAAGTTGCTAGAGCTTCGCCTTCAACATCTTCAGAAATTATCATCAAAGGCCTGTTTGCTTGCACTACAGACTCTAAAAGCGGAACCATTGGTTGTAAATTAGTCAATTTTTTTTCAACTAAAAGCACTAAAGGGTTATCTAATTCTGTTGTCATCTTTTCAGCATTTGTAACAAAATAAGGAGACAAATAACCTCTATCAAACTGCATTCCCTCAACTACATCTAATTCAGTTTCAACTCCTTTAGCTTCTTCGACAGTTATAACTCCTTCATTACCCACTTTTTGCATTGCTTTAGAAATCATATCTCCAATTGATTTTTCACCATTTGCAGAGATAGTTCCTACTTGAGCTACTTCCTCATTTGCTTTAACTTTTTTTGAGGTCGTTTTTAATTTTTGAATTACAAATTCAACTGCTTTATCAATTCCTCTTTTGATATCCATTGGGTTCATACCGGCCGTTACGTATTTTAAACCTTCGTTAACTATTCCTTGAGCAAGAATAGTTGCTGTCGTTGTCCCATCACCAGCATTATCATTGGTTTTGCTCGCAACTTCTTTAACCATTTGTGCGCCCATATTCTCAAATTTGTCATCAAGTTCTATTTCTTTAGCTACTGAAACTCCATCCTTTGTAATTTTTGGCGCTCCATAAGATTTATCCATTACTACATTACGTCCTTTAGGACCTAAAGTTACCTTTACTGCGTTGGCTAATGTATTTACCCCTTTAAGCATTTGGGATCTTGCTTCCGTGTCAAATTTAATTATTTTTGCCATTTTAATCTCCTTTTAAAAGTTATTTTTTACCTTTCGAAACTCCCATTATGTCAGACTCTTTCATAATACTATATTCTTTTCCGTCAATTTTTACTTCAGTGCCAGACCATTTACCAAAAAGAACTATATCACCGATTTTTACATCCATTGGATCAAGCTTGCCGTTTTCATTTTTTGCTCCTGGACCTACAGCAACAACTTCTCCTTCTTGAGGCTTTTCTTTGGCTGTATCAGGAATGATTATTCCTCCAGCAGTTTTTTCTTCACTATCTAATACCTTAATCAAAACACGATCGTGCAAGGGTCTAAATTTCATATATTTCTCCTATAAATTTTTATGTACGGCTGATATGGTAAGTTTTAAGAAAATTTCAAGGGTTATTAACATTAAAAAATAGGCCTAAAACTCATGTTTTAAGGCCTAATTTCTGATAAATTGAACCAGGACTAAAAAATTGAAAAAATTAGAACACTTATCTGAAATATTTAACTCTTACGATACTTTTGTAATAGATTTATGGGGAGTAATGCATAACGGTATAACTCTTAATACAAAAGCCTTAGAGGCTGTAGAGCAATTAAAAAAGAACTCAAAAAAAGTAGTGTTTCTATCTAATGCTCCCAGACCTAGCGCACAAGTAGTCGATTTTTTGTTAAAAATGAAAATGGATAAAAAATATTTAACAAATGTAATTACTTCGGGAGAAGCTGCTATGCATGCCATCAATCAGAATAAATTTGGAAAAAAATTTTATCATCTTGGCCCCCCTAGAGATGACTCTATTTTTGAAAAAGTTAAAAATAACAAAACAAATATTGACGATTGTGACTTTATACTTTGTACAGGTTTATTCGATGAACACGAGAATGATTTAGAATATTATAAAAAATTCTTATCCCACTATACCTCTAAAAAATTGGTATGCACTAATCCAGACCTAATTGTGCATAGGGGCAAAGAAGAAGAATATTGCGCAGGATATATAGCCAAAATATTTGAAGATTTAGGAGGTGATGTAACTTATTATGGTAAACCTTATAGTGAAATTTATAAGATGTGTTTTAATGATAGTGAAAAGGTTTTGGCTATAGGTGATAATTTAAGAACAGATATTAAGGGAGCTAATAATCTTAACAAAGATAGCTTACTTATTTCAGATGGAGTACATCGAAAAGAATTTAGTAATGAAATCGAACTTCAAAAGCTTCTAATGAATCATAAAGTAAAAGCAAATTACTATCAAAAAGAATTGCAGTGGTAATATGAAAATCTATTATAATACTGACTTAAATAGAAAACATCACAATGGCGTTATAGCAATAGGAAATTTTGATGGAATTCATTTAGGACATCAAAAAGTTATTTTACAAGGGAAAAAAAAAGCTAAAAAGAATAAACTCCCATTTGGTATAATGACTTTTGAACCAGTTCCAGTTATGTTTTTTAATTCTGGTATAAAAAATCACAGAATTAACTCCTACGAACAAAAAATAAATCAATTAAAGAAAATGGGTTTAGACTTTTTAATCGTTGTTAGATTCAACAAAAAATTTTCTTCATTATCTGCAGAACAGTTTATAAAGAATTTTATTTTCAAAAAAACTAAAAGCAAATTTCTATATGTCAGCAAAAATTTTAGATTTGGATTTAAAAGAAAAGGAAATATTAAGATATTGAAAAAATTTGAAAACTTTTATAATTATAAATGCATTATAACTAAGCCATTTAAAAAAAAGAAAAAAACTATATCATCGACATTAATTAGAAAAAAAATTAGATTAGGAAAAATTGGAGATGTAACAAAACTTTTAAACCGAGAATGGGTATTAAAAGGCAAAGTTGTAAAAGGTGAAAAAAGAGGAAGAAAGATTGGTTTTCCAACCTGTAATATTGAATTAAACGATTATATCGTTCCTCGTTTAGGAGTTTATGCTGTTCAAATAAAAGGCCTAAACTTTATTAGGAAAGGTATAGCTAATATAGGCTATAGACCAACATTTAATGGACAAAATTTGCTATTAGAGGTGAATATATTTGGAATCAATAAAAACTTATATAATAAAGTAATTAACATTTTTTTTATGAAATTTATAAGACCTGAGAAAAAATTTAAGAATTTGAAACAGTTAAAAAAACAAATAAAAATTGATATTAATAAAGTGAAAAACAATGTCTAAAGATAATTTACAATTACCAAAAACCGCTTTTTCAATGAAAGCTAGTCTCCCAACTAAAGAGCCGATGATCTTAGAAAGATGGGAAAAAGATAAAATATTTGAAAAAATTAGAAAAAAATCGAAAAATAAAGAAAAGTTTATTTTACATGATGGCCCTCCCTACGCGAATGGACACATTCATATGGGAACTGCTTTAAATAAAATACTAAAAGACATGATAATTCGATTTCACCAAATGAATGGAAAAGACTCTGTCTATGTTCCAGGATGGGACTGCCATGGTTTACCAATAGAATGGAAAATTGAAGAACTTTATAAAAAAAAGAAAAAAAATAAAGATGAAGTACCAATAAAAGATTTTAGACAGGAATGTAGAGAGTTTGCAAAAAAATGGATACAAATTCACATTAAAGAGTTTAAAAGATTGGGAGTAGTAGGAGATTTTGAAAACTATTACTCCACAATGAGCTTTTTAGCAGAAGCTCAAATTGTAAGAGAGTTAGGAAAATTTCTTTTAAACGGCAGTTTATACCAAGGATTTAAACCTGTTTTATGGTCCACTGTAGAAAAAACAGCTTTAGCGGATGCCGAGGTTGAATACCTAGATCATACTTCCAATACAATTTTTGTGGCTTTTAATATTAAAGAGACAAAAAAAGATTTTCTTAAGAATACAAGTGTTATAATTTGGACTACAACTCCCTGGACAATACCTGCTAACAAGGCCTTAGCATTCAATAGTAGCATAGATTACTCTTTAGTTGAAATAAATGAACTAGATTATTTCAAAGAAAAAAAAATAGTCGTAGCAACTAATTTAGTTGACTCTATTGTTAAGTCTTGTGGTATTAAAAACTATAAAATTTTAAAGACATTCAAAGGTTCTGAATTTGAAGGAACTGTTTGTAGCCACCCATTTAAAAAACTAAATTTTAATTACGATGTTCCTATGTTAGATGCTGGTTTTGTAAATCTTGATCAAGGAACAGGCATAGTTCATTGTGCCCCAAGCCATGGTCCTGATGATTTTAATTTATGTTTAAAAAATAACATACCTTCTAAATACACTGTTGATAATGCAGGATTATACACTAAAGAAATACCTCATTTTGTTAATACGCATATTTTTAAAGCGGATCCGTTAGTAATAGAAAAACTAAAGTCAGAAAATAAATTATTGAAAAATGACCAGTTGCAACACAGCTATCCACACTCTTGGAGGTCAAAAGCTCCATTAATTTATAGGGCTACACCTCAATGGTTTATTTCGATGGAAAAAAACTCTTTAAGATCAAAAGCAATTAAAGCAATAAATGAAACTTCATTTTATCCTAAAAAAGGTAAAGAGAGATTATTATCAATGATTGAAGACAGGCCAGACTGGTGTGTTTCCAGACAAAGAGTTTGGGGAGTGCCTCTACCAATTTTTATTAATAAGAAAACAAGAGAACCATTAAAAGATCAAAAAGTAATTGATAGAATAGCTAAAATTTATGAGGAAGAAGGATCAGATTGTTGGTTTACTGATGATCCTAAAAAGTTTCTAGGAGAAAATTATAATTCGAATGATTATGAAAAATTAAATGACATAGTCGAGGTTTGGTTTGATAGCGGATCGACACATACTTTCGTTTTAGAAAAAAGAAAAGACCTTAAATGGCCAGCAGATATGTATCTTGAAGGTTCAGATCAACATAGAGGCTGGTTTCACTCCTCTCTTCTTCAGTCTTGTGGAACTAGAGGGCGCGCTCCTTTCAATAGCATTCTATCTCATGGTTTTGTTGTAGATGGAAAAGGTTTAAAGATGTCAAAGTCTGCAGGAAACGTTGTATCACCAGAAGATATACTTAAAAATTATGGAGCTGACATTTTAAGAGCCTGGGTTGCCTCTTCAGATTATGCAGAAGATTTAAGAATAGATAAAACAATTTTAGCACAACACGCTGAGTCATATCGAAAAATTAGAAATACATTCAGATTCATATTAGGCAATTTGAAAGATAATTTTGAGATACAAAAAATTGAAAATCTTGATGTTAAACAATTTAGTGAGTTGGAACAGTATATTTTACATAAAGTATTTGTACTTAGTTGCTCAGTAAAAGAAAATCTTAAAAATTATAACTTTCATAAATTATATAAAGAATTAACGAATTTTTGTGCTTTAGATCTTTCATCATTTTATTTTGATATAAGAAAAGATGTTTTATATTGTGATAGCATCAACTCTAAAAAAAGAAAAGAATGCATAATAGTTCTGAATATTTTATTAGACTGCTTATTGAAATGGTTTGCACCAATTTTAGTTTTTACAACTGAAGAAATTTATAGTTTAATAAGTAATAATAATAATCAAAGCATTCATGAACTTGATTTTCCTGTAATCCCAATGAAATGGGAAAATAAAGTTTTAAACGATAAATGGAAACAGCTTTTTAAGATTAAACAAGAAGTAAATATTGCGATTGAGGAAAAAAGAGCTGTTAAGGAAATTGGCTCAAGTTTAGAGGCAGAATTAAATTTAACAACTGATCCCAAACACTTTGCATTGCTTGAAGGGCTGAATTTACCTGAATATTTTATAACTTCAAAAGCAAAAATAATTAAAAGTGAAAAAAAGGGTGAATTAAAAATAGAAGTCAAAAAAACATCCGGAGATAAGTGTCCTCGATGTTGGAAAATACTTGATAATAAATGTGCTAGATGTGAAGAAATACTAAAAAATAAATAAATGATTAATATTATTCAAGATTTAAAAAGATTTAAAATTTTAGATAATATAAGAATAAACATAATAAGTTTTCTTTTAATATTAATAGTATTTTCTCTTGATAGACTATCAAAAATAAAAATATTACAATTATTAGAAAATAAACGACTTTATATAAATGATTTTATTAATTTTGATTTAGTTTGGAATTCAGGGATAGGATTTGGTTTTTTTAGTTCTCAGCCGGTTCTGATTTACAATTTAATAACATTATTAATATCTGTAGTAATCATTATTTTAATTTTCTTGATGTTAAAATCAAAAGTAATCGATAAAATCATGTTTGCTTTAATAGCTGGTGGAGCACTAGGAAACGTTTATGATAGAATTATTTATGCTGCTGTTCCTGACTTTATAGATATTCATTATAACACTTTTCATTGGTTTACATTTAATATCGCCGATATCTTTATTTCTATTGGAATCGTTGTTATTATTAGCAAAGATTTGTTGTTTAAAAATGACTAAATTTAAAAAAATAATTTTTATATTTGCAATTACTATATTATTTGCTTCTTGTAGCGGTATCTCTGATGCAGGAAAAGTTTTAAGAAATGAAAAAGTAAGAACTACAGATGAGTTTTTAGTGAAAAAAAGAGATCCTTTATCTTTGCCACCTGAATATGAAACTTTGCCAACACCAGGTTCTCAAAAAAAAGATGAAGATAAAAAAGCTGAAAATCAATTAAATCAAATTTTAAAAATTCCAGAACAAGCTTCCTCTTCAAATAGCTCATCCACAGTAGAACAATCAATAATTAATGAAATCCGTAAGTAAAAAAAATAAAAATATAATTTATAAAAATTCTTTTCAAA
>MDSV01112069.1_pt1 | contig 10488 bp, 10 predicted proteins | sample 810851 | NCBI WGS metagenome assembly MDSV01 (sample SAMN05326640, study PRJNA326480) | marine metagenome | isolation source: seawater | place: Atlantic Ocean: North East | collected 2012
GTTATGGTTTCGTAAAAGATTCAATTGGAAATGCAATGCCTGGAGTCTCAGTAAGTGATGGTAATCAGACAGTAAGTACAAATCCAGATGGATTTTATTTGTTACAAAATCTAGACGTAGGTTCTGAAAGGACTATCACTTTCATGCATGATGACAGCGAGGTGGCTCCTGCCATTACGGAATTAATAACTACGGGTGAAGGGTGGTTGAACAATACTGCTACAATTGAAATCAATTTACCAGGTAATGCATCATTCACAACACAAGTACAAGTCATCGAAAAAGATCAACCGTTTTTGATAGAATGGGATGGTGGAGCTTACACTGATTCCTATTCGCTTTACAGAAACGGAGTTATTGCATATTCTGGGACCATAAGTGAATATACATTTACGCCCCAACAAACAGGTAATTTTGAATTCACGCTTGAAGCTGAAAATACCAATGGTACAACTACATCGTTCAAATCTTTAGTTCTCATGGTACTTCCTGAACAATCTAATTCTGATTTGTGGGCAGTGGGTATGCATTGGAACTACACAGTAGATTATTTCCCCAGTAGCGATAATCAAAATATTACTATGACTGCAATTGGGAAGGAAATGGTAGTAGATGCATTTGGTATAGAAAGAGACTCATTTTTGGTTAGAATGTCTGGTGTTCACTATGAGGATGAAGAAAGGTCATACCGTTGGGTTGATGCCTCCAATCTCCTTTACTTACACACATATTGGGTTGATGACCCCGATTCATCTTCTTACTTTCAGGAAGGTTATCTAGGATGGAATTTCACTGATCTAAATGGTACTGAAAGTAATCTATTATCGGCTACCAATGATTTGAATCTACATTTCAATCGAACTAATATTATCGGAGTTCCCGGACATCCAAATGGTTATGACGATACGTACAATTTAGTTGAGATAACCCCAAATGTTGAGGTTACCACTCAGGCTGGAACATTTTCCACTACCTATATCTGTATTACAGATAATAATGATGGAATTAAGTCCTGGGAGTTATGGTATAACGATACTGTAAGGAATTGGGTGAAGAAAATCGATCGCCTACCTGGCTCTCACTCAGATTCTGTAGTTATGGAACTCACTTCATTTGATGTTCCAGTCATTCCACAATTTATTACAGAAGATTCCAATGTTTCTGAGAAGAATTATGTTGTTGAGTGGGCTCCTTTCCAAGGGGCACTATCCTATGAACTAATACAGGACGGAGAGTTAATTTATTCTGGAACAGATACTTCATTTGAAGTTAAAGATAGTTCAGATGGTCAATTTACATTCCAGATAAATGCAAAATTATCTGAAAACTATCAGATTCAAGGAAATTTATTGACCTTAGATGTTCTTTATGTATTACCTTCTCCAACATTATCTACAAGTGATGATGTTGTTTCATCTGGTGATAAAGTAGTATTGTCATGGGAATCCGTGGAAGATTCAATCTGGTATTCAGTAATCGTTCAGAATGGAAATTATGATCCAATAGAAATTTACAATGGTTCAGAAACTGAATTTTCAACCTCAGAATTAGATGTAGGATTGAATCGGATCAGAATTAGTGTTGGATCATCTGACGGTAAAACCTCTGAATTATCCGATTCCATTTTCGTCAATGTCGAAGAAGCTGACTCTTCTTCGTCGTTCTTTGGTGAGTTAACTACACCAATAATTTTGTTCGCAATTATTGCAATTACAATGGTTGCAGTGCTTATATTTGAAAGGGGTGAATAGATGAAATCTAAAGCACTAATTTCAATTTTTCAAGCCTCTATCATTGTTCTTTGCAGCATAGGAATCTATAATTTTGTCATTAATGATAAACTGGATTCTGGAAGTGGAGAAATTAAGATAACTGATTCAAACAATATAGAACATTATTTTGAGGAATCTCCTGAACGAGTTGCAATAACAAATACATATGCTGCTACTGTAATGCGAATGCTTGATATCAGTGAAGAAGTAATAGTGGGCGTTTCTGGAGATTTTGATGATGAAAAGTTGTGGCCAGAACTCTCAGATAAACCAATGATACAACATTCAGCACATTCTGAAATTGATTTTGAGGCAATTCTTGATACTCGTCCGGATATATACATCGTATTTGCTAACAACGGCATGGTTGACACTAAAGGAATTAGAGAAAAACTTGAACCAGTCGGGATAAAAGTAATCGCATTAGATTTTTACAAATACGATTCCTTACGCTATGAAATAAATGTGTTAGCAACATTGTTTGATAAGGAAGATCAAATGGCCGGATTATTTGACGAATTCGATGAGATTGAGACAATGGTTGCTTCAAAATTTGCAAACTTAAATTCCTCAGATAGACCAAAAATCGTCATGGAACATCATGCATCACTTACGAGAGATCCAGTGGTACTTACTGGAACATCGCAATGGACAGATTTGATTTACAGAGCAGGTGGCATAAATGTGTTTGATGATTTACCTGGACATACTACTCACGTTGATATGGAAGCCATTCTCGATGTAAACCCGGATGTGCTGATGTTTGATGGCATAACATTCGATATTGGTTATGATAGATATGATGAAGATGGAACTACATGCGAAACTCACATGCAACACATAGAAGGCCGGTCTGGATTTGAAAACCTGAATGCGATTATAGACGATAGAATGTTGGTTCTCTCAGGGGAGTTTGCAGGTCCAATGATGATTCATGGTTTGCCAACATTAGCAAAATATTTGCATCCTGAAATATTCTTGGATGTTGATGCTGAATCATACTTAGATGACTATTTTACTACATACCATGGTGTTGAACGCGTTGGCAAGTTTGTTTGTACATCATAGGTGGTATGTTTATGGATTCAATCTCTGTTAAGCATATTGAAAAGGGTAAATTTCAGGTCTTTATCGTCGTGATACTAGCAATTTTGACCTTTTTGTCATCTGTATTTGCTCTAGGACTAGGCTCCTCATCCAATCTAGACATGTTGACAGTTTGGGAAATCGTATTTACTGATATTTACCTTGTTTTCACGAATCTAGATGTAGTGTATAATAACTTAGAATACAATCTCTTGCCGTGTATTGGATTTGGAACTGATTCATGTATGAATCGTTCTCTAGTGTATGGTATTGAATTTGATGGGACAACGATTCAAAGGTCGATAATTTATGATTGGAGGTTACCTCGAATCTTTACTGCGATTATCGGTGGTATTGCTTTAGCAGTTGCAGGCGCTTTGATGCAGGGGTGCTTGGGCAATCCTTTGGTTTCTCCACTTACTTTAGGGGTGGCTTCAGGTGCTGCATTAGGAGCTGCATTAGCTATTGTTTTAGGTTTTACAATTTTGTCAGTTCCCGAACTAGCGATTGTTGCTAATGCGTTCATTTTTTCTTTAATCGTTGTAGCTATAATCATACAATTAGGTAAAATTAGTTCAATCTCAGCTGAATCCTACATTTTGGTTGGTATTGCAATAACCTTCATTTGTGGAGCAGTTGTTTCAGCAATGCAATATTTTGCCTCTGATGCTCAGTTATCTCAATTAGCACATTGGTCATTTGGAAGTCTGTCAAGACCGAATATGGATAATATAATTTTGATGGCCTTGGTTTTAATTGCCTTGTTACCTACTGCAATAAGGTGGTCTTGGGATCTAAACGCTCTTTCTATGGCAGGTGATGAATTTGCGATATCAACCGGAGTTAACCCAAATAAACTTAGGAAAAATATTCTCGTCGTTTCGGCACTTATGACCTCTATAGTTATTGCATTTACAGGGCTAATTGGCTTTGTAGGGTTAGCTGCACCTCATATGAGTCGACTGATTGTTGGTAACGACTTCAGGAAATTAATACCATGTTCAGGTATATTTGGGGCATTTTTGATGATTTTTGCTGACACATTGGGTAGAACCTTATTCGCTCCTATTGTGATTCCTGTTGGTGTAATGTTATCGATTATTGGTGGGCCATTTTTCCTATATCTATTGCTAAAGAGGGGGGCTTAGGATTAGAGAGATTTTGAGCGTTAAAGATCTATATTTCTCCTGGGGTGAGAATGAGGTACTAAAGGGTGTAGATTTATCAATAAAATCGAACGAAGTAGTCTCTATTTTAGGGATTAATGGTGCAGGTAAATCTACTTTGATAAAGTGCTTGAATACCATCCTCAAACCGAAAGAAGGTACAATCAAAATAATCGCTAACTCGGAAGAATCTGATGATGTTAGTTTGACAGATGTGTCCTCATTAGATTTAGTCGCCTTGTCAAGAGTTATGTCTTATGTTCCTCAATCCGTTCGAACCAGTTTTTCAATGGATGTCTTCGATGTAGTTCTTCTTGGAAGGAAACCGCACATAAAGTGGCGAATAAGCGATGATGATCGCAGTAAAGTTAGTGAAACTCTAAGATATCTAAATTTGGAAGATTTTGCATTTAGAAAGTTTGATCAAATTTCGGGAGGAGAGAGGCAGAGAGTAATTATTGCTAAGGCTGTAGCTCAAGACCCTAATTTGTTTTTGTTCGATGAACCAACCAGCGATCTTGATCTAAAAAATCAAATTCAGGTTATGAAATGTATAAAGAAATTAATCAAAGATAGTGAAACCCCGAAATCGGCGCTCATTGCTATACATGACATCAATATAGCAGCAAGGTATTCTGATAAAATTGTGCTGTTAGACAACGGCTCTGTAAGGGCGTTTGGCCCACCGAAAGAGGTCCTCACAGAGGAAAACATAGCTGATGTATTTAGTGTTAAGTCATCTGTCGAGTTAACAGATGAGGGTTATATTCGCGTATTAATTTACGATGAAATTTAAACATAGAGGTGAAAATATGACAAAGAAGGAGGACAATATACCCAGGCACGGGGTTCCTAAAGGAGAAAGAAGAGTGAAACAAGAATTGCTGTATGACCCAAACGTTGCAACGCCAAGTCATGCAGAATATTCGATGACTATGGCTTGTAAAAAAGCTACAGCAACTCTTTGCACTATCTCAAAGAATGAGGGCAATTACCCATATGGTTCATTTGTTACTTATGCGATGTACAAGGGTAATCCAATATTCCTAATTAGCAAATTAGCAGAACATACAAAGAATCTACAAGCAGATTCGAAATCTTCATTGTTGATTGCAGAAGGGGGAGATGAAAATCCACTCGCTTTAGGCCGAGTTACCTTGGTTGGCGACTGTACAAAACTGCCAGATTCAGATCGACCAACTGTCAAATCAATATTTTTAGAAAAACATCCAAGTGCACGATTTTATGTAGACTTCGAAGATTTTGATTTTTATCGCTTAGAAGTCGAATCTATTAGGTACATAGGAGGCTTTGGTAGAATGTCTTGGGTAGATGCTAATGATTGGTTCAAATCAGATCCAGACCCTGTAGAACCACATGCTGAAGATATTATTGAGCATATGAACGATGACCATCGCGATGCAATGGTAATTATTTGTCAAAAAATGAGTAAAGCCGTTGATACAACAGATGCTGAGATGGTGTCAATAGATAGGTATGGATTTGAGATGTCTGCAGTAACATCAGACGGTAATAGGCCAATTCGCCTCGCATTTGAAAATCAAATAAGCAATTCAGAAGAAGCTAGAGTAGAAATCATAAATTTGGTAAAGAGAGCCAGAAAAATGGACTAAATTAGTTGTAAGGTTTTGAATATACGATACTTTTAGCAAAACCGGGGGAGAATTTTGTCAAACAGGAAATTGATTCTTTCAGTTGAAAACTTAGCAGTTGGATACGACGTTGAATTGATTTCAAAAATTAATTTAGAAATTAGAGCAGGTGAAATCATTGCAATTGTAGGGCCTTCTGGGATTGGAAAAACCACTTTCTTAAGGACAGTTGCTGGATTAGTAAGACCACTTGCCGGAGAAATTTCCTGCAATGCACCGAGGAGGGGGGGAATTGGCTATATTCCTCAAAGATTAGGTTTAGTTCGCCATACAAGCGTGTATCACAATGTGGATTTAGGAGCAAGATCGGGAACACCCTTCTGGTCCGAACCACTAACCTGGTTCAACCGCAGACATACTAGGGTTCTAGATGCCGTAAATAGAATGGGGCTGGTAGAAAAAATCGATGAACCCGTTCGAAGATTATCTGGCGGTCAACAAAGAAGAGTTGCTACGGCAAGAACTCTTGCTCAAAGGCCTAAATTGATACTCGCTGACGAATTCCTAAGTGAATTGGATGATGATAATATTTCTATTGTTTTAGATGCAGTAAAGGAATATATGACACAAAGTGAATCTGCAATGATTATTGTTGAACACAATATCCAAAGAGCAGCGGAAATTTCTGATAAACTTCTACAAATGAACTTAGATGGTAAATTAGTGGATTATGAACTTGAACCATTGTCTGAGGAGTAATGATATTATGAATCGAGCATTGAAGAAGATATTGTTCACTGCGATTATTCTTGCAGTACTTTGCTACATTATGCTAGATGATCTTTTGCAAGGTAATTGGAAAACCGTAGACGATAGTTGGAATAATCTTTCCACATTTTGGAGTGAATCATTGTGGCCACCCGAATGGAGTATGTTGGAAGCAAGAAAATATCCTGAATGTACTTCTAGTATCGGATTCTTTTGCTCCAAGGCTTACATCGGTATGCTTGAAACATTAAAAATGGCATTTGTGTCAACAATCATGGGGTTCTTCGTAGCAATAATCCTATCACCATTTGCTGCTAAAAATTTGGCATCAGCATGGGTTTACCTGCCAATGAGGGTTCTACTTGCCACAACCAGAAGTCTTCCAAGTATAATTTGGGCCATTATATTCGTGGTCATTGTAGGGTTGGGCCCACTTGCTGGGGTTTTAGCGATGACATTCTACACTGTAGGTTATCTTGGGAAGTTGCAATACGAAGAGATGGAAGGGGTACAGAATAGTCCATTGGAAGCAGCTAGGGCCATGGGTCTATCTCATCCGGAAATCGTTACAAATGTTGTAATTCCTGAATCCAGTAACAATCTGCTTAGCCAATTGTTGTTTATGTTTGAATATAACGTAAGGCACGGTGCGGTATTAGGTTTAGTCGGTGCAGGAGGTATCGGATACTACCTACAATTCTATATGGGCTTTCAAATGTATCAAAATGTGATGGCATTCCTAGTTGTTATCTTAGTCGTAGTGGTAATTATAGATCTTATCTCAATGTATATTCGTTCCTTTGTAACGGAAGATGGTGATGTAAAAAGGCCATCTTGGTCAACGATATTTTTGTCGCCAAAACAGGCTAAGAAATTTCATCATGGAGATTCAGAGGAATGATTCTCGTTCAATTGATATATTGAACCTGCCCAACTAAAAATTAGTAATTCATTATTCACCCCTTTTCCAAATCCTACAATCATTGTACCGACATTACCTACCTCTACTGCAGTCCACTTACCGTCGATATTCTTGGCACTCCATATTTGCCCGCTGCAGAAATCCCCATACACGTAGCCATCTCTAAGCAATTCTGGACCCCAATCCATCCAAAACCCTCCTATTATGGAACAATGAGTGTCATTGTGGCTGTATTCAATAACAGGATCTGTAAAATTCGGGTCTTCTACGGATTGGTTTTCATAGCATCCCCCATCTGTATCCAAATCGTGAAATCCCTCTCTTTCAGACCAACCGAAATTGGATGATTGCATTACTGGGACTACATTTACTTCTTCATAGCACAATTGGCCTACATCTGCAATCCAAAGGTTCCCATTAGGGTCGAAATCAATTCTCCATGGATTCCTCAAACCATAATGCAAAGTGTAACTGGGGTCATCTGTACCATTCATCAAGATTAAACTTTCATTTTCATAGTGAATGAGTTGGATTGTTCCTAAGAGCGATGATGAGTTTTGACCATTACCATGTGGGTCGAAGCTTCCTCCTCCGTCACCTATGCTCCAAATATATTGATTATTACCGACTGAAATAATATTTCCACCATTGTGATTTCTATTTGATTTGTTTACCTCAATCAAAACTTCTAGTGAATCTAAATCCATTTGTCCATCAATTATTTTGGCGTGAGATAGAACTACATTCGAGTCCTTTGCACTTTCGCAAGAATTATTCTCGTTGTAAACAAGAAGAACTCTTCCGGTATTTTCGTAATCTTCGGCAAATTCCATACCGAGTAGGCCCTGCTCAAAATGACATCTTGATACGACACCGGATAAATCTCCCACCAAACTGGTTTGAATAGGAATTTCTTGTTCTTCATTTTGGGCCCATTTTGTTATTTGGCCATCTAAGTTCACAATCCAAATTGCATCATTATCATTAGGGTCGTCTAATGTAAGTACGGGGGTAGAATTCATACTAGCATAGTACTCGCAAACTAGCCCAGTCTGGTTAGGAATAATGCAATCAATTTCGACCTGTTCAGGCCAACCAAAACCAGATTCTTCTTCCTGGTTTTGCTCGTCGCCACCTAAGCATCCTGAGAAACCATAAGTTAGCAGAATAAACACTAATAGAGAAACACGAAGATTTTTCATTTCAATCGTATTTTTCTTTGAAGTATGCATCGATTCCGGGTACGTCTTCAATTAAGCTACCGTAGTGGCCCAAGTGATCTTCAGTGCCAATAATCGTGATTCCAGGAGTGTTCATTACATCTTGTAAAATCTCTACGTCATCTGAGTTGGAACTCATTTCAGCAAAAGCATCTCGTATCAATTGAATCATCTCTTCAGGCATAAAATCTGGATTGTACATTATTGGGTGACTTGGTGCTTTACCAAAAGTAGGTAGTGCGTAGTAATCGTTTACGTCTTTGAATTCTCCTTCAAAGCACCATTCTTGGTTGTCATCAGGGTCCTCGTTTCCACAATAATCAGGAACAGTTGGGTCTTTAGCAAAGGAGATGTAATCCTTTCCTCCTTCTGCCAAGCATCTTAGTGAACCGATGTATTTGTGGTATTTCGTTCCACTATCTGGAATACTTGAATCCTCAGAAAAGTGGTTGTAGACAGTATCCGGCAGGGAACTGATGTCATCAGGGTCACCAACAACTTCCACATATCCACTGTCAATCATCCATCCCATTGGAAGGAGCATTCCAGAACTACCTAATGCTGATGTGTGGCATGATGTTTTACCTTCCATCAAAGCGAAAGGATCGGTTGAATTATCGTCATCTTGGTCAGCAAGTGCCATGTCTGAGTCCTTGTGAACCCATGCAATAGCATTGTAAAACGGTCTACCATCTTGCTTTTGTTCAGCTCCTAAAACCTGAAGGTTGTGATTTTGCCAACTCAACCAAGCGGCTCCTCCGTCTAGGAAACCTAAGTCTGCATGTCCAAACCGTAGTGCTTCAATAGTTGCACCGGGTCCAGAAACAGGGTATATTTCTACATCCATGCCCAAGAGTTCAGAAAGTCTATCTGCCAGTTCTTGAGGATTTTCTTCTGTGTTGCTGTATTCTTCTTTTGTCTCAAAAGCAATGGTTAAACAGTTGTCTTCATCATCACATTTCTTGAATGTAACAGTGCTATCATCCGAGAACAAACAGCCGGGCATGCTTGCGCTAACAAAGAAAATCATTACTAAAAGGGGGAGGCTAAATTTCGGCTTCATAGTATCACAATTAGGGCTCCCTAAATGCGCACGTTAATATAATTTAGGACGCCCTAAATCTTAGTTTTGAAATTATCAAATAAATCAAATCACGAATAGGAAGTGGTACAATCCAAGCAAAAGGATACATCCATCTCCAATTCCATTTCAGGTATAGCAAACATCGAATTGCAGCAGCAGAACGAACATACGCGTTGCTATTTCTAATCAGAACAACAGAATCAATCACTATTCCATATTCCTCTAGCAACCGTTTACCTTCATCGGAATTCTGCTCAATGATTTCTAATGGTTTAGACTGACGTTTTGAAATGAAATTTCCAGTTCTTGTGCAAAGCGCACAAAGTCCATCGATAAGCAAGGCGTCTTTTGCCATATTCACTCTGCGGCGATGTGAAGATTGCCATCTTCGTAGTAGATTTGGATTCTATTAGGCAGTTTCCTTGTTAATGCAGCGACTCCTTCATAGATTTCATCTTCCTTACATTTGAAGGACTTAGCGGCCTTTTTGCTTGACCAAGCCACGGTTTCAAAATCGGATTGTCTAATCCACTCGAACAGGCGCAACTCGAACTCGGTTAGTTCTGCCATGATTACCCCACATCCTCAAAGCAAATCAATACTACTGCTCTCAGGAGAGAGCCACCATTCTGCGGCAACACTCTTCAGCATCGATATATCCGTCAAGCAAAGTGTTGACTGCAACGACAAAAGGAACGTCAATTCCCATGTCAATCGCCCTATCTCTGAACATTCTAGCGGCTCTAACTCCTTCAGCAACCATCACCATTTCTTCAAGCGCTTGTTCAAGAGTTAATCCACTTCCTAATTTCTCACCCATTCTACGGTTTCTTCCATGAGGTGAAGTTGCTGTAACA
>MDSV01017463.1_pt1 | contig 10486 bp, 9 predicted proteins | sample 810851 | NCBI WGS metagenome assembly MDSV01 (sample SAMN05326640, study PRJNA326480) | marine metagenome | isolation source: seawater | place: Atlantic Ocean: North East | collected 2012
AATAATGATTCTGATTCTTTATTGATTGCCGACTATAAAGAAATATTAAATAATCCAATGACTGTGAACGAATATAATCAAGCATTTATTTATATAATTAGTGATGCTGTAAAGTCTAAAAGAAATGAGTACGTAAAAGAATTATTATTAAATAATAATTTTTCCAGTGAAGACGATATGCTAAATTCATTTATCTATATAGTTGAAGCTAATTATTTATTTTCAGAAGACCTGGGAAAGTATACAGATTTATATAAAAAAGCTATTAAGATTGTACCTAGCTATGATCTAAAAATATCTTGGTCTGGAGAATTAATTGATTTATATATTGATAACTCTGATATTGATGAAGCGAAAATAATTTTGAACTCTTTAATTAAAATGATTGACGATAAAAACAATTTATCTCTAGTAGAAAAAAATAATCTTAAATTTATAGAGTCTAAAATTGAACAATTAATGAATTAATTATTTTAAATACTAAATAAAATTTATTAATTTACACAAGTTTGAAAGTGGGGATTTATCCCCACTTTGCATTTATAGAAAAATTTTAAGGAGTAAATATAGTGAACAGTAAAGATATAATAGATGCATTTACATACGTAGCTAATGAAAAGGGTATAGACAAAGTAAGTTTAACTGCAATTATAGAGGATATCTTCTTAACATTAATATCTAAAAAATTTGGTGAAGACAATGAAGAAAAATTTAGTGTTATTGTAAATATGGATAGAGGAGAGATTGAGATTTTCCAAGAGAAAATTGTTGTTGAAAAAATACAGGATTCTAATAATGAAATACTGCTAAAAGATGCTTTGAAAATTGATAATTCAATGACAGTTGGTGAAGTATGCATTGATATATTAGATCCTAGCACATTTGGGAGAAGATTAATAAATACTGCAAAACATCATTTACTAAATAGAATTAAAGATGTAGAAAAGAAATCAGTTTATGATGAATTTGTTAATAAAGTACATGATATTTATTCAGGTTACGTTCATCAAATACAACGTAATAGAATATTTATAGCAGATGAAAATAAAAATGAATTAATATTACCAAGATCTGGTCAAATACCAAATGATAGATATAAAAGAGGACAGCAAATAAGAGGACTTATAGATAGTGTTGAATATAGTACTAAGGGTCTGGAAATAATATTATCAAGGACAAGCAATATATTTCTTAAAAGACTATTTGAATTGGAAGTTCCTGAAATTGACGATGGAATCATTGAAATAAAATCAATTTCAAGGGAGCCAGGTGAAAGAAGTAAGGTAGTTGTATTTTCTTCAGATAGAAGGATTGATGCAGTTGGTGCATGTGTAGGTATGAAAGGAAATAGAATCCAATCTATAGTAAGAGAGTTAAATGGAGAGAAAATTGATATTATAAATTGGAGCGAAAAACCTGAAATATTAATTTCACGTTCTCTTGCTCCAGCTAATCCAATTAATTTACTTATTGATGAAGAAAAGCCATATGCAGTTGCTATATTCGAAGATGAGGATTTAGCTATTGCTATTGGGTCCAATGGACAAAATATAAAACTTGCTTCAGATGTAACTGGTTATACGATTGACGTGATTAAAAAAAGTGAATATGAATCAAATCAAGAAATTGATTTAAATTCGATAGATGGTTTATCTGATAAAATTGTTAATATTCTTTCTGATAATAATATTAATACATCAAAAGATTTTTTAACTAAAGATAAAGATGAACTTCTTAAAGTTAAAGGATTTGGAGAGAAAACATATGATAAAACTAAGGATATAATTAAAGATTCTATATCAGGTTAAATTATAATATGGCTCAAAAAAGAATATATCAAATTGCTAAGGAACTTAATATCTCTCATGTTGAGATTATAAAGTTTTTATCTTCCAGGGATATAAAAGTTGCTAATCATATGGCTCCTGTAGATAATAATATTTATGACTCTATTCTTATGGAGTTTTCTAAAGAAAAAGCATCTATTGATAGGCAAAGGAAAGAAAGAGCAAGAAAAGAGATTATATCAAACAAAGAAGATGTAACCGAAGTCAAAACGTCCAGCTTAATATCTCAAAAGGATTCGCCTGTAACTGAAACTAAAATTCAATTAGATGAAGATGACTCAAAAGAAGAAAATAATACTTCTAAAAAGAAAATTGAAACTAAAGATCTAGATATAGTAAATAAAGAAGGTTCCGAACGTGACAATAAGGCTGAAACTGTTAGCGATGTTAATAAAGCAAGTAGCAGTGAGACTAAAGATGTCTTACCCGCTCCAAAAGAACCAAAAAGAAAACTTAAAAAAATTGATATGTCATCAATTGCTGATAAAATTAATAGTAATAAAAAATCTAAGTTTAAAAAAGCTGAAATTAAATCAAGCAGCGCTTTACCTGTAAGTAAAAAAAGTAAAAAGAAAACTAAGAAAAAAAGAGAAAACGAGGATTCTTCGGAAGAATTAACTGGATCTATAATTAAAGTTCCAGAATTTACCACGGTAGACGAACTGGCTCAAACAATGAAGGTGTCCAGCCAAGATGTTATAATGAAATGTATGGGATTAGGTTTGATGGTTACGATCAATCAAAGACTTGATATGGATACAATCGAAATGGTTGCTGATGAATTTGATTTTGAAGTTGAAAGATTAGATATTTATAGCGATGATTCAATAGAAGAGGATCCTATAGATGAAGCTGATTTGCAATCTAGGCCACCAGTCGTCACAATAATGGGTCACGTAGATCATGGAAAGACATCTTTGCTTGACTATATAAGAGATACAAATATTATTGCAGGCGAAGCTGGAGGTATAACTCAGCATATAGGGGCATATGAGGTTAAGGTAAAAAATGGTAAAAAAATTACATTTATTGATACTCCTGGTCACGCTGCGTTTACTGCGATGAGAGCAAGAGGTGCTCAAGTAACAGATATTGTTGTATTAATTGTCGCTGCTGATGATGGACTTAAACCCCAAACATTAGAAGCTATTGATCATGCACAGGCAGCAAATGTACCTCTTATTGTTGCTATTAATAAAATTGATTTACCAGCAGCAAATTCAGATAATGTTAAAAAACAACTTTCTGAGAAAAATATTCTTGTTGAGGACTGGGGAGGAAAATATCAAAGTGCTGATATATCTGCAAAAAAAGGCACAGGTATTGATGAATTACTAGATAAAATTTTAATTGAATCAGAAGTACTTGATTTAAAGGCAAATTATGAATGCAACGCAAAAGCTGTAATAGTTGAATCTAGATTAGATAAAGGACTAGGTCCTATTGCTACAATCTTAGTTCAGCATGGAAAAGTTAAAAAAGGTGATATCTTTTTATGTGGTGCTCAATACTCAAAAATTAGAGAATTATTAAATGAAAGAAATGACAAAGTTGTAACTGCAAGTCCTTCTGATCCAGTTCAAGTACTAGGCTTTAAATCTGTGCCTAACGCAGGCGACTTGCTTCAAGTCTATAAAGATGAAAGGGAAGCTAAAAAAATTGCATTACAAAGATCACAGCTTGAGCGTGAAGCAAATTTTCAGCGTCATAGTAAACTGACCCTAGATCAGGTTGGAAAAAATATTAAGTCAGGTGAAATGAAAGAATTAAATATAATAATTAAAGGTGATGTTGATGGATCAATTGAAGCTCTTAGTGATTCTTTAATGGAGCTTTCTAATGATGAAGTTAATATTAAAATTGTATTAAAATCTGCTGGAATGATAAATCAAAATGATATTAGCCTAGCTTCAGCATCTAATGCTATTATTGTTGCTTTTAACGTTAGTGCATCTGTAAACTCAAGAAAACTTGCAAAATCTTATGGAATAGAAATACGCTATTATTCTGTTATATATGAAGCTATCGACGAAATAAAACTTGCACTTGAAGGCCTTTTAGATCCTGACATAATTGAAGATTCAATAGGTAGAGCTATTGTTAAAGAATCATTTAAAATACCTAAAATTGGTATTATCTCTGGATCATATGTAGAAGAAGGAAAGGTAATTAAAAATTCCCTATTAAGAGTTTTAAGAGAAGGTGAGATTATTTATGAAGGAAATCTTACTTCTTTAAAACGATTTAAAGATGATGTAACTGAAGTTAAAAATGGATTTGAATGTGGAATCGGTGTTGCAGGATTTTACGATTTTAAAGAAAACGATGTAATAGAAGTTTATGCTAAAAAAGAAGTAAAAAGGACTTTAAAATAAAAGTTAATTCAAGAAAACCTTTTAAGCGATGTGACAGAGTCGCTGACCAAATAGAAAAAGCCGTAAGCCAAATACTTATAAAGGAAACATATTTCCCAAAATATGTTATGGTAAGTATAGCTGATGTTAAAGTTAGTCAAGATTTAAGGAATGCAGATATTTATTTAAGCTTCTATAATAAAGACAATGACTTTGATCCTAAACAGAACTTCAATGAATTAAGAAAAAATACTAATAATATAAAATTTAAGTTAGGGAATATTTTAAATCTAAAATATATGCCTAAAATTAAGTTTTTTTTATCAAGTGATTATGAATATTATGATAAAATTAATCAAATTTTAAAAAATGATAAATAATCAAATTTTGCCTATTTGGAAAGAAACTGGAATGACATCATATGACGTTGTCAAGCTAGTTAAAAAAATAACAAAAGATAATAAAGTAGGGCATTGTGGCACACTAGATCCTTTTGCAGAAGGAGTTATGATTATATGTACAGGTGAAAAAACTAAAGATATACAGGATTTCATGAATCTAAAAAAAGAATACATAGCAAACATTAAATTAGGATACGAAACAGATACTTTAGATAAAACAGGAAGTATTATTAATGAAAATAAAGTTCCTCAATTAAACAAAATCAATATTATTAATATTTTAAAAAGCTTTTTAGGAGAAACTCCTCAAATTCCACCTTTTTTTTCTGCTTTGAAATTTAAAGGTTTACCACTTTATAAATATGCTAGAAATGATATATTTATAAGGAAAAAACCTAGACTTGTTTATATAGATAGCTTGAAGTTGCTAGATTTTACACATCAGAGTATTAATATTCATATAAGTTGTGGTAAAGGAACATATATAAGATCACTCGCAAGAGATATATCTTATAAATTAGGTACATTTGGCTTTGTAAATGAATTATCAAGAGTGGCTCTAGGTTCATACAACAAGGAAAACTCAATCTCTATACATAAATTACAAAATGCCTAAAATAATAAAATTTAATGAAACTATAAAAACAACTTCATCAGTGGTTATTTTTGGTAATTTTGACGGAGTGCATCTTGGACATCAAAGCTTAATAGATGATTTAATTAAATATGGTCATAACAAAATTAAGATTCTTGTCACATTTCATCCTCATACTCAAACCATAGTCAAAAATACTAATTCTTTAAAATTAATTACACTTTATAAGGATAAATTAAAATTATTATCTACATTTAACATTGATTATATATCAACCATAAACTTTAATAAATCTTTCTCGAGACTTTCCCCAGAAAAATTTATTGACACTATCATAAATAAGTATAACCCTCAAACTATAATAATGGGATATGACAATAATTTTGGCTTTAAAGGTAAAGGAAACTATAAATTTTTAAAAAAATATCTATTTGATAAAAATATTGATTTATATCAAAATAAGCCATTTAGCTTAAATGGTTCAATTATAAAGTCTAGCCTAATAAAAGAACTTATTATAAATGGAGATATTAAATCTGCAAATAATTACTTAGGTAGGAAATTTAAACTTTCTGGAAAAATTACAAATGGTAATAAGATTGGAAAAAAAATAGGGTTTCCGACGGCTAATTTAAAATTAGAAGACAAGCAACAAATTATTCCAAAAGTTGGAGTATATTCCGTAAATTTAATTGTTGGCACTAAAAAATATAAAGCATTATGTAATATTGGATATAGGCCAACTTTTTTTGAAAAAGGAAAACTTAGTATAGAATCTTATATTGTAAACCATAATCAATTAGATTTATATAATACATATATTAGTTTAGAATTTAATTTTTTTATACGAGAAGAAAGAAAGTTTAATAATAAAGAAGGTTTAGTAAAACAAATAAAGAAAGACATTGAAGTCTTAAACTGCTAAACACTCAGGAGAAAATAATGACAAATAAAGAAAATACTGGATCTACAGAAAACCAAGTAAGCGTTATTACAGGAAGAATAGATGTAATTAACACTCACTTAAAAGTTAATAAAAAAGATCATAGTTCAAGAAGGGGGTTACTACTTCTTGTATCTAAAAGAAGAAAACTATTAAAATATCTTAAACGCACAAATCTTGAATGCTATAAGACATTGATTGAAAAATTAAATATAAGGAAATAAAAATTGATTAAAGAAAAAATAAAAATAGGTGGCAGAGAGCTATCGATAGAGAGTGGTAAAATGGCAAAACAAGCAAGCGGTTCTTGTGTTATCCATTACGGTGACACATCATTACTGGTTGCAGTAACTTCAAGCAAAGGCGTTGAAGAATATAGAGGGTTTTTCCCTTTATCAGTAGAATATAGAGAAAAGTTTTATGCCGCAGGAAGAATTCCTGGAGGTTTTTTTAAGAGAGAGGCAAGACCTACAGAACATGAAATATTAGCCTCCAGACTTACTGATCGCCCATTGAGGCCTTTATTTCCAAAAGGCTTTAACAATGAAACCAGAGTTGATATTTATGTTTTATCCTATGACTCAGAAAATGAAGCTGATATTCTTGCTGCATTAGGTGCTTCTTTTTCATTGCTTATTTCAGATATTCCATGGAATGGTCCCATTGCAACTGTAAGGGTTGGACGAATTGATGGTGAGCTTAAAATTAATCCATTAAAATCTGAAATGGAAGAATCGGATATTAATATTGTAATTTCTGGTACATCTGATTCAATAATGATGGTTGAAGGTGAATGTGATTTTATAACTGAAGAAGATTTCTTAGTAATCTTAGAATTTGCTCATAGCAGTATTAAAGATTTAATTGATTTTCAATTAAAAATTTCTGAAGGCTTTAGAAAAGAAAAAAGAGAACTACTTGAGGAAGAAGTTAATACTGACCTTGTTGATGCTATTGAAAAAGCTATTAATGATAAAGATATAATCGCATTAAATGAACCTAAGGTAAAAGATGATAGATATTCCGATATTGATAAATACAAAGACTCTATTGCAGATAAATTAATCGAAGATTATCCTGATGATGGAAGTTTTATTAAAAAATATATTGATGATAAAGTTTCACAAAACTTAAGAGACAATGTTTTAAAACTAAACAAAAGAGCTGATGGAAGAGATACTAAAACAGTTAGAGATATACAAATTGAAACATCCTTGCTTCCAAGAACTCATGGTTCTGCATTATTTACTAGAGGAGAAACACAAGCCTTAGTAGTTACTACTTTGGGAGGAAAAAGAGATGAGCAAATGCTTGATAACATTGATGGCTTAGTATATAAGAACCATATGCTTCATTATAATTTTCCTTCATTTTCAGTTGGCGAGGCTAGAGGTAAATTTAGTTTATCTAGAAGAGAAGTGGGTCATGGTAATCTAGCTGAAAGGTCTATAAAAAGATCTCTACCTTCATTTGAAGATTTTCCATATACAACTCGCCTAGTATCTGAAATACTAGAATCTAATGGATCATCTTCTATGGCAACTGTTTGTGGTAGTATTTTAGCATTAATGGATGCTGGTGTACCAGTCAAAGAACCTGTAGCTGGTGTTGCTATGGGACTAATTAAAGAAGGTGATGACTATGCAGTTTTAACTGATATCCTAGGAACAGAGGACCATATAGGTGATATGGACTTTAAAGTTGCTGGATCTGAAAGAGGAATTACTGCAATTCAAATGGATATTAAAATTGATGGTCTATCGTTAGAAATAATGAAGGCAGCACTTGAACAAGCAAAAGATGCAAGATTGCATATTTTAAATGAAATGTTAAAAGCATTGCCTGAATACAGAACAAAATTATCTGAACATGCCCCTAAAATTGCACAAGGATCAATACCTGTTGATAATATTGGTGAATTTATTGGCCCAGGTGGAAAAAACATTAAGGCTTTGGCTGAAAAATATGAATGTGAAATTAATATTGACGATGATGGATCTTGCACTATTTTAGGTCAAGACCAAGCTCTTATTGACGAGGTAGTTGACTATGTTGGAAAATATAGTCTGAAAATAGAAGTTGGAGAAACTTATGAAGGTCAAGTTGTTAAAATAATGGATTTTGGTGCATTCGTTAAATTAACGCCTAATAAGGATGGACTAGTTCATATATCTGAAATTAAAAAAGAAAGAGTGGAAAAAGTTTCAGATCATCTAAAAGAGGGTGATGAAGTTAAAGTTAAAGTACTGAAAATGGATCATGGTAAGATAAGTTTAAGTATGAAAGCTTTACTTTAATGACAGTTGGTGTACCTAAAGAAATAAAAAATAATGAAAAGAGGGTTGCTCTAACCCCATATGGTGCATTAGAACTTATCCAATCAGGTCATACAGTTTATATTCAAAAAGATGCTGGGACTGGAAGTGGCTTTCAGGATTCTTTATATGTTGAATCAGGTTGCAAATTGCTTGATACAATTGAAGAAGTATATTCTCTATCTGATTTAATAGTAAAAGTAAAAGAGCCTCAACCTCTTGAGGTAAAGCTTATAAAAGAAGGACAACTTATATTTACTTTTTTTCATTTCGCTGCAGATAAATCATTAACAGAGGGAATACTTAATACTGGCAGTACTGCAATTGCATACGAAACAATAGAATCTACTGATGGAACATTGCCTATTTTAATACCAATGAGTGAGGTTGCCGGAAGGATGTCTGTACAGAATGGTGCTAAGTGCTTAGAAGGAAGTATGGGCGGAAAGGGGAAATTACTAAGTGGTGTCCCTGGAGTTGAACCAGCAGTTGTAACAGTATTGGGTGCAGGCATAGTAGGAACCAATGCTGCAAAGCTTGCAGCAGGTTTAGGTGCTCATGTAAATATTCTAGATATTAATATCAATAGATTAAGATATTTAGATGATATTATGCCTAAAAATATAACTACTATATATTCAAATGAACATAATCTAATAAATACATTATCTTACACCGACCTATTAATAGGAGCTGTTCTTATCCCTGGTGCAAAGGCCCCAAAATTAATATCTGCTGATATGCTTAAAATTATGAAAGAGGGATCAGTGATTGTAGATGTTGCTGTAGATCAAGGTGGATGCGTTGAAACCTGCAGGCCTACAACTCACGAAGAGCCTACTTATATTACAGAAGGCATTGTTCACTATTGCGTCTCTAATATGCCTGGTGCAGTGCCATACACTTCTACTTTATCCTTGACGAATGTTACTTTGCCATATGTAAAACATTTAGCAAAAAATGGTTTATCTGGACTTAAAGATCAAATGTTTAATGGTGGCGTAAATATATTTAATGGAAAAATAACACATAAAGGTGTATCAGATGCGTTTGGTATGCCATATGAAAAATTTTCAATATAATTTATCATTATTTGTCCCTATAATAATTGTTGCTTAACAATATTTTTAAATATTAAATTAAAGTATTACTTTAAGTAATTAATACAAATACTCATGCAAATAAAAGAAATAAAAAAATTATACTACTCTATAGGTGATGTTAGTCAAATGACAGAACTAAAGCAATACGTTCTTCGTTATTGGGAAACTGAGTTCTCTATATTAAATCCTGAGAAAAACAAAGCAGGTAATAGAAGATATAAAAAAGAAGATATTAGCATAATAAGGCATATAAAGGAATTATTATATGAGAAAAAATTTACAATAAGAGGTGCTAAGCAATATCTAGAGGATTTTTATAAAAATAAAAACTCTCAATCTAATATTGTAAAAATATCTTCAAATTCAGTCAATAATGAATTTCTACTAGATCTTAAACAAAAACTTGAAGAAACATTAGTTTTAATAGAAAAGCTTAAAGAGCAGTAATCGGGACGTGGCGCAGCCTGGTAGCGCACTTGACTGGGGGTCAAGGGGTCGCAAGTTCAAATCTTGCCGTTCCGACTCTGTCAACAAACTTAAAACCCTTCATTAAACTGAGGGGTTTTTTATATCTACTACATTTATTCACTAATACTTATATCTTGCTATAAATAGGCATCAGAATACAACAAACAGAATACAACAATGAGTCTTGTGGCTCTCAAAAAGCCAAACAAGACGACTAACCTAACTAAGTTTTCAACCTAATTTCAACCCCTGGGGCTAATTCAAGGGGGTGGGTGGTCGAATATAAAAAGAGGCACACACATTCTGCATATATTTTATAAAAAATTTGTGTAAATTCAGATGTTCAATAATTAAGGGGAGTAATTATAATAAATAATAAATAATAAAATTATTAAATGTAATATAGAAGTATGTCATTATTTAATAAATATGGTTTTAATAAAAATATATTAAAATCAAT
>MDSV01046559.1_pt1 | contig 10486 bp, 9 predicted proteins | sample 810851 | NCBI WGS metagenome assembly MDSV01 (sample SAMN05326640, study PRJNA326480) | marine metagenome | isolation source: seawater | place: Atlantic Ocean: North East | collected 2012
CTACTGGTTTTAGAGAAACTTATGGGGGTCTATACAAAAAATATAAAGTTGTACCAGACATAGTTATTTTTGGAAAAGCAATTGGAAATGGATATCCTATAACTGCAATCCTTGGTAAAGATTCAATTATGAAAAGTTCTGTTAATACATTTTTAAGTAGTACTTTTTGGTCTGATCGAATAGGTCCTACAGCTGCAATTGCAACATTAAACTTAATGAAAAAAACTAATTCTTGGAAAATAGTCAATAAAATTGGCAAACAAGTTAAATATAGATGGAAAACTTTATTTAAAAAATACTCAATTAAAGCAAATGTTTGGGGATTAAATGCAATAATAGGTTTTAATTTTGAGAGTAAAAATAATTTGAAATATAAAACTTTTATTTCGCAAGAATTACTAAAGAAAAAAATTTTAGCTTCAAATGTTCTTTATGTTTCAATCGCACATGAACAAAAAGAAATTGATAGATATTTTTATGAATTTGAAAAAGTAATTAGCATAATTCAATTATTTGAACAAAATGAATTAATTAAAATTGATAAATTTCTAAACAATAAAACTGCAAATCAATCTTTTAAAAGATTAAATTGATTAAAAAAAATATTATATTTTTAATTTAGAAACTCTATAAATATATTTTATTGTTCTATAAATGAGTTTAATTCTCGAATAAAAACCTGTTCCACCTTTTGATACCCCATCTTCTCTGTCAAAAAAATATACATCTATATTTAATATTTCAATATAATGATTCAAAGAATTCAATAATATAAACAGATCTAAAGAAAAATCATTAGGCCATAATTGTTTGTTTATTTTATTGAAAAATAATTTTGAAAAAACTTTTGGTTGAGCATTAATATCATTTAATCTTTTTTTTAGCAATAACAGCACCAATATCTCCATTCCAAAAGTAAAAAAACTTTCGATAAATTTTCTATTTTTTCTTTTGCCTTTAATAATAACATTTTCTTTATCTTTTATTTTATAATAAGCTTCAGTTAAATCATTAATATCAGTCTGTAAATCAGCATGAGTCCAGCCAATATATTTATATTTTGATATCTCAAGCCCCTTTAAGATATCAAATCCATAACCAATTTTTTTTGTCTGATATAAAATTTTTATGTTTTTACTATTTTGAATTTTTTGTAGTTTATTTACAGTTCCATCATTGGAGTTTCCATCTACTAATATGAATTCGTGATCATTTATAAAATTATTTGAAAATAAATTTAATTTATCAACCAGTTTTTCTATGTTGCCAACCTCATTATAAATTGGAATAACTATTGATAAACCTAAAGGTATTTCTTTATCCATTTATTTTTTTTATAAAAATTTATCCAATATTTAATTGTTTTTTCATATACTTCATAATCATATGGTGTGCCCCAACAAATATATCTTACGTCAATGAATTTAACTTTAAGAGAATTTTTTATACAAAAATTAATAACATTATCTACATAAAACTTATTTTGAAATCTATTATTTTGAAAAATCATCTCCTCTAGATTTTTTAGAAATTCATTAGAATTTTTAAACCAAAACATACCTGTTGTAGCGTGATCATTCATAAAATTTCTACTTATGATTTTTTTTAAAGATATATTTTTTACAGATAAATTATCACTTTTTAATTTTAGCCAACTATGCGCATTAGGGTTATTTTGGATATTTATATCTCCAGTATGTGTGAATACAATTACATCAGATATTTTTTTTAATTTATTAAATTTCTTAATATCTAAATCAAATCCATTATCACAAGCACCAATAAATAGCTCCTTATTGGTTTGTAGATATTCCCTTGCTAATAAACATCCAAAAGCTTGGTCAAGTTTAACATGATCATGAATAAAAATAGAATCTTTATATTCTTTCTTAACTAAAGTTTCTAATCCATTTATAATATCTTCAGAATTATTTACCAAAATTAATCTTTTATTTTTTTTATTTATCCAAGGAATATCTTTTAATGCTCCTAAAATCATAGGAATTTTTTTTCCTGTATATCTATCAGTAATTTTAATAAGTGGTTTTTTAATCTTATAACCTTCATTTTTGAAACGAGATCCAGCTCCACCAATAGGCAAAAGTATATTCATGGTTGATAAATCTTCTTTATTAATTGCATCCAATATTTATATTCCTCTAAATCTTTAGGAGTTCCCCACTGACAAAAGAAATCTACATTTTTAGGGCACCACACTTTGAGCCCATCGTTTATAAGGAAATTATAAATTAAACTTACATAATATTCTCCATTTATAGACTTCTTTGATTTGATAAGAATATTTGCGTATTTTTTAAAAATTTTCCCAGATTTAAAATAATACATACCAGGTGAATGATTATCCATTAATTTATTTTTATAAAATTGATGTTTTTCTAAAATCAAATTTAAGAAATTATTCTTATTTGTTTTACAGGTGGCATAAATATTGTTCTTATCCATTAAATGAGGATGAAATCCAGTGTAACAAGGTATAGCACCATCAGGGTCTAATAAAGATAGATTTTTTATAAATTTTTTGTAGTTCCAATGCATATAGTAATCACAATAACTTATTAAAATTGGCTCATCATCATTAATATACTTTGAACATTTTAATAAATCAAAAACAGGTCCTTTTCTTTTAAATTTATCTATACTTATTATGTTACATTTATAAGAGCTCATTTTAAGATCACTTTTTAAATAACTATATTTTTTTAAATGTTTATTTTGGCAAATAAAATTAATCTTTTTTTTACTACCAAACATTTTAGAAACCCAATAAATAATTGGTAAGTTATGAACTCTTATAAATGGTTTTAATTTTGAATAACCATTATTTTTGAATCTAGAACCCTCACCAGTTAATGGAACAAATATTTGCATTTTTAAATCCACATTTCTGGATGTTTAGTACATACAGCATCTATTTTTAAATCATCAACAATTTTTTTTATATTTTCAATTTTGTCAATTGAATGATTCTGCAATTCAGGAGAAACAAGACATATTTTGAAATTATTTTCTTTTAGAATATTATAATTTTCTCTATTTAGAGGGAATGATTCAAAATAATCTACCCAAACCCATTTTGCAAGATTTGTAAATGACAATGCATACTCAATCGGCTCTTTATCAGAAAATCTAACTGCTAAATTATCAATTGTAAAATTATTTATTAATTTGTTTTTAGCTATCATAGAATATTTTACAAAATAAGGCATTGATAGATCTAAAAAAAACCAATTAGTAATCGATTTATCATTTAAAATTTGCAAACAATTTTCTTCTATACCTTCAGTTTTAATATTTAAAATAATTGGTCCATTTGATTTCCAATTTTCTAAAAAATCTTCTAATTTTAAATTTTTTTCTTTATGATGATTAAACGGATCATGATTTAATATTAATTCATTATTATGATATCTAATATCTATTTCAGCTCCAAAATTAAGATTAATACCATCTAAATCTTCTTTGAAATTTACTCTATGTTTAATTATATACATGATTAAGCAATTTTTTGTCTATATTTTTCACTTTCCATATTGAGAAGAGTTTCTATTGATTTTTGATTCAAAAATTTAGGAGTTAATTTAATTCTTTCAATTTCATTTTTAATAAACATTGCTGCTTTTAAATTTTCTTTCCCCGATAAAGTTTTTCTTAATCTAGTTGATTTAGAAAAAATTAATTGATCCGGAAAAATAATTTTTTTGATATTAAACAAATTATTATTATATTTATACTTATTAAAACTAGATAAAGCAAATTTATTTATAATTTTATTATTGATTTCGATATGTATTTTTTTTGCAGTTGTAAAATTTTTGGATGAAACTATTACCCCATGATTTTCAAGAAAAAAAACAATATTTTTCTTTTTTATATTCTTAATATCTTTTGCTAATTCATTTATCTTAAGAGTAACATCTATTCCGGGGGTAAAATATTTTATCCAAAAGAATTCTGGAAATAATTGAGAAGTTATTTTTTTACCTTCTTGAGAGCACAAAATTGTATTAATATATACAGAATGCGTATGAATAACAGCTGAACCTAAAATCGAATGAAAACCAGTCTCAATTGAAGCTCTTTTATAAAGAGGATTTGATACTTCATTTATTATACTTGAAAAATTATTTTTTATTTTTTTATTATTTTTTATTTGTAAATTTAATGATTTATAATCGATTAAAGTGTATCCAAAAGTTTTTGACATTTTTTTTAATTTTATACCAGATGATTTTATTGCCATTACATTCTTATTAAGTTTTATTGAAGTATTTCCTCCAGCTCCTTGAATAAATTCTTTTCTTTTCCCTAAATATTTTGATGTTAATATTAATGAGTCTATTTTATTTTTATTAATCAATATTTACCTCTTCGAAAATCATGTAAATAATAAATAGCATTACTAAACCATATGAATTTTGAGGCCATATGCTTTGGGTTATACCTATATGATCAAGGCCAGGTATTAATGATTTAGAAATATAGGAAATTTCTTTTTGATCAATATTCCCAGATATTTTTATCTCTTGATGTTTAGAGTCTATATACTTGTGATTTAACTTAACTGATTTGTGTTTAGTAAAAATATCAAAAATTATGTCAAATGAAATTGAATTTGGAAAAATTAATGTAAAATCTATATCATCCTCTTTATTATAAGAAGCTAATTTTGATTTTAGAGTTTCTATATTTAAAATTTTATCTGAATTTATTAAAGAATTTATTTCACTTATTAAATTATTTTTTAAACTTATTTTTGGTACTATAATTATATCAGCAAATTGTTTTTGAGTAATAATATATTTATCAGAATCTAATTTTCTTTCTTTTATTTGCTTAACAATATCATCTATAGATTTATTTCGTTCATTTATATCTCTATTAATTTTCCAAAATTTAACTAATTCTATATCTGGAGAAATGAAAATTTTAAGATCAAATTGATTTCTTTGTTTTTCCAAGAAAAAAGGTAAAAGGCCTTCATATATAATCATATTTTTTGGGTACAAAACTCTTTCCTTTAGAAATTTACCAGAAATATGATCATACTCCTTTCTTTTTATAGATCTTCCAATTTTTAATTTTCTTAACATGTTTATTTCTAAATGAAGATCATTAGCTTTTGGATTTAAATGCGTGTATTTTTCCCATTCTAAGTCATTTCTTTCCCATTTATGAATATCATCCCCCTTAACTACAGTTAAATCATTTTTATTAAAAATTTTAGAAAAAGCTTTTGATAGAGTTGATTTACCTGATCCTGAGTCACCACCAATACCTAGTAAAAAATTTTGATAAAAAAATTTGTATTTAGTATAACTAATTAATCCGTACTGATAAATAAAGTAGCAATTTACAATTAGTATTCCCTGTAATAATGTAAAAATTAAATTTTCTGTTAAGCCAAAAAGAGATACTTTTATAATATTGCTCAGAATTAATAATAAATTATTTGAGAAAAAATAAATAAAATAAAATAATTGTAAAGTGAAAATTAATATTAGAGATTTATTTGATGATTTTGAAAAAAAATAAAATAAAAAGGGCAGCAACCAGAAATACCACCCTTCTCTTGGCTCAACACATAATAAGATAATTCCAAAACTAAAACCTAAAAACATATTGAAAATATCTCTATTCAACTTTTTAAATGAATAACATCTAACAATAAGTATGATAAATAATATAGGAATTAAATAAATTTCTGAATTCATTATAACAAATTTAGCATTGAAAATTTTTATTTGTTCGGTGTTCTCAAAAACCATTTTAAAAAAATTTTCTGTGAAAAAAAATGGTAAATTTGGCAATATAAATATTATAAAAGTTATAGTAAAAAAAATTATTATAGTTTTAAAATTTGTCTCTTTTTTTAGTAGAAATAAAAAAATGAATGGAAAGCAAATTAAAACCATTGTTTTAGTTGCTAATGACAAACCTAAAAAGATTGATGATAAATAGAAATTATCTCTATAAATAAATGTTAAACTTAAAAATAATAGAGCAATTGGGATTACATCAATTTGGCCATACACATAACTGATAAAAAATAATACAGGAGATAACCAATATAAATAAAAAAATCTAAAGAAATACTTTTTACTTAACCAAGAATGCGCAGTAAATAAAATAATTAAATCAGCTATTAATAAGGGTAACCTAAAAAGGAAATAATCGAAATAAATATTATTTATTATCCATCCAAATAAATATTGTGGAGCAGATAATACGAATAACATAAAAGCTGGGTAGGGAAAGGCATTTTCCTTACCAATACTATCAAAATAACTATAAGAGTCTAATAACGATACATTTGTACTATAATTTATGAAGGGAACAAATAAATCAGTAAAAAAATATGATCCATAAAAAAAAGAAATAAAAATTTTAAATAGTAATGAAGCAAAAAATATATTTACTAAAAATCTATTGTTATAGAAAAAATTATTTATTTTTGTCATAATATTAATTGATAAGATTTAATTCCAAATCTTTTAGCACCTAATATATCCTTTTTATAATTATCACCTATCATAACTATTGTTTTTTTATCACAGCTCATTTTATAATATGCTAATTTAAATATATTTAAATTTGGTTTTTCACACCCAGCCTCTTCTGAAGAAACTATATTATCAATATATTCATTAATACCCAATTTAATTATTTTTTTAATTTGAAATCTAATTTGCATATCGGTAATGGCACAAACTTCTATACCTTTTTCTTTACATTTGAATAAAAATTCTTTTAAACCTTTATGAGGTCTAATTTTGGATATAAATTTATCCCAATAAATATCTTCTAAAATTAAGGCATCTTTAAAATTGTTTTTATTACTAATATTATCTAAAAAATATAAAAAAGCTAAATAACGAGATCTACATAAACCATTATTTTTTTTTTCAGTAGAAATTTGTTTTCTGTAATTTTTATATTCAGCAAAGAATTTATTTTGATTTTTAATTTTTTTTATCTTTGGATTAAGTTTTTTATAACAGGATTTCAATGCATATTCGTGACAAACATTATAATTATATAAAGTATCATCAATATCTAAAAATATACCCTGAACTTTATCCCATTCAAAGATCTTATCTAATTTTGAATAATCTGCAAATTTAAGCATTTAATTAAATATACTTTTTTTTATTTATTTTATTATAGTATATAAATTATATAACGAGAATATTATTGATGAAATTAAATATATTTAATTATACTTTTATAATATTAATAATATTAGCTTTAGTAGTAGCATACTTTTTTTCATTAAATAGAGAATATTATTTTTTTCAGCAAGACGCTGAAGTTGATTACTTTATAAACTCTTTGTTAGTAGCTATCGGAAAAGAGCCAGAAAGTTTTCACCATCCCGGATTAATACTTCAGTATTTTGGAGGTCTAATATTTTATACATTTTTTAGTACAGATATTGTCAATACTCAAACATTCATAAATACAATGAAGTATATTTTATTTTTATTAAATATTTTAATTTTTAGTTTATCTTTTTTAATTATTAAAAATGATAAATTAAAAATATCTCTGTTAATTATAATTCTATTTTGCTTTCCTTCTTTTTTATATTATTTGGACTACTTCAGCGTAGACAGTCTTATATTATCAATATCAACAATATTATTTTTACAAACAATAAAAATATTATCTATTAAAAATAATAATTACGAATTAATTGTTTTATCAATAATAACTAGTTTTGCATTAAGTTTAAAATTTATCTTTTTACCATTTTTTTTTATAATTATTTTTTGTATTTTTGTAAAAAATATTCAATATATTTATTTAACAAAAAAGTTTGAATTTCAAAAATCAGTTATATTTTATTTATTTTTTTCAATTTTATTTTTTTTAATAATAAATTTTTCAATAATTGAAAAATTACCTTACCTTTTTTTAAATACGCTATATGAAATATTAAGCTCTTTTTTAAGTTTTAAATTTCTTTTTTTATTTGTATTTCTTATCATAATTTTTATATTTTCTTTTTATCTATTATTTAAATATCAATTTATTTTTATAAAAAATATTTTTTTAAACAAACTTTTAAGTAATTATTTATTTATTCTTATCGGAATAATTTTTTTAATTATAAATAGTATTAAGATTAATTTTAATGATTTTTATATTCTTGGAAAAGATACTAGACATTTATTAGCTTATTTTGTTTTTTTAATTTATCCATTAATATTTTTCACAAATAAAAAATATCTGATTTTTATTTTATCAACATTACTTATTATTAATTTTATTTTCATTACAAATTTTGTTTCAGATAGAAATAATTGGATAAAGAATAATATAAATATAAATTTAATACTGACTAAATACATTAAAGAAAATTTAAATGAAGATAAGAATATTCTTATTTGGACTGGCTCTGGAAATAATAACTATGTTAAAGAAACATTTTTTATGTGGGGCGACTATAGATATAATCGAGAGTTTCTAAATAAAAAATTTTCTAATATTTTTCCAAAAGTAAGAATGTTGAGATTAAGAACTTTACTTGATAATAATATCCATAAAAAACATAATCAGTCACTTAATATTATCGAAAAATTATCTAGATATAAAATTATTTATAATCAAACTGCTGAAATAACTTATGGCACTAAAATTGATCTAAATAATTCAATTTTCATAGTAAAAAAAGATGAGATAAAAAATGAAATTGGTTATATTGATGAAAAAAAACAATTTACTAAATTTTTAGAAGATAAAATTGCTAAAAAATATAATATAACTGAATTAAATTATTTGGATAAAGTTTTTTATGTTTTTAAATAATATGAATTATAATTATTATAAATATTTAAATCTGATCAAGAACGTCAATTACTTTTAGAGTTTCATTTAATGTATTATAATGAGTTAAACTTAATCTTACAACTCCATCATTAGTATCAATACCCAAATACCTCAAACATCTCCATGCATAAAAATTATCATTTCTTGTAGCAATCTTATTTCTTACAAGTTTTTCTGATATTTCTTTTGAAGAGTATTTATTTGAAATGAAAGATATTGTCGGGGCTCTATTTTTATTTTTTATCCTATTTTTGCCAATTAACTTTAAATCTTTATTTTTGGAAATAGAGCTTAATAATGGATTTGCAATTTCTTCCTCATGTTTGGCAATTAGTTTATTTATTTTAGAGATTTTATTTAAAATATTTTTCTCATTATTTTGATAATGAAACTTATATAAATTTTCAAAATAATCATAAATACCTATTAATGATACAAGTTCTTCATGATTAGGCCCTCCAGGATTAATTGTATATGGATATATTCCATCTAAAAATTCGTGATTTTGATTTGGTAAATCTTTTAAAATTTCCTCTTTTCCATATAGTAATGCTAGATGTGGACCATAAGTTTTATACAAACTAAATGTATAAAAATCTACATCCAACTCTTTTACATTTGGAAAACCGTGTGGCGCATATGAAACTCCATCCCCAATAACAATAATGTCATTTTGATGAGCTAGTTTACATATTTCTTGTAGGTTATTTACTGATCCAACAATATTTGAGCAATGAGTTACTGCTAGTATTTTTGTTTTAGATGTTATTAATTTTTCTAATTCAGATATTTCTAATTCATGATTATCTAAATTAAATTTCCATTCAATTATATTGGCTCCATTCTCTTTTAACCTTACCCAAGGACTTATATTAGCTTCATGATCTTGATTAGTTACTATGATTTCATCGCCTGGATTTATATATTTCTTTAATGCATTGGATAATACATATAGATTGATTGAAGTTGATCCACCTATTAAGATTTCATTTTTTTTAGCATTAATCATTGAAGCAAATAAATTTGTTGCTAAGTCCATATTTTCACCTGCAATTTTTGACATAGGATATTCGGCATATGGTTGTACTTTGGTAGATGTCATAAATTCAGTTAATTTATTGATTACATTTCTGGGAACATAACTTCCACCAGCATTTTCAAAAAAAGACCAGTCTTTTGAAAGAGGATCTTTGAATGCTGGAAATTGCGATCTTACGTAATCTATATCAAGTTTAATATTTTCTAGTGTCAATTTTTCCTCTTATCCTATATTCTTTTATTCTAATAAAAAAAAAAATAAATGTATAATTGATTTAAATGTCTTTTGCATCATGATTGATAATCGTAAATTTTATATAAACGGCACTTGGATTAATCCAATTAAAAAGAATGATTTTGAAGTTATTAACCCCTCAAATGAACAGCCGTACGCTATTATCTCATTAGGATCTAAAGAAGATGTAGATCTCGCAGTAAATGCAGCAAAAAAAGCATTTTATACTTGGGGTCAGGTAGATAAAAAAGAAAAAATTAGTTTACTAGAAAATTTACTTAAAATTTATAAAAGTAGATGGAATGAAATAACAAAAACAATGTCTGAGGAAATGGGAGCGCCATTAGATTGGTCTTCATCAGC
>MDSV01099318.1_pt1 | contig 10486 bp, 11 predicted proteins | sample 810851 | NCBI WGS metagenome assembly MDSV01 (sample SAMN05326640, study PRJNA326480) | marine metagenome | isolation source: seawater | place: Atlantic Ocean: North East | collected 2012
CCTCTACCGGAACACCATCTTATTTTATTCACGCAACTGAAGCAAGTCATGGAGATTTAGGAAGTATAAAAAAAGAAGATTGTGTAATAGCAATATCAAATTCAGGAGAGACTATAGAACTAAATAATATAATTAAATTTACTAAAAGGTTTAATATAAAATTAATAAGCATTACAAGTAATTCGAAAAGTACTTTGCACAAAAATTCTACAATAGGAATTTTATATAAAAAACCAGTAGAGGCTTGTCCTTTAAATTTAGCACCTACCAGTTCCACTTCAATGTCTATGATTATTGGAGATTGTATTGCAATAGCATTGTTAGAATTGAGAGGTTTTAAAAGTACACAATTTAAAAGTCTTCATCCTGGAGGAAATCTTGGTAAAGATTTGAAGAACTTAAATGATGTTATGCATTTAGGAAAAAAATTACCTTTAGCAAGCTTAGATGAAAAAATGTCTAAAGCATTACTCACTATGACCAAAAAGAGTTTCGGCTGTGTTGGAGTAATTAACAAGAAAAAACAAATAATAGGAATAATTACAGATGGTGACTTAAGAAGAAAATTAAACTCCAAATTTTTTAACAAAAAAGCATCTGAAGTAATGACTAAAAATCCAACCTTAGCTTTAAAAAATATGTTAGTGGGTGAAGCAATTAATTTAATGAATACAAAAAAAATAACAAGTTTATTCATATGTGATAAAAAAAAACCAATAGGCATTGTGCATATTCATGATTTACTAAGATTGACGAGTTAATTTGAATTTTTTTTTGTATATAAATAAAAATCTTATATTTTTTTTTGGTGCAACAATTTTATTTTTATTTGTTTTGTTGATATTTTCAAAACAAATTAGTTTAAACAATATTGAAATAAAAGTTTCTGATGAAAATTATTCCAACGCTGATATATCGGAGCCAAGGTTTACTATTAATAATAAAACCAAAAAAATTTATATAACTGCAAAAGAGGCAAACTTTCTTAATAAAGAAGAGGTTTTATTAAAAAATAATGTTAGGTTTAAATCAAATAACTTTAGTATAGAAACTGACAAAGTAATTTTTAATAGAAACGAACAAACAGCCCATAGTAAGTCCAAATCTTTATTTAAATCAAAAAATACCATGATTTCATCGGAAGGGTTTGATATTTACGATAAAGGTAATAGGATAATATTCTATGGAAACTCGTTTATAATCATAAAATGAAATTAATTTTAATAATAACTAATATTTTGTTCTTTTCAATTAGTGTCTTCGCTAGAGCGGATGGAGAAACCGAAATTACAACAGAAGATGGAATTGAAGTTTTTCAAAACGAAAAATTTTATTTATTGAAAAAAAATGTAAAAATTGAGTCTGACGATTTTATCTTAAATGCTAATGATGTAAAAGTTAACTTTGATAAAAACTTGTATGATATTATTGTAATCCACGCAAAAGAGGATGTAGATTTCAATTCACCAAAAATTGGCATTAAAGGAAATGGTGAATTTTTAATATATGAAATTAAAAATCAAAAATTGAAAATTGAAGGTCAAATGTCAAAATTAATAAGTAAAGATGTTAAGATGTTTTCAGATGGTTTTATTAAAGTAAATAATCAAAATGGTAATTTTACATTAATGGGCTTAAATTCTAAATTAATTAATGAAAATATTCTAATTAGAGCTAGATCTATTAATGGAATCTTTACAGATATGGATGATAAAAAGGAAATTACTTTCTTAAATGTTTTTGATGAAGAAATATCTTACATTAAAAATAATGATACGGAAATGTATGCAAAAAAAATAAATTATAATAATGAAACTTCAACAATCGAATTAATAGATAATGTTACAATTATTCGAAATGAAGAAAAAATAACTGGTGATTATGGAACACTTGATACTAGAAATAATTCATATAAAATTAAATCAAATAATCAAGGCAAGGTAAAAGTAATAATTCAAAGCAATGAATAGTAAATTTAACGTTTTAAACAATGGGTTATTAATAAAGAAAATTTCAAAAACATATGGGAATAAACAAGTTGTAAGAGATATAACAATTTCTATTAGAAGAAATGAAATAGTTGGATTATTAGGTCCAAATGGAGCAGGGAAAACAACAACATTTTATATAATAGTCGGCTTAGTAAAACCTGATAGTGGTAGTATAGAACTAGATAAAATAGATGTTTCAAGTTTACCAATTTACTTAAGAGGAAAATTAGGCATTAGCTATCTTCCACAAGAAGCATCGATTTTTAGAGGTATGAGTGTAGAAGATAATCTCTTATCAATTATTGAGATTAAGGAAAAAGATAAAAATAAACAAAATATTTTATTACAAAATCTTTTAAATGAATTTGATATCAATCATGTTAGAAAATCTAAGTCAATTGTATTATCTGGAGGTGAGAGACGTAGATTAGAAATTGCGAGAACTCTTGCTACAAATCCTAAATATTTATTACTAGACGAACCATTAACAGGAATTGACCCTGTATCTATTGAGGAAATAAAAATTATTATTAAAAAATTAAAAGAAAGAAATATTGGAATATTGATTACAGATCACAATGTTAGAGAAACCTTAAAAATTGTTGATAGAGTCTATATTGTAAATGAAGGTGCTATATTTTATGAAGGAGATCCAATATCTGCTATTAAAGATGAAAGAATAAAAAAATTCTATTTAGGATCGAATTTTCAACTTTAAGATGATAAGTAATTTAGTAACAGAGGGCATTAACGGTACACCTAAAATACCTGGGGACAAATCAATATCACATAGATCTATAATAATCCCTTCCATATCTAATGGTGTTTGTGAAATTAATAATATTTTAAAGTCTGAAGATGTTTTACATACACTTAATGCATTTAAAGCTATGGGAGTTAAAATTATAGAAAATAAAGATAAAATAATAATTCATGGGAAGGGTTTAAATTCACTCAATAAATCAAAAAATAAAATTTATCTCGGTAACTCAGGAACAAGTGCAAGGTTATTAACAGGACTGTTATCATCACAAAAATTCAGTTCTGTTTTAACTGGGGACAAATCTTTGTCAAAAAGACCAATGAAAAGAATTGCTGATCCTTTAATTGAAATGAATGCAAAAATTTATACTACTAATGGATCTTTGCCACTAAATATCGAAAGTAGTATCTTAAAAAGTACAAATGTAGATTTAACAATTCCATCTGCACAAATTAAGTCTGGATTATTATTAGCTGCTTTAAATACTAAGGGAGAAACTAAAATAACAGAATATAAAGTTACAAGAGATCATACTGAAATAATGTTGTCATCATTTGGAGCAAATATTGAAGTAAATTTTGAAGATAACAAAAAAATAATCAAGATTATTGGTCAGAAAGAGCTTTTTTCAAGCAATATTGATGTTCCTAATGATCTTTCAAGTAGTGCATTTTTCATTGTTGCAGCTTTAATTAATAATAACTCAAAAATTACTCTTAAAAACATTAATAATAACCCAACTAGAAATGGGATTATTTTAGCATTAAAGAAGATGGGTGCCAAAATTAAAATTTTAAATGAAAGAGCAAATAATAATGAAAATGTATGTGATATTGAAGTTTTTAGTTCCAATTTAAATGGATGTGAACTAGGACCTGAATTTGCCGATTTAATGATAGATGAGTATCCAATTCTTTCTATAGCCGCATCTTTTGCAAATTCACCAAGTATATTTCGAGGATTGAAAGAATTAAGAGTAAAAGAAAGTAATAGATTAAAATTAATTTTATTAAATTTACAAAATTGTGGAGTAAACTGTAAATCTATAAATGATGATTTATACATTAATCCATCAAATAATTATAAACTTAAAAGAAATTTTATAAAAACTGATTTTGATCATCGCATTGCAATGGCATTCTCTATAATGGGTACAAAAATAGGCCCTTTAAACATTGAAGAATCAGATTCTATTAAAACAAGTTTTCCTACATTTAAATATGAATTAAATAACTTAGGTGGTAAAATTTCTTGAAGAAATTAATTGTAACTATCGATGGCCCAGCAGCTTCTGGAAAAGAAAAAATTTCAAAATGTATAAGCAAAACTTGGAAACTTAAACATTTAGACTCTGGTATCCTTTATAGAAGATTAGCATATATTTTTTCAAATGATAAAGTGGACATTCAGGATATTAATCAAATTAAAAACAAAATTAAAAAAATCAGTGAAATTTCTTTTAGAAAAAGTAAAAAAATAAGAACCCAAGAAATAAGTAAACTAGCATCAAGGATTGCTATACATAATTGTGTGAGAGTTTTTGTTAATAAATTACAATATGATTTTGTTAACAAAAATAAAAATATGCAGGGTTTCGTTATTGATGGCAGGGATATAGGATCAGTTGTTTTTAAAAAAGCTGATTTAAAACTATATATAGATGTAAAACCAGAAATAAGAGCAAAAAGAAGATATAAACAGTTGATTGATGGTGGTGAAAAGTCTATATACCCAAAAATTTTGAAGGAAATAAAATTGAGAGATCAAACAGACAAATTAAGAAAAAATTCACCATTAATCATCCCCAAAGATGCATATGTTATAAATAATAACGGCAATTTCAAAAATACAATTGAACAAATAAATAAGCTTTTGGAAAATTTAACATGAGCCAAGAGATTGCAGCTAAAATTACTAATTCTGAATATGACGATCTTATTAGCAACTCTTTAAAGAATTCATCTGCTAAAGAGAAAAGTATTACAACAGGTAAAATAATTTCAATTGAGAATGATATAGTTACAATTGATATTGGTCTTAAAAGTGAAGGTAGGGTTCCGTTAAGTGAATTTTCTAGACCTGGTCAAAAAACTGAAGTTGTAGTTGGTGATGAAATAGATGTTTTTATAGAAAATGTAGATAATGCTAATGGTGAGACATTACTCTCGAGAGAAAAAGCGGTGAAACAAAAAGCTTGGCATAATTTACAAAATAGTTTCAATGAAAACAAAGTTGTTACTGGTGTACCTTTCAACAGAGTTAAAGGTGGGATGAGTGTTGATTTAGATGGTGTTGTTGCATTTCTACCAGGTAGTCAAATTGAAACTAGACAGATTATTAAAGATACAAAAGAATTGTTAAATAAGCCTATTGAATTAATGATTTTAAAAATGGATAAATATAGAGGTAATATTGTAGTATCGAGAAAAGCAATTACAGAAAATGAGCTCAAAGAACAAAGATCTGAACTTCTTAAAAACATTAAAGAAGGATCAATAATTGAAGGTAAAGTTAAAAATATAACAGACTATGGTGCTTTCATTGATTTAGGAGGTATAGATGGTCTTGTTCATGTAACTGACATATCATGGACAAAGATAAGTAATCCTTCCGAAGTACTTGAGTTAAATTCAACAATAAAAATAAAAGTTTTGAAATTTGATGAGGAATTGTCAAGATTAAGTCTAGGCATCAAACAATTAACTGAAAACCCTTGGGATAAAGTAGCAGAAAATATTAAACCCATGGAAAAAATATCAGGTAAAGTAATTAGCATGAATGATAATAATGTTTATTTAATTATCAATAATGATTATGACGGCGTGGTTTCTTTGAATGAATTAAGTTGGTTAAAAAAACCTCCACACCCATCCAAAATAGTTAATGTAAATGATGAAATAGAAGTTTTAGTTTTAGATATCGATAATGATAAAAAAAGGATTAATTGTAGTCTCAAACAGATGAAAGAAAATCCATGGATGAAATTGAAAGATAAATTTGATATTAATGATACCTTTGAAACAGAAATAGTCAATATTGTTGATTTTGGTATTTTTGTTAAAGTAATTGATGAAATTGATGGAATGGTTCACATTTCAGACTTGAGTTGGGATGAAAAGGAGTGTGAGAATATTATTAAAGATCTTAAAAAAGGTGAATTAATTAAAGTAAAGATTCTTGATATTAACGTCGAAAAAGAAAGAATTAGTTTAGGTGTTAAACATTTGAATAATGATCCAGTTCAAGATTATATCGAGGCAAATCCTATAAATTCTAAAGTTACTGGCAAAATAATTAATATTGATGAAAAAGGCTTAAGAATTGAATTGGATAAAGAAAAACAAATATTTGGCTTTATCAAAAAAACTAACCTATCTAATGATAAAAATGAAAATAAAACTGATCGATTTGCACTAGAAGAAAAAGTTGACTCAATTATTACATCCATAGATACAAAAAATAGAAATATTAACCTTTCAATCAAAGAACTAGAAATTCAAGATGAAAAAGAAGCTTTAAGTAAATATGGATCAAGTGCATCTGGTGCATCCCTTGGTGATATCTTAGGTTCTGTTTTAAAAAAATAGGATTAATGTTAAAATCACAAATTCTTGATGAATTACATAAAAAGCACAACAACTTAAGTATTGAAGATATTGAAACTCTGTTTGGTCTTTTTATAAATAAAATTTCTAAGTCATTAAAACAAGGTCACAACATTGAGATCAGAGGGTTTGGAACAATAAGTCGAAAAATTAATAAAGAAAAATTTGTCAGAAATCCTAAAACAAATGAAAAATTATTTAAAAACCAAAGCTATAAATTACATTTTAAAATTGGAAAGATTTTACATAAAAAGATAAATGATTTCTAAGATTAAATAAAGAAAATGAATTCTAAAAAAATAATTGTTGCTTTAGATAGCAAAAATCTGATTAAGACGATAAAATTAGTAAAGATACTAAAAAAAGATGTTTACGCTTTTAAAATAGGTTATCAATTTTTTTTTAACTTTGGATTAAATGGGTACAAAAAAATTTATTCAATTTGTCCAAAAATATTTCTTGATTTAAAGTTACATGACATACCTAATACAGTTGAAAGCGGATTAGAAGCTTTGGTAAAAATGAAACCTTTATTCACTACAATACACATATCAGGTGGTGACGATATGATGAAAGCCTCACAGTCTAGTAAGAAAAATACTAAAATTTTAGGTGTTTCAATCTTAACAAGCATGGATACAAAACAAACTAAAAAATATTATAATCATAATAATATTTCAAAATTAGTAGAAAGATTCGCACAAGAAGCTAAAAAAAATAAGTTGGATGGAGTTGTATGTAGTCCACAGGAAATAAAACATATTAGAAAAATAGTTGGAAAAGATTTTATAATTGTTACGCCTGGAATAAGAATTAATAATAAAATTAAAAGTGATGATCAAAAAAGAGTTGAGAGCCCAAGAAAAGCAATTGATCTAGGTGCAAATTTTTTAGTTATAGGAAGACCAATCACAGGATCAAAAAATCCACTAAATGTTTTAAAAGAAATTAATAAAACATTTCTTTAAAAATGATCATTAAAATTTGTGGGATCCAAAACAAGGAAACCTTACTATGTTGTGAAAAAAATAACATTCATTTTTTTGGTATGATTTTTTATCAAAAAAGTCCTAGAAATATTTCCCTAAAAAAAGCAAGTATTTTGCAAAAAATATCTGATAAATTAAATATCAATGGAGTTGGCGTTTTTGTAAACAAAAATATTAATGAATTACAGGAGATAATAATAAATTTAAATTTAAAATATGTACAGTTGCATGGATCAGAGGATGAATTATATATTAAAGCTTTAAAGAAAATGGGGGTTAGAATTATTAAGTCGATCTCTATTAGCAATAAAAAAGATTTACAAAATCTAAATTACTATAAAAGTGCTGATTATTATTTATTTGACTATAAACCTTTAATAAATGAGTTGCCTGGAGGTAATTCAAAAAGTTTTGATTGGAATATATTAAAGAATTTGCAAACTGAAAAACCATGGTTCTTGTCTGGAGGTGTAAATACTAAAAATATTAGGAAAATTCTTAATGACATAAATCCTTATGGAGTAGATTTGTCTTCTGGAGTAGAAAAAGAGCTTGGCATTAAAGATAATCACATTATAAATAATTTTATTGGAAAAATTAACAATGCTTAAAAATATATATAAAAATTATCCCAATGAAAAAGGGTACTTTGGTAAGTTTGGTGGAAGATATGTTTCTGAAACTTTAATGCCCTTAATTTTAGAAGTTGAAAAAGAATATGAAAAGGTAAGGAATAATAAAAATTTTATTAAAGAATTTAACAATTATTTAAAAACGTATGTTGGTAGACCAAGTCCTTTATTTTATGCAGAAAGAATAACTAATGATCTTGGTGGGCCAAAAATTTATTTTAAGAGAGATGAATTAAATCACACAGGTGCTCACAAAATTAATAATTGTATGGGGCAAATTTTATTGGCAAAAAAAATGGGTAAAACCAGAATTATCGCTGAAACAGGAGCAGGTCAGCACGGTGTTGCAACAGCAACAGTTTGTGCTTTATTTGGTTTACCTTGTATTGTTTACATGGGTGAAAAAGATATTGAAAGACAATCACCAAATGTGTTTAGAATGAAATTACTAGGTGCAGAAATACGTTCTGTTTCAACTGGTTCCAAATCTCTTAAGGATGCAATGAACGAAGCCCTAAGAGATTGGGTAACAAATGTTAATGATACTTTTTATATAATTGGAACAGCTGCAGGACCTCATCCTTATCCAGCAATGGTAAGGGATTTTCAATCTATAATTGGTAAAGAAGTTAGAGAACAACTTGAAGAAGTAGAGGGAAAATCTCCGGATTTATTAATTGCTTGTATTGGTGGTGGTTCAAATGCTTTAGGACTCTTTCATGAATTTTTAGATGACTCAAGCGTTGAAATGATTGCTGTTGAAGCTGCAGGTCATGGAATAAATACAGAGAAACATGCGGCAAGTTTGACTGGTGGAAAACCAGGTGTATTACACGGTAATAAAACATATTTGTTACAATCTAACACTGGACAAATTCAAGAAGCACATTCTATTTCAGCTGGTTTAGATTATCCAGGTATTGGCCCAGAACATTCTTTTTTATTTGAAGAAAAAAGAGTGACATACATGTCAGCAACAGACAGAGAGGCTTTAGAAGCCTTTCAGTATTGTTGTAAATTAGAAGGTATAATTCCTGCTTTAGAACCAGCTCATGCATTAGCTGTTTTAAAGAAGATAGCAAAAAACTACAGTAAAGATAAAATAATTGTCATGAATATGTGTGGCAGGGGAGATAAAGATATTTTTACAATAGCTAATGAATTAAAAATTAAAATTTAAATGACTGATTTAATTAGTCAGGCATTTAAAAAAAATGAGAAAAAATTGGTTACATTTGTTACTGGAGGTGACCCTGATTTAGATACTAGTTTAGAAATTATAGAAACCATAGTTAATAATGGAGCTGATATAATTGAAATTGGCATGCCATTTTCAGACCCAATGGCTGATGGTCCAATAATTCAACTTTCAAGTAATAGAGCCATAAGCAAAGGAATTAATTTAGAAAATATTTTCTTTTTAGCTTCAGAGGCGAAGAAAATAAAAGGTGATCTGCCTATTATTCTAATGGGATACTATAACTTGATTCTATATTTTGGAATTGAACAGTTTGTAAAAAAATGTAAAGAAAATGGAGTCGATGGTTTAATTATTGTTGATCTACAACCTGAAGAGGATGAAGATTTAATTAATGAACTGAATAAAAACCAAATTGATCTAATTAGATTGATTACCCCTACAACAGATGAGGAAAGGCTTAAGTTGATATTAAAAAATGCTAGCGGTTTTTTGTACTATGTTAGTGTTATGGGTATTACTGGACAAAAATCTGCTGATTTAAATGAGCTTGAGAAATCAGTTAAATTTATCAAAAAGCATACAAAGTTGCCCGTTGTCCCTGGATTTGGAATTAAAAACTCAACTGATGTAAATAATATATGTAAAATAGCTGATGGTGCTGTTGTTGGGTCAAGTATTATTAAAATTATTGAAGAAAATTTAAATAATAAAGATAAAATGTTATCAGAAATTGATAAATTTTCTAAAGATTTGAAAAATGGGACGAAAGTATGAATTGGCTGACAAACTTTGTAAAACCAAAATTATCTTCACTTGTAAAAAGAAGGAATATTCCAGAAAAATTATGGAATAACTGTGTTTCATGTGGAAATATGATTCATCACAAAGACTTAAAAGAAAATTTGTATGTTTGCGTTAATTGCAATTATCATTTCAGAATGTCAGCTGAAGATAGGATAAAATTATTCTTTAAAGATGGAAATTATAGTGAAATTAGCCCTGATAAAATTTCGGATGATCCACTTAAATTTACAGATAAAAAAAAATATAAAGACAGGTTAAAAGAATACAGAAAGAAAACCAGTAGAGATGATGCCTTTATACTTATTAAAGGAAGTATTAAAGATAGACAAATCATTTCTGGACTTATGAATTTTGAATTCATGGGTGGTTCTATGGGTAGAGCAGTTGGTGGAGCAATAGTTAAAGGTGCTAAAATTGCTATAGAAAACAAATTGCCTTATGTAATTGTTACTTCTTCTGGTGGAGCAAGAATGCAGGAAGGAATTGTAAGCTTAATGCAAA
>MDSV01062367.1_pt1 | contig 10485 bp, 5 predicted proteins | sample 810851 | NCBI WGS metagenome assembly MDSV01 (sample SAMN05326640, study PRJNA326480) | marine metagenome | isolation source: seawater | place: Atlantic Ocean: North East | collected 2012
AAACATCAACACCTACAACCCTGCACGCATTGCATTTATTGAGTGGGGGCAGGTAATACAAGACGTTTTGAGCGCGCCTGGACTATATAACAAATTCCTGTATGTATTCGGACCTCCTGGATGGAGTCACGACGGTTCATCATTCACAACAGATGAAATGAAAGCCGAATCAGAAAAGCAACACAAGACTACCTCTCCCACTTGATTTTTCTGTACTGATCTAACTTGAGCAGCTGTGCCAAGTAAGACAGAACCAATCTTAAAGTCTCACCTACAAACTTCGGCCGCCAGAGTAAAAGCACAAAAAGCAGTGCCGCTGAGGTTCCGAAATGCCACACGCGAACGTTGTCCTCAAACATAGCAACAAACGAAGCAACAAGGAAGAGAACAGGCATGACATACTTCATGTATTTCTGCCCATAAAGAAAAATAAATTGCTTTAAACCTATGCTGATAATCAGAGACTTATGTTCCCGAAGAAGCTGCACGAGTCCAGCTGTGATTCGACCTTGACGTCTGCCACTGTAGAACAGGTCCCAGTTGACATCATTCACGATTGCCCTTGGTTCAAGGAGGACACGCTTGCCTGCCTTCATCACGTCAAGCGCTCTGACAAGGTCGTCAAGTATCAAATCTGTGGGGAGAACCGAAGTGAGTGACTTTCTGATGACATAAAGTGCGCCGCACATCCCTGTGGTCGATCCTTTTCTGCTTTCGCGATGTTTCAAACCATTCATAAGTCGCCGCGTTGGAGACGCATCACCCTCAAGTTCAAGCTGACTCGTGACAGCGCCAACGTTGGGGTCTGAGAGATGAGATAACAAGAAGGACACCGCATTTTTTGAAAATGTTTGCCGTACATCAGAACAGAGAAGAAGCGGGTACTTAGTCAGCGAAATTGCATGATTCAAAGCATTTGGCTTCCCCTGTCTGTCAGTTATTAAATTATAGATTATTAGACTTTTATCAGCTAAGTCTTGAAGTATTTTATTAGACCCATCATCTGACCCATCGGACACGACAATGATCTCGTACTTAGAGATCTCAGCGTCCTGAAATTGTGCGATGATTTCATAGACTTTCCTACTTATGTGCTTGGACTCATTGTGACACGCAATCACCGCTGAGATTCCATCGAGCGCACGTGGGGATCTTGAATCAACAAGTGAACTGGGCTGAACATCAGGCAGAATAAAAAGTCCCAAGAAATAATCCATAGCTGGAAGGATTATTAATGCCAAAACGATCAGATAGAGTATAAGTATCATTACTTGTACAAATCTACCTTACACAACATCAATGATTTCAATATTTCTGCCTTGAAAGTTGATCATTTGACCTTTTTGCTTCCCCATCATAGCTATTCCCAATGGTGACCCCCCAGATATTGCATAGCAATCATCACCCAGAACATTCACTTTACCTAGACCTATCGAAATAAAATAATTGCCTTGATTTGTCACGACGAGTGCCCCAAGCTGCACGGAGGTAAAATCAATGTCCAATGAAATTTTTGACAGTTCATTTTTCAAAAACTGTGCTTTATGAAGTTGAGCAGTACTGAGCGCAAGTTCTCTCTCCATCATCGCCCTACCCGTTTCATGCTTGTCTCCAGCAGTACTTTTCGTAGCCGTATTCTTAGACTCTGTTGTGGCATCGATCGCGGAAGATGCTGAATTTAATTTCTCACCTACAAGCGAATACAGCTCTGCCAAAAACAATTCTTTTAATTCTTTATCATTCACATTACAAAACTACATGTAGCGCCCCAAAAGAATCGTAAATTTATGCCTCTCACAAAAAAGATATAAAAACAAGCTCGACACCATGACATTTAGAATAATCATTTATTCATTTGCCCTAGTCTTTTCTATCAAATGCGCAGCTCAACATGTACCGCAGACAAGCTACATGGTACGGTCAGACATGCCCGATTGGGCCCAAAAAATGTACTCTGGGGAGGATGTCGTACAGGATGTACGAGCAGGGTACGAGATTTGGCAAGCAGAAAACCCAACGATAAAAAATCAGCACACACAATTCTACAAGCGTTGGATGAGGCAAATGCAATGGCCTCTTGTTCAACTCGAATCAGCGTATATTGAAAAGACTGAACGCACGAAAAACGACAGATCCTCGAGATCGGGCAGTTGGACTGAGCTTGGCCCTTGGCATTATGATCCTGAAGTGGCAATGTACTTCGAGGTACAATCACCTGGCGCTTGCCATGTATATACTGTTGAACAAGCCCATTCAAATCCTGACATCGTTTACTGTGGAACTGCAACAGCAGGCATGTATCGATCTGAAGACAAAGGCTTGAATTGGAATTTAATCTCTGGACACCTCCCCGAAACGAGCGTATACAGCATTGCAATTTCTAATACGGATGCCGATCTTGTTTTTCTCGGATCTGGAAATGGGGCGTTATACAGATCTGAAAACGGCGGCGTGAGCTGGACGACGTGCGGTGATGTAACTTTTCAGAATACGTCAAGATGGTATCGAACGCTTATGTTCACCGATATGGGTCTTTTTGCTGCAACAGATCATGGACTCTGGTTTTCTGACGATTTGGGCAATACGATGTCGCTTATTTCCAGTGGTGAATTTATGGAGCTTGAACAACATCCCACTGACACAAATATAATTTACACCGTCAAACTTCAAGGAGGAGGAACGCGATTTATGAAATCGACAGATGGGGGAATGAACTTTCAATATGTGGGTTTAGGCTGGCCAATCACACCGAGTGGAAGTGAACAAAAAAGGACAGAAATTGCCGTTACAGAAGCAGATCCAAATGCCGTTTTTGCATTAGCCGCTGGGGAGACCCCTGAAGGTGGAGGGCTATACGGTTACTATGTATCCTATGATGCAGGGGAGACTTTTGAAATGGCCTGTTGTGGCGATTCACCTGGTGGTCCATGGCTTGCTGAAACGAACCCGAATATTCTCGGATGGGGCGAGGATGGTTCGAGCGACGGCGGACAGTATTACTATGACTTGGCTCTGGGGGCATCTCCCACTGATGTCAACAAACAATTTGGTGCGGGGATCTGTGTTTGGAGAACCGAATCGGCAGGAGAATCATGGGATTTGAATGCGCATTGGGTCACCTGGGCAGGAGAGTTCACGTCCGACCGATACACGCACGCCGATGTACATGATGTGAAGTTTTTCACTCAAAACAATGGAGACGTAGACATGTGGGTCGCTTCTGACGGAGGACTTTACTACTCTTCAGACGAAGGAGATCACATTGAACCTCGGATGTACGGACTTCACGGAACAGATTTTTGGGGTTGGCAAGCCGGTTGGCGTGCAAACAATGTGATGCTTGGGGGCACTTACCACAACGGAACGCTGATTCGAAATGACGGCCTTTATTATCACGGAAATCCAGTTGAAAATGCTGGAGACAATGCACCAAGTGACACGAGCGGAGGCTGGTTGGCAGAGCTTGCTGGAGACAACTTCAGGGGGTTTGTAAACCCTGGCAATCCCTCTGTGGGATATCACGATGGCGGCGCATTTAAATTTTCAGAAGAACGGTTCGAGAGAATCTCCAACCTTGCGTTTGACAACTCTAAAAATCCAAACACCTCATACTGGTTTGGAGAATATGGAAATTTCGAGTGGGATCCCATATGCTACAATCGATTTTATTCTCCTGTTGGATCTGAACTTTGGAGGACAGACAATGGAGGATCATCTTGGACATTGATTCATGACTTCGGGGGAGAGAAAATTATCTCTGTCCAAATACCTCCAAGCACTCCGAGCACCATTTATGTAAGTCACAAACAGAACGGATCACTTTGGCGCATCCACAGATCGACCGATTGGGGAGAGACATGGGAAAACATTTCGCTCAACAATGCAGAATCCAATTTCAATACAGAAAGAGCTATTTATTTGGACACCGACGGCGTATCTGCTGACAGACTCTATGCCATATTATTAGGCACACAAGATGATTACAGTGTGTTTCAAAGTCAAGACGCTGGAGAAAGTTGGCAAAACCTCACGACAGACATCCTTGATGAAGAACACGTCATATCTATTGCACACCAGCGAGGGACTGAAGGAGGACTGTATCTCGGGACGACAAGAGCTGTCTATTACAGAGACGACTCAATGTCGGACTGGGAGCTTTACAACACAGGCCTGCCAATCATCACACCTGCTACATTTCTTCAACCTGACTATTGTGGCGAAGCGATTAGAACAGCTGGCAGCAGAAGTGTACACGAGAGCCCATTCTACGGCCCCTCGTCTGTCGTAGCCGGGTTTATGGCTGACAGAACAGAGATAAATTTGGCGTCGCCATGCACAACACCTCCCGTTCATTTTACCGATGTGAGTGTGGCAAAATGTGAGGGTACGGAATATGTTTGGACTTTTGAAGGTGGAGAACCCTCCGAAGCAACTGGCCCAAACGCATACGTGAACTACACCGAACCTGGAAGCTACAATGTATCACTCTCGGTTACACAGTCTGACGGGGGGACAGGAAGTGTTACGATGAACGATGTGATCAATGTCGTCTCAGATGACGTTGTGCCCTCAGAAGGCTTTAATGAAGACTTTGATGGTGCGGCCTTCCCTCCTCTTAACTGGAGAATGGAAACTCCGGGACATCCTTGGGAACATGGCTACGACCTACTTGACGAAACAAACGGGGTGGCGCAATTTCCAAACTATTGGGTTCAGACTGAAGGGGCCTACGACATGCTTATCACACCTGGATTCAATCCCACACAAATCGCGCAAATCAGTTTTGATTACGCCCACATGCAGTACGCGAATAATGTGGATGGGTTAGAGGTTTGGGTCAAGTTATCGGGAGAAGACGAATGGAGTCTTGTTTGGGAGAGATATGGCGCTGACTTAAGTGTGGAAGGTTGCTACACCTGGTTTTGGTATGACACCGAAGGGGAAACCGTCTGGGAGACTGTGACCCTAGAGGCCCCTGACCACTGGAGCACAAGCAGTGCGACTTGTGGTGAGATTGCGTTTGTCAATGTCGGGGGGTATGGAAATCACATATGGATAGACAACGTCAACGTGGGTGAAGTTGTGGGTGTTGAAACTCCCAATCAACCTTCTGACGACCTGATCATATATCCCAACCCTTCACAAGGCATGTTCAATGTGATTCATAAAAACAAAGTGGAAGATGTAAGGTATTCCGTTTTTAATTCAGTGGGTGCTGTCGTACAAACTGGCAATTGTGAAAAATCATTTCAAATAGATTTGGCAGACATGCCCTCTGGCCTTTATCTCTTGAGCATCCCAGGACAACCTACAAAGCCTATGGTCATTCGTTGATAGGAACTGTAAAATGAAATGGGAAGCGAGGCAGATTGGCATCTGTTGACAAGAGAACTACAGCGTCAAAAGATGATATAACCGCTTCAAATTCGTCACGGTCCGAAAATCCGTGAACCGATTGAGGAGTGGCCCCTTTTTCTTCAATCTTAGGACCATGGACTCCGGCATTGTAGAACCAAAACTCACTTGATCTATATCCATGACTCAACAAGCCTCTATTGACAGGGCCCCATGCGTAGCTGTCTCCCATAATTAATACTCTAGGTCGAGACGCTGCGAGAACTTCCTCCCAATGGGTATCATAATACTTTGTTTCGAGATCCTCCAAATCACGCCAAAGATTGAGTCCGTTTTCGATATCCTCATCCGTTCCCTCCATGACAAAGGATGTATACGTCTCATCAATCACCAAGCGCGCTGGCTTGAGACTGTCGGGAAGGATTGTTACCAATGCATCAGACATTAAATTGATGGCCTCGACTTGCACCCACTCACACCAGTGAATTCCGTTTTTCGGAAACACATTTGGGACCTCAGCAAAATGACTCTGAAGATCTAAAACATTGAGCTTTTCATTTGCAACACGCGCCCAAACGTCAAACATCCTGTCTTCTACAATCCCCTCATTTTCTAGGAAACGAAGTGGCAGAAACTCCCGGAAATAACTTCCCTTTCCAGGAGCGAGAACGACTAAGAAGGGCACACCCGAAGCGTTAGAAAGCGCTGATATCCTGTCGACCCTGTCCACAACCGAATCTGTAGGAATTGAGTCCAAACCCAAGGCCGCTAAAATATAATTTTCTTCAAATAAATACCCTTCTTGCCCAGCTATCACGGAGCGTGCATGCTGCTCGGAGAAAATAGAATAATCGATTTCATTGCGAGTTCTTATCGCCACTCCTTTCAGAAGGAAATTCGTTCTTAAATATTCATCAACACCATGTTGAAAATCGCCATTCCAAATAGATTGAACAGACACTTCAGGCATGGGCAATTTCGTCGATTCACCATGTAAGGGATGCGGCTCTTTCAGCCCAAAAACATCTGAAAGCCAAGACACATTCAACATTAGAAGAATGACCAGAATCATTATTTGGGCTGACCTACTCATTAGAATCTAAAGTAAATAAAAGGATTGAAGTCTGATCCAGCGAGATAACTGACACTCAAAAGAAACATCGCTACGCCCACACCTGCCATACGTAAAGGGCGAGAATCATCCAATTTAAATGTGTCATAGAGGGCTGTTGAGGAGAATATAAATGACGCAAACAAAACGAATATTTCTCTGGCCTTAAGGAATGACAACTCCTGAGCCCAAATCTCAAGAGACATGATTTCTCCGTTGAACATTTGACTGAAGAAGCTGAGCGCAAGATCGAAGTCTTCAATGGCAAAAAACACCCACCCTACAACGACAAAGCCGAAAGTGATGGTTCTGGATAAAACGTTTGGAAGTTGCTTTAATAAATCACGTAGGAAAATCCTATCTAAAATTAAAAATACACCATGATACAAACCCCATATTAAAAAATTCCAAGAAGCGCCATGCCACAATCCACTGACCGCAAAAACGAGAACCAAGTTCATGTAAAGTCGCGCATTGCTGCTTACCCTATTCCCGCCCAAAGGGATGTACAAATAATCTTTCATCCACGAACTAAGTGTGATGTGCCATCTTCTCCAGAAATCAGTGATGCTAGTTGCGCGATAGGGTTGTCTGAAATTCTCCGGAAACTTAAATCCAAGCATCCTCCCAAGACCTATCGCCATATCCGAATACCCTGAGAAATCAAAATATATTTGGAATGTAAACGCGAAAATGGCAATGCATGCATGGGGGGCACTCCACCCCTCAAACCCTCCTGCTACCACTGCAATATCCAGCGGAAAAACCGAGGCCAAAGTGTTTGCAATCAACACTTTTTTCGAAAGGCCCAACGCAAATCTATAAAATCCATTTAACCAATCAGCGTTCGCTACAGTTCGCTTCCGCAACGCCTTCTCCACTTCTGTAAACCTTACGATCGGGCCAGCAATCATTTGAGGGAAGCTCAAGATATACACGAGGTATTCATTCAACTTTTTCAGGGGTTTTACCGTTTGTCTATGAACATCTAATGAATAGCTCAAAGATTGAAACGAGAAAAAGGAGATTCCAATGGGGAGGGCGACTTCAGACCACTCAAAATGATTCGGAGCGATGTTTTCAACGATGAAATTTGCGTACTTAAAATACACCAGCAGTCCCACATTTAAGATGACAGAAGCGCTCACTGCCCTAACCCTCTTGCTCCCACTCAACTTATCCAGCTCTCGCACCAAATAAAAATTGACGACACAGCTGATGAGTAAAATTGGCAAAAACGACATCGCCCCCCACGCATAAAAGATGACAGAAGCTATGAGCAAAATGGCATTCTGAAATTTCGACCCCCCAAGTCTATACGCCACCAGAAAAGGGGGCAAAAAGTAGAGAAGGAAAGTGATACTCGAAAAAACCATTGCGCGATAATACAACGATTGGTATATTGTATCATGTTTTATCGATTCCTTTTCTTGTCCTTCGCTTTCACAAGCATACCAATGTCTGCAAGAATCGACACCCTGTTTGTCTTCAGCAATGATATGAATAAGAACATCCCCAGTTTGATTATTCTTCCTCAAGGAATTGAAAACCTGTCGGAGAAACTGCCCATGATCTATCTTCTCCATGGCGCAGGTGGGGATTTTGACAACTGGTATCGAAGAGTTCCGAAACTCCAAAACCTTGCCAACACATTCAATTGCATTGTGGTCTGCCCAGATGGGGGCAAGACAAGCTGGTACCTTGACAGTCCCATAGACCCTGAAATGAGATATGAGAGCTACATCACACACCTTCTCATCCCTGAGGTCGACCGCATCTACCCCACCCTAAATTCACCAAATACAAGAGCCATCACAGGACTTAGCATGGGAGGACATGGCGCACTCTACCTCGCTCTTCGACATCCTGAGCTGTTTAGCTACGCAGGAAGCATGAGTGGAGGCGTCGATCTAAGGCCCTTTGACAACAATTGGGGCTTGCCTGACATATTGGGGGAAGCCTCCGCGTTTCCTCACCATTGGGAAGCACACAGTGTGGTGGTTTTAACAGAGCACATTCAAACTGACCAGGAATTCATCATCGACTGTGGTTTGGATGACTTCTTTCTAGATGTCAACAGATCGCTCAAAAGCGTGATGGATGACAAAGGCATCTCACACGAATATAGCGAGAGACCAGGCACACACAATTGGAAATACTGGCGCGACTCTGTGGACGAACATTTCCGTTTTTTCAGCACACATTTTAAAAAAATCTAAAAGAAGGAATATCTAATGTGAGACCTCCAACACTTTGCTGCTGGAATATCCATCAGAGGTCGTCAATTTATAGATATACGAGCCTGGCGTCGAATCCGCTGGCAATGTGCGACGAATGAGATTTATCTCTTTCTATGACATTGTGGACAGTTGTTAAGATGATGGGAGCAATATCGAAATGGAGAGTTGGTGATTGGCCAAAAACTTGACCATGGCAACTCAGCAAACCGACAATAAAAAAGGCAAGTCCTTGAAATTCATATATAGAAGTTAAGGACAAATCTCGCCGAACTCAGAAAGGACGACCAATACGTCTGAGATCGTGACAGCGCCGTCGCCAGTCACATCTGTGTCACAGTTAGAGAGGCAGCCATATTGACTCAGCATCATCAAAATATCGCTTATGTCAATGCTTCCATTGGGCACAACATCTCCCAAACAACCAACATTAGGTTCTGATATGATTGAGATGTCCTCATCACCGGGCTGGTAATCAATAAATTGAAAAAACAAGACGTACATCTCATCTGTTGTAAAATCCCCGAACCACATAGGCTGAGGCGGATTGTTGGGGTTGAACGTATTTGAGGATGTATTGTCATACTCTGCAATCGCATGAATGGTATACCCACCTGGTATCTTAAGTAAACTGGGATAGGTAAAAATGCCTTGCCAATGAAAATCCCAATCGGGAATAGAAATCATAGGAATGGTGTCTTGGTTATCTGGTGAAGTGGCATAAACAAGCCATGATTTGCCCACCAGATGCGAATGCGGAATCGTTGAGATCACACTCATGTCGGTTTCTACTTCTAAGGTGCCGTGAAATGACACGACTTCGTTTGCGGGAATATAGAAGGGAACAGAAAGGTCTGACGGAGTCATCGTATATGTTTCAACCTCTCGTTCAACGGGGAGATCGGCAAAGTAGATGTTAACCGTTGTTTGGTCTAACTCATCTTGATAAGATGGGCCATAATGCATCTGAAGGAGCAACTGAGACCCCGGCTCCATAATTTTACCAATTGTTTGCGGAAACATCAATGGAAGCGAGCCGGGAACCCAACCGCCAAACAGTCGATCTTCGACTGGCACGCCGTAGTCACCGAAGCTCTCGTAGCCAGCAGCAGGATCAGCATCATCTAGGGCCATGGCCGCATTTATTGATGCTGGATTTGAAGTGTAACCGATGAGCCCGTGGTGGGCGATTGCGTTGTTTGATGGAACAATTTCCACGGCCAAAACTTCTACTGTTTCAGTGAGACCCGTGGGAATCATAAATACTTGATATTGTTCAAGACCGTCGCCTCCGTGGAGATAAGCCTCAGACATGGTCAGAACAAGGTCGGGACTTCCCAATTGCAGGCCTATTTCAAAATCTGGCATGCCGGGATTATCTGACGGATCACCCTCTGGCATATCCGCATCCACCCAATCCACGATGGTTTGCTTCTCAACGTCTGTAAGGAAACGTTCCCCATTAAACGTTGTGTAATTGTGATCTGGGGTCCAAGGCGGCATATATCCTGATTGCGTGACATACTCAATAAAATAACCATTCGCAGCAACCTCATCATAGGTCGTAAGAGGCATTGGACCAAGCTCACCTACTCTGTGACATTCCGTACAATTGTTGTAAATAATAGGGGCAATATCTAAGTGAAAAGTTGGATTATTCGTGGTTTGAGCCAAGTTGAGAGTGGAGGTCAAAACAAGCAACACAAATAAAAAACAGAAACAGATAGGAAATCGCATTTTGTATGATTTCCCTGTAAGATAAGAAATAGTTTGAAAAATGAT
>MDSV01153448.1_pt1 | contig 10485 bp, 4 predicted proteins | sample 810851 | NCBI WGS metagenome assembly MDSV01 (sample SAMN05326640, study PRJNA326480) | marine metagenome | isolation source: seawater | place: Atlantic Ocean: North East | collected 2012
GACATCTTCAAACTGTTTTACGACCAACATTTGACGTTCGAGATTTGACATGGCGTACTTCAGATCGCGTTGTAGAGCTCTGTGCTCATCACCCTTTGGGAAATCGGCTAGAATTTCTTGTCGAGTGACGTTCTCGCCTACGGGAATTCTTTTCAGTAATTCTTCTTCCATAGGTCCAATCCATGGCTCAGGCTTGAGTCCAAGAAGCATAGGTATTGTATCCTTCGTTGTGTAACCCATCCTGTTGTGTAAGAGTCGTCCCATTATAACATCGGAATCGAGTTGCATATCTTGCCAGTCTTTGAATCTGAAATCTTTTACTCTGTACAACAATTCTTGTTGCTTCTGGAACAGCACATGTGAGTCAAAAGCAGTGAATCCATCGTCGTATTGTTTGAATGTCTTGTCCAAAACGAGATTCTGAACCCATCGGTATTCGACAACATCTTCTGAACCATCAACAAGCCGATGTTCATCAATTTTCAATATATATTCAGCGTCATCGGTCTGTTTGTAAAAACCAACTGAAAGCACATTTCGTGTTTCCAATTCAAGGAGGATACGTTCGACCATCTTTTTCGGGAATGGGAGTCTCTGAGCGAGAATGTCGCCAATTTGGGGCCCTTCGCTACCGAGCATTTCTATGACTTTAACACGCAATGCTTCATGAGGGTCTCCCAGTATCTTCTGTTCCCATTTCGTGGGATTGCGCCCATCGAATTCTGTAGCAATTTTGTAGGACAAACCTCGAGTGTGCAATTCCCTTAGGTCGTCAACTTCACTTCCTCCATTTACGGACAAACAGCCGAGAGTACCATGAATCTCGGCCATGAAAGTACTGAACCATTTTCCATCAAGTTCCTCTGCTCCGGTGCCATCGAGTTTTGTAATTTTTCCGTCTTGACACAATTCTTGGACCCATCCTCGGATTAAATCGATGTCAACATCCCTGAGTTTTTCTTTGTAAAGGGGGTTTTGGAATGATGGGTCAAGACCTCCACCATGTGACATAAGAGTGAAGAGTTCACCAGCATTCGTTGGAATTGGGGCTTTGTCCAGGTAGAATTTACTCAATTGTTCTGAAGTTAATTCTGTTGCCAAACTTCGAGTTCCGAGTAATCTTTGAAGGACAGCAGGATCAATATCTTTGACCAAAAAGGCACGTGTTTTCATAGCCATGAGGTCTTCAAATGCAGACATGAACAAGGACATACCTAAGCGAGATGGGACTGTGACTTTGTTGTGAACAATTCGGGCATCGCCCTTGACACACAGATTCAAAAAGTGCTGCAAACTTTTCATGTCAATATCGCCAAATAAAATTTCATTTTTTGCTTCACGCATCAAGAGGCTATCATCTATTGTTCTGTGTTTGTTTAGTAGTGCATCGGCCCGTTGTTGAAATTGTTGAGGGCTAATCTCATCGGCACCGATGCGCTTTGGGATAATCATTGACCGACCTGAAACTTCTCGGAATCGTTTTGCAAAAATTTGGGTGTTTACGATATAACGTTCGATAACTTCAGTGTGATTGTTGTCACGGAACGCTTGATACATCTGTCCAGGGTCCACTTCTTCAGATGTGCGAATCAATAAACCATTTTCATCAAAAGAAAGCTCAATCACAGAGATGTTGTTCGATTCAGCTAGACCTGCCATGAAATATCCCAGAGCAGTATTGAATCCTCTTCCTCTACATGTTGTAATCATGTAAGTGGGATGGCCTCCGGAGATGACTTGCTCAACCAAAATACGATTGGGGTCTGGGACTTGAAATGAGTCGATGGAATGCTCTTCAAGATGACGGGCTATTGCATTGGCAACGTCGCTTGAAAGCCCATATGCATCACGCAATAGAATTCTCGGGTCTTGCTCTCGCCGAAGAGCAACAATACAATGTCCAATTAGACTCAGGAGAGCATTGGACAGTTCACGAGAGCGAGAACGGGCTTCACCGGACCAAGACGGTACAGTCGGTCGATGGCCGGTAACAGAGGCAACATTGACACGAGTCCCTTGGATATTTGTCACTCTGTATGTGGAACCACCCAACAGAATTACATCGCCGCCTCGAAGGTTCGAAACGAAGGAACCTGAAAGTTGTCCTAGAATCGACCCTTCCGCATTGAACACCAAATAGGAATTGTCGGGAGCAATTGTGCCTATGTTGGTGTAATAAATCATACGAGAATATCCTCTTTTACCGTACAGATTTTCTTCCCAGTCGACCCATACTCGACGTTCTTCTTCAAGCATATCAAGAACTTCAATGAAGTCATCATACTCGAAATTTCGATAAGACCAAGCATTGACGATTACCTCGTAAGCCTCATCGATATCAATATCGTTAATGATGACCAACCCAATCATAAATTGTGCTACAACATCGAGGCAATTTTCCGGGAAATCTAGACGATCCATATCTCCAGTTTGGATAGCGGCCTGCAATGCTGCAAGTTCGATCAAATCATCAACGCTCGACGGGAGAAAGCGCGCTCTTGGGATGCCCCCAACGTGGTGTCCAGCACGACCAATTCGTTGCAAAGCAGTGGCAATATCCCCTGGACTCCCTATTTGCAAAACCAAATCCACAGAACCGATATCAATACCCATTTCAAGCGATGATGAGGTTACAACAGCCCGTAACTGACCGTGTTTAAGCTGACGCTCAACATCCAATCGGATCTTTTTGTCCATTGAACCGTGATGTCCTGCGACCAAATCACCGAGGTATGGGCGTAATTTTAAGACAATGTTTTCAGTCATTTTCCGAGTGTTCGCAAAGACAAGAGTAGTTGTGTGTGCAGCGATTAAGTCGGCAATTGCTTCAACATTTTTGTCAAAAATTTTCATGACCGATAAGTCACTAAATTTGGGGTCTGTGATTAAAATGTCCAAGTCCAGTTCGCGAGAACCAGAAATCTTGGCTATGCAAACTCGTGTATTGTTGCCCCTACTTTCTTTATCGTCGCTTGAAACCAGATATTCAGCAACGGTTTCGAGAGGCTCCATGGTTGCAGAAATTCCAATGCGTTGTACAGGTCGTGTAAGTAAGGTGTCGAGGTACGACAATGTCAGAGCGAGATGAACTCCTCGCTTTGTTGGAACCAGCGAATGCAATTCGTCCACAATCATGTATTCGACTTCACTGACAATCGGCTGGAACCGAGGAGATGTGATTGCTATCGCCAAACTTTCAGGTGTTGTGATCAGGATATGTGGTGGATTTCGGAGCATTTTTTGACGTTCCGATTGAGGCGTATCTCCGGTTCGTAGTCCAACACGAATCTCTTGTGCTCGACTCGGCAAGTACGATTCAGAAATTTCAGTTAGTGGCCCAATAAGATTTCTTTGAATATCATTTGCGAGTGCCTTGATTGGCGAAATGTATACGCAGTAGACTTTTTTGTCGAGTTTATTATCCAGTGCACGGCGTACAAGTTGGTCGATGATGGAAAGAAATGCAGTCAAGGTTTTTCCCGAACCTGTCGGTGAACACAGCAAAAGATGCTCTTGTTCAATTATGGCTGGGATAGCCAATTTTTGTGGTTCAGTAAAGTCGGGAAATTTGTCCTTGAACCAGTTTCGAACCGGTGGACACAACAACTCGAGTAAACCCTCTGTCTCAAGAGGATTATCCAAGTATTGGATTTCTGCCATTTTTTTTCCACAACCCCAGTGGGTCGACTTGTATGCAAGGGGTACATCAAGGTAACGGATTACGAACGTGAGAGGCTTGAAAGCAAACTCATTTTTTTTCATGTTTCTTTTTCATGAATTTGCCAATGTTTTCTCTCAACCGGACAGGTGTGAACACACTACAGTTCAAACATTTACGCCCGATTTGACGGTGAGGTTGAAAGGCCAAACCCCTCAGCAGCAATTGGGCGTGTCCATGAGTGGTGAGGAGTCAGGACGATTAGAACGCCTGTCCGAGGTTCTCAAACGAAGAGGAATTCTTTTGCCAGCGTTTGAAATACATGGCGGTGCAAAGGGGCTCTACGATTTCGGACCTGTAGGGGGCCGGCTGCGCACTCGAGTGAATCAAAGTTGGCTCAATCATTGGTTATCACTCGGCAATATCGTTGAACTTTCATGCCCGACAGTAACTCCATACGAAGTCCTTGAGGCATCCGGCCATGTTGGAGAATTCTCTGATTTCATGACTGTATGCACTTCATGTGATGAAGCCAGTCGAGCCGACACTCTTCTCGAGGGGCATCATCCGAATCCGGATTCTCTGTCGAAGTCGGAACTCCAGTCTTTGCTGAATTCAGTTCAACCTGCTTGTCCTTCTTGTGCTGCTGCTGAATGGTCTGAAATTACGGCTGAGAATCTCATGTTCAATACCACAATAGGTGCAGGTAAATCCGGCCGTCCTGGTTTTTTACGCCCTGAAACTGCTCAAGGAATGTTCACCTCATTCCCTGCACTCTATCGGCATAATCGCGAACGTCTTCCGTTTGGTGCTGTACAAGTGGGAAAGGGTTACAGAAATGAAATCTCTCCCCGGCAAGGAATGATTCGCTTGAGGGAATTCAACATGGCTGAACTTGAATATTTCATCAATCCCCATGAGCAAGAAGAGCATGATTTCTCATCGTGGAATGAGATTTCCGTTCATTTGGTCGCAGAAAATCATGGCGAATTGCACCTCACTTTTGATGCGGCTGTGAAGGATGGTATCATTCGCCATCCAACTGTTGGATACTTCATGGCTCAAACTTATGACTTCCTCAAGAACATTGGAATAGATGTTGAACGTTTGCGATTCCGTCAGCATGAGTCCAATGAGATGGCTCACTATGCTTCGGATTGTTGGGATGCAGAAATCCTCGGCTCCTACGGTTGGATTGAATGCGTCGGTATAGCTCACAGGGGATGCTACGATTTAGAGGCTCATGAAAAAGCGACTGGAAAATCTCTTCGAGCACGCCGTGAATTTGACCAGCCAAGAGTTATTGAGATTGATGGTTGGACAATCGATGGTGCAAAAGCAGGACCTGCGTTTCGAAATCGCGCAGGAATGGTCAAAGCCGCTGTGGAGAAATTGGATTCAGGTACAGTATTTCCTTGCGAAATTACGCTTGAAGACGGTGAGACTGCTACAGTTGAACAAGAACATGTCAAACGTAATCAACGTACTGAAACCCAAACTGGAGAGTGGTATATCCCACACGTGGTCGAACCTGCTTTTGGGATTGACCGAATCATTTGGCACTTACTTGACCATGCTTATGACGAATCTGAAAAGAACGGCGAAACATACACTACTCTGCGTTTAAGCGAACATGTTGCTCCAGTGGATTATTGTGTATTCCCATTGTTTGAAAAAGATGGCATGGACAAGATTGCTCGTTCTGTCCACTCGAAATTATGCTCTAGAGCGGGCATTATTTCAATGTACGATGGTAGTGGTTCAATCGGTCGTCGGTATGCGCGTGCAGATGAAATCGGTGTTCCTCGATGCATAACAGTTGACCACCAGTCGCTTGAAGACCAAACGGTAACTGTACGAGACCGAGATTCCGGAAATCAACAACGAGTGCATATCGACTCTCTGTAGGAATTCTTCAAGTGAATTGGTTCACTTGGCGGTCAATGTTGAAGAACCCTCGGAAAAGACATCAACCATGGCTGGCGTTAGCGATTGGACTGAACGCCATCGTCCATCTTCGGAACGTCAACTTGAGGGCAATGAGGTTCAAAGAAGAAAAATACGCTCTTGGCTCGATGATTGGAACAACGGCTTACCTCGCAAAAAAGCCTTGATTTTGGTCGGCCCTCCTGGTGTTGGAAAAACATCTGTTGCCCGAGCAATAGCACAAGACATGGGTTGGAATGTCATCGAACTGAATGCCTCCGATGCTCGAAATGCTGCTGCAATACGGAAAGTGGCAACGCATGGTTCAACGCATCGTTCACTGTTTCACAACCCAAATGCAAAAAAGCAGAGAACTCTCGTTCTACTGGACGAAGTCGACCACCTTTCCGGTGGCTTGCGTGAAGTGAGTCAGAGCCGCATTCAAGACGCAATGCAAGGTGAAGATTCAAAGGGAAATTCCGTGACACTACGGGGTGATTCAGGCGGCAAAGCGGAACTTCTCCGCCTTCTGGCTGAAACGCGACAACCGGTCATACTTGCCTGCAACGACATCATGGGGTTGTGGGGTAGAGGTTCTTCTTGGAGTTCAACACGTGACCGGTTTTCGAAACATCTGCTGACAATTAATTTTGATCGTGCAAATGACGAAGCATTACGGCGTATAGCTCGTAGAGTTCTGCGTGAGGAAAATCTTGAATTCGATGACGAGGCAATTGAAGAACTTGTGAAATCGAATCCAGGTGATTTACGTGCCTTAGTTCGAGATTTACAAGTTCTGTCTGCCACCTCAAGCGGTCACATTTCAAAGGAAATGGTTCAGGAGCAATCTTATGCTGGGCATCGAGATACTTCCGAGGGTGTCTTTCCAGGACTTGAGAAACTCTATCGCTGCAATAAAGCCATTGAAGCAGTCAAGTTAGGCCGTTCTATAGAAAAAACACCATCGGACATGATTCTTTGGGTGCATTGGAATAACGCTTTCTTGTTCCCCCAAAAGGATTCCATTCGACGCGGAAATAGGAGTCTTAGCATGGCTTCAAAAATGTATACTGGACAATTTCGCAGCACAGCACATCGATCTTGGTATTGGAGTGGCCAACTTGCTAGTCTCTCGGCATCAGTTCCGAATCAAACACCATTCTCAAACCGAATATTCCCAAGTTATCCGAACTTTTTACGACGAAATTCTTCTCGAACTCGACCATCGATTATGCGTAGACTTGGAGAGATTACCGGGATGAGTTCATCATCATTGCGTGAGGAGTTGTTACCTTTGTTATCGGCCATGCTCAAAGACTCTCCTACTCTTGGTGACTCCACAGATTTTGGATTGTCAATGAAGTTTGGTTTTACAAGCGAAGAACACGCATCACTTGCAGGACTACCACTCACTCGAGTTGCGACAAAACAACTTATGGCACAATACGATGAGGAATACGACCGCATGCTAAGTGAGAAAAGTTTCACACCCCTGGTTGTCGAAGAAATAGCGTCGGTGGAAGAGAAAATTGTTGAGAAGAAGTCCGATTCAGATGATGAACCGAGTTCACCACCCGGTCAAATGAAGTTGTTTTGATTACTCCTTCTTTTTTCGTTCATCCTTTTCTTCAATCAATCTTCGAAATAACGCAATCGCTGAACGGTCAGAATGTACTCTTTTTTCTCTTTTCCAAGTACGAGGATGAATCAAGATGACTGCAGTTAACAACTCAAGTCGTCCAAACCACATTAATATCGAGGTAATGAGTAGAGCCCCAGAATTCATGCTTTCCCAGGTATTTTCAGGCCCGAAATCTCCGAGTGTTGGGCCAGTATTTCCTAAAGATGAAGCAACAACCATTGTCACACTCTCAAAACTATCGCTTGGCATGAAGACCGCCAAAACAAGGCTCGAAATGAAGAAAAGTCCGACCCAAACGAAGAGCATACCTACAATAAGGCCGATTTGATTTTGCTCTACCACTTCACCGTTCATTCGTATTTGTTCAATTTTTCGAGGTTGAGCGATACGTACAAGTTCTCTCATGGCTACTTTGAAGGCGAGAGTGACTCGAAGTAATTTCAGCCCACCGCTGGTTGACCCAGCGCTTGCACCTACAACCATGAGTATGAACAAAATCAAATGCCCAACAAGTGGCCAGGATTCATCCATGTAATTGGTCGAAGTATACCCGGTCGAGGTAGCAAAAGAAACAACCTGGAACAAACCGTCACGTAAACCTCTTCCGAGTGAGTACCCTGAAGTCATGAGTGCAATGAAAATCGCTAGGAATGCGACAGTGACGTAGGTCACATAGTTGCGAAACTCCTCATCCCCAAATGCTCTCTTGAAATCACCCTCGCGGATGAACCAAAGAAGGGTAAAATTCACACCTGCTAAGAACATGAAGATGATGATAATACCTTCAACAAGGACTGAATCATAGAAACCAATGCTGGCATCATGCGTCGAAAAACCACCGGACGGCATTGTTGTCAATGCGTGATTAATCGAATCAAACAAGTCCATTGAACCGGTGAAAAACAGGAGTCCAAACTCAAGCAGCGTCAAAAATACATATAATCCCCATAGAGCAAATGCAGTTTGCTTTAATTTCGGTCGGAGGCGAGAAAGTGAGGGTCCTGTGAGTTCAGCTCGTGCTAGCGCCATACCTCCACCAATGACTCGTGAAAGAATCATCATTCCGAGCATAATTATCCCCATACCGCCCAGCCACTGGGTCAATGACCTCCAAATTAGTAGTCCGCGAGGTTGTGCATAGATACAATCGGGTGTGACACCAGGAATGCAATTTGGACTCATGTTGTGTGAAATAACTGTAGCACCAGTGGTCGTGAACCCTGACATTGATTCAAACCAAGAATTCACCCCTCCACGTAGTATATCAATCAGAGCAGCACCGTCGGTAAACGGTCCCACAAAGACCCCACCCAACCAATAAGGCAGTGAGCCGATGAAAACTGCAATCGGCCAGACCAATGCCACTGCTGCAAAAGCCTCTCGGTCACGTAAACGTTCAGTGGTGTCGGTTCGAGTGCCAATACTTAGCATCAAAAATCCAACGGCTGAAGAGAAAATGGCTGGGATGGCGAAAGAATACATTGCCAACTGAAAATCATCGAGCCAAATTGTGAGCAATCCGCACAACAAAAGGGGAACAGTCAACGCGATGAGCGTCCAACCCAGTATCAAGTTTAATACATCAGTTCGCATGATTACACCTTGAAACGCTTTTCCAAATCGGCGACGCGATCAGGACTGCAAAAGATGATTAATCGGTCATCTTCGAGCAACGTCTTATCTGGTGTTGGCCGTAGTGACTCCCAGTTTCCGGTTGTGTTTTGCCGTTGAATAAATGCAACCCGCATCCAGTCTGGGAATGAGGATTCAACTACCCTTTTACCGGGTAATTTAGAAGCTTCGGTAACCACCATACTCACACCAATGATGTGAGGGATATTGGACAGAATTGCATATCCACCAGCAGTTTTCGTGTGTATTTGTGCTAACATATTATCCACTGCAACTCGCTTTCGGTCGACTGCAAATGTAATTCCCATCCTCTGCGTGACTTTTACCAGGTCCGCATCGTAGAGCAAAAGACCGGTTCTTGCCACACCCATATCGCTTGCCAAAAGTGCAGCAGCGATACTTGCGAGGTCATCTTCAAGTGCTGCAATAGCTATGTGATGTTCAGAAATTCCAATTTCGGTAAGAATGTCTCGATCGAGGTGGTCACCGTGAATAACTTCCAATTTTGGATGCGAACCGATGTTTGTACCGGAAAGTGAATTTGCGACTTGCAAGTCTCGCTCAATGACTGTAACGGTTGCTCCAGATTGAAGCCAATCATCGGCTATACGTTGGCCAATTTTGTTTGCTCCAAGTACCGCAACGCGAGGCTCTGCCGGGAAATCAGTTGCTTCATGTCCGAAAATATTCAAAATTCGATTGAAACTTGAAAGTCCTGTTGTGGCAACAGCAATACGATCGTTTGGCATCAGCATGAAATCACCATCAGGAACCAAACTTTTCTCGCCATCTCTCTTCAGTCCTACAATAAGAGGCATACCACCTTCGATTTTTTTATTGACATCTCGGAGTTTTTGAAACACGACTTGGGTAGCGTTACTGGTTACATCCAATTCAATGATAAAGGCATCATGGCCGAATGGGATGACTTCTTCGATAGCAGATGAACGCAGACCAGAATGGAGCCTTCGAATTGCCCCTTCAAGCGGATTGACTACGTAATCAACTTTGGCCCACTCATGCAGTTTACCATCATTTTGCTCTTCGATATAGTTCATATTGCGAACTCTGCAAATAGCGAGTAATGGCTTTTCTTTATTGCCCGATAATTCAGCATGTGCGTGCTTAGCCAAGGAGCAAGCAAGAAGATTGCGTTCATCGGAATTTGTCGCTGCTACGAAAACCGCAGCCTCACCAATACCGGCTTCGAAGAGTTTTTCGCGAGTAGTTAAATCTCCATGAATGACAAGCACATCCAAATTTTGAGCATTTTTAACAGCACGAGAATCAGAATCTACAAGGACGACATCCATATCTTCGGCTCGAAGAGCTTTGGCCATATCGGTCCCTACTCTCCCCGCTCCGCCAATTATAATGAGCATAATAATCACCGTAGAGTTTCAGGCAGTATCTTCACCTGATATTTGCCGCCGCCAGTATCGACATCACCGAGTGTGGAATACACTGGACGGATGCGCTCAGTACCCAGGCTTTTGGAATATTTTCCTGGAGAATAATAGTTGTTGAGAAGCGTACCGGTACTGTCTGCTTCTTCAATCCAAGAAATGTATGCGTTGGGTGTATGAAGGAGCCATTTGTTGTTGACAACGTCAACGGCTGCATCAAC
>MDSV01166165.1_pt1 | contig 10485 bp, 9 predicted proteins | sample 810851 | NCBI WGS metagenome assembly MDSV01 (sample SAMN05326640, study PRJNA326480) | marine metagenome | isolation source: seawater | place: Atlantic Ocean: North East | collected 2012
ACGCTGGCGGCGCTGATGATCTCGGAAAGCGACAACACCGCGACCGACATGCTGATGCGCATTCTCGGCCCCGACCGCGTGGCCGCTGCACTTGGCCTCGATGACGTGCTCACCACCCGCGCGCTGTTTACCCTGAAGGCCGATCCCGCTCTTGCCGAACGCTACAGGGCTGGCACGACTGCGGAGAGGACGGCGCTGCTCGCGGAAATCGCCGATGCGCCCCTGCCTGCCGCCAGAGACGCAAGCGGACATGCTGTCGAAGGGATCGAATGGTATCTTTCGACGGAAACGCTTTGCCGGCTCGCGCACGATGTCAAAGCGGCGGATATCTTCGCCATCAACAAGGGGCCGGTCCGCGGCTGGCAATCCGTGGCCTACAAGGGCGGCAGCGAACCCGGCGTCCTGAACCTGACCGCGGCGCTGACCGGCGAGGACGGTCGCGGCTATTGCATCTCGGTAACGGTCAACAGCGACGATGCAATCGACGAAGCGACCGTAGCGGGGGCATTCGCGGCGCTGGCGTCCCAGCTCGGGGCCTCGCGCTGAAGGCGAGGCCCCGAGCGGATTGCTCAGCCGAATACTCGCCTGGGCTTGAACTGGCCCTCGGCGATCTCGCCGATCGCCACCAGCTTGCCGGCAAGCGAGGCGTAGGCATCCGGTTCCTCCACCGGCGCATGGGCGCCGCGCAGGATGATCGGATTGCCGAGCTTCAGCCGGCGGGCCTGATCCTCGTTCACCGGAACATGCGGAAGGCTGGCAAGCGCTTCCGAGGTATCGACCAGATATTCTTCCAGCGCGGCGAAGCGCTCCTCATCGTCCTCGATCTCCTCAAGCGCGGTGAGCTCCGAAAGCGGCACCAGCATATCCTCGGAAAACGGCGCCACGAAAGGACGGCGCAGTGACGAGATATGGCCGAAGCAGCCGAGATCACGGCCCATGTCGCGGGCAAGCGCGCGCACATAGGTGCCCTTGCCGCATTCCACCTCGAATTCGGCGGTGTTTTCATCCGGGCAGCCGAGCAGCGTCAGGCGGTGGATTTCGACCTCGCGGGTCGGGATATCGACCGTCTCGCCCTCGCGGGCCAGATCATAGGCGCGGTTGCCATCGATCTTGATGGCGGAAAACTGCGGCGGCACCTGTTCGATCACGCCGGTGTATTTTTCGATCAGCGCCTCGATATCAGCCCGCTGCGGGCGGTTGTCGGAGCTCTCGCTGACCTCGCCCTCGAGATCGTCCGTGGTGCGTTCCTCGCCCCAGCTAACGGTGAATTCGTAGATCTTGCGGCCGTCCATCACGTAAGGCACGGTCTTGGTGGCATCGCCCAGCGCGATCGGCAGCATGCCGGAGGCGAGCGGATCGAGCGTGCCGGCGTGGCCGGCCTTCTGGGCCTTGAACAGCCATTTGATCTTGGAGACGGCCTCGGTGGAACCGTAATCGATCGGCTTGTCGAGGATCAGCCAGCCGGAAATCGGACGGCCCTTGGGTTTTCTCTGTCGCGCCATTTTCTTATTCTTTGCCGTCGTCGTCATCGTGATCGAGATCGCGGGCCACTTCCGGCGAATGCAGGAGTTCGTCGATCTTGCGGAAATTCTCGAAGCTTGTGTCGTCGCGGAACCTGAGTTCGGGAATGTTCTTCATCTGCCGGATTTCGCGGGTGATCCGGCCGCGCAGGAACTTGGCATGGTGGTTGAGCGCCTTGACCACCGCGTCGTGATCGGTCTGGCCGAGCGGCGTGACATAGGCGGTCGCGACCTTGAGATCCGGCGACATCCGCACTTCGGAAATGGAAATCACGGTGGTCTCGATCAGCGGGTCGAGAAGGTCGCCGCGCTGCAGCACCTTGGTGATGGCGGCGCGCACCTGTTCGCCAACGCGAAGCATGCGCTGGGAGGGCGCCGAGGAGGTAGCTCTCGTCATAAAAGTCCTGGTTCGTTCGTGTTCTTGATCGATCCGGTCTGACGGGGTTCGAACCCGGCCGGACGCCATGGGACGCTCGTTTATCGCTTCGTTGCCGGAAGGTCAATCGGGCGCGCTCAGATGCGAATGCCGCGCGAGCTCTCCACCCGCGCGGCACGACACGTCAAAAACACCGAAAATGGTTACTGAACGCCGTAAATCCGGGCGATATCGTCGAGCATCAGGTCGGCCGCGATCACCCCGCCGGCGGTGTTCCAGATCGCATCGGAAACGCCGTGGACCCTGCCGGCCTTGACGGCGGAGAGCGATTGCCAGAGCGGGTCCGCGAGAACCTCCTCCTCGAGCGCCTTGCCCTCGCCATTGCCGACCTCCCAGGTGAAATAGAAGATCCGGTCGCCATCCATGTCGGGAATGCTCTCCTTGCCGGTGCGGATCGCGAATTCCTCGACATTCTGGTTTTCCGGGCGCTGGAACCCGATATCCTTCAGCAACACGCCGGAAAAGCTGTCGAGCTGGTAGATGCGGATCTGGCCCGGCAGGAAGCGGATGACGGAGACTTCCTCATTCGTCGCGTCGCCGAGTTTTTCCCGGAGATCGGCGACCTTGGCGTCATATTCGGCGATCACTGCCTCGCCCTTGTCGGAAAGGCCGAGCGCCTCGGCATAGAGCTTGAAATTGACCTTCCAGTCGCCGCGCAACTCGCTCGACATCACCGTCGGCGCGATCGCGGAAAGCTGGGGATAGATATCCTCCTGCCGCTGGCGGTTGCCGATGATCAGATCCGGCTGCAACGCCGCGACCAGTTCCAGATTGACCGCGCTTTCGGTCCCGACCGGCTCGGCATCGCCCATCTGCGCCTCGATATGATCCCACCACGGATCGCCCTGCCAGGAATTGACCGCGCCGACCGGGTGAACGCCGAGCGCAAGCAGCGCCTCAGTGCCCTCATTGGTAAGCACCACGATGCGCTCCGGCAGGTCCGGAACGGTGACGGTGCCCATGGCATCGCTCACCTCGCGCGCGGCAAGCGGGGTTGCGAGCAGGATGGCAAGGGCAGCCATTGCTGCCAGTCGTATCGGTCGAACCACTTAAACTCCCTAGTTGAATATTGTACTCATCTTTTTGGTTTTAAAGTTGACCATTTCAATCAGCAATGTCAATCGTCGCTGCGAAAGGGGAACCCGTGCGAAAGACGCTGCTGCTGTTGAGCCTGACATTGCTGATCGCCGCGATTGCAAGCCTGCATCTCGGCGTGCGGCTCTATGGACCGGCGACGGTGTGGACGGCCTTTTCCGGCGGCAATGACACGGCCGACATCATCATCCGCACGCTGCGCCTGCCGCGCACGCTGAACGCGATGGCGACCGGCGCGGCGCTAGCCATCTCCGGCCTGCTAATGCAGGCGACCACCCGCAACCCGCTCGCCGAACCCGGCCTTCTGGGCGTCAATGCCGGCGCCGCCTTCGCGGTCGCCTTCGGCCTGGTGCTGTTCGGCGTGGTCTCGGTCGGCGCGATTGGCCTGCTTGCGGTCTGCGGCGCGCTTGCCGCCACCGCGCTGGTCTTCGGCCTGTCCGCCGCGCTCGGGCCGCAGGCGGGACCAACGGGCATATTGCTGATCGGCGTCACGGTTGCCGCCATGCTCGCCTCGCTCACCCAGCTTGCGCTGCTTCTCGATGAAACCGCGCTTGAAACGCTGCTGTTCTGGCTCTCCGGCGGCTTTGCCGATCGCCCGCTTGCGCTGCTCTGGGTGGGCGTTTTGGCGCTCGCGGTCGCGCTTTCCGGCTGCGCCCTCCTCGGCCCGTCGATCGATGCGCTGCGGCTTGACGACCAGAGTGCGGCCGGCATCGGCGTCGATGTGGCGCGCACCCGTATTGCGGCGCTGGCGCTTGCCGCCCTGCTTTCAGCCGGCGCGGTCGCCATGTCCGGCCCGGTCGCTTTTCTCGGACTGATCGCGCCGCATATTGCCCGCCGGCTTGCGCCCAATCGTCCCGCCTTTATCGGCATGGCCGTGCTCGCCATGCTGACGGGCGCGGTCATCGCGGTGCTGGCCGATATTCTGGCGCGCCTAATCGTCGCCCCGGGCGAGGCGCCGATCGGCGCTGTGCTCGCCTTTGTCGGCGTGCCGTTCCTGATCGCGCTCTTACGCGCGAAGCGGTTTCGGGAGGTCGGCGTATGAACGCCCCTGCCCTCCGCCTGACCGTGCTTACCGCGTTGCTGGCGCTATGCGTGATTGGCGCGACCGGTCTCGGCTCGAGCTTCATCGGCCCGGATCGGGTGATTTCCGCACTCCTCGGCGACGGCGCCCGGATGGACACCGTCATTGTCTGGACCCTGCGCCTGCCGCGGGTGGCGCTGGCGGTGGCGGCGGGCATGGCGCTCGGCCTTGCCGGCGCGATCTTGCAGCGCGCGCTCAGAAACCCGATGGCCGCGCCCTCGATCCTCGGCATCACCGATGGCGCGGCGCTTGGCGTCGTCACCTTCCTGTGGCTGTTTTCGGATGAAGCCAACGTGCTCACCGTCTCGATCCAGTGGCAACCGCTCGCCGCGATCATCGGCGCGCTTGCCTTTGCCGCTCTTGTGGGGCTGCTGACGCTTGCCGATACCCGCCGCCGCGATCCCGTGCGCGTGATCCTCTACGGCATTGCGCTTTCCGCGCTCGCCAAGGCGGCCGTCACGCTGATGATGATCATCGGCCCGGTCTATCGCGCCAGCCAGGCCCTGCAATGGATCACCGGCTCGGTCAGCGCCGCCCACTGGATCGATGTCGGCGTGGTGACGCTCGGCCTTGCGGCGGCGGTGCCCGTCCTGATCTTCATGCGCCTGCCGATGCGCCAGATCGTGCTCGATGCCCAGACGGCGGCGACCACCGGCTTTTCGGTCGACCGCAATCGGATCGCGCTCATGGTGCTTTCGGTTCTGCTGACGGCGCTCGCGATCTCGCAGGTCGGCGCGATCGGCTTTGTCGGGCTGATCGCGCCGCATGCCGCGCGGCTGTTCCATGGCCAGTTCGCCGCCGGTTATCTGGTCGCGACCGCGATGATCGGCGGCATCCTGGTGCTGGTTGCCGATACGCTCGCCCGCACCATCGCCAGTCCGCTGGAACTGCCGGCGGGCGCGGTGACCGCGCTGATCGGCGCGCCGCTTTTCCTCATGCTTATCCTCAGGAGCCAGCGCAGCAATGTCTAAGCCGCTTGCCGAAATGTCCACGCTTTCCGCGCATTATGACGGGTTCACCGCGCTTGATGCGATCGACCTCACGCTGCCGGAGCAGAAGATCATCGCCTTTTGCGGGCCGAACGGCAGCGGCAAATCCACCGCGCTCAAGGTGCTGCGCGCGCTCCATGCGCCAAGCGGCGGCGAGGCGGAGGTGGCGGGTCAGGCGCTTGACGACTGGACGCCGCGCGCGCTGGCCCGCGAGATCGCAATGCTCAGCCAGTCACCCGATGCGCCGGAGGACATGACCGTGTTCGATCTCGCAATGCTCGGTCGCTATTCCCGCCGCAGCCGGTTTTCCGGCCCGTCCGCCGAAGACCGGCGCGCGGTCGAAAACGCGCTCAGGACCACGGGCATGGAGGCGCTTGCAGGGCGCAGCATCGGCCAGCTTTCGGGCGGCCAGGTGCAGCGCGCCTGGATCGCGATGACGCTGGCGCAGGACGCGCCGCGCATCTTCCTCGACGAGCCGACCAACCATCTCGACATCGCCCACGCGCTCGAAATCCTGGATTTGCTGGTGATGCTGAACCGGCGCGAACAACGTAGCTTCGTGATCGTGCTGCACGATCTGAACCATGCGCTGCGCTATGCCGATCATGTCGTGCTGTTCAACGACGGCCGGATCGCCGCGGAAGGCGCGACCCGCGACGTGCTGACCGAAGAACGGATCAGCACGGTATTCGATATCGACTGCCGGATATTGCCGCTGCCGGAAACCGACCTGCCGGTGATCGTGCCGCTTTCGCGGCAATCGGCTTAGTCCGAGGCCGCCTCCGCCGGCGGCAGTTCCACGCCGTAGACATCGGCGAGATCGTCCAGCATTTCCTGCGACGCGAACCAGCCGCCGGCCGTTGCCCATACGCCGTCATCGACCTCGTAAACCCTTCCATCCTTGACCGCCGAGAGCCGCGACCACAGCGGGTCGGACAAGAACTCCTCGGCCATCGCATCGCCCTTGCCGTCGCCGGTGTCATAGGTCAGCCAGAATATCCGGTCGCCATCCATGTCGGGAATGCTCTCGCGACCGACCGCAAGCGACAATCCGTCGGCATCCTGCTGCGGCGGACGGGTGAAGCCGGCATCGGCCAGAACATGACCAAGGAAGCTGCCCTTGAGGTAGAGATAGGTCTGGCCCGGCACGAAGCGCACCACGGACAGGCTCTCGCCGGCATTGTCGCCGAGACCGTCCTTCAGGGCCTCAACCCGGTTCTCATAGTTTGCCAGAGCCGCCTCACCCTCGGTCTCGCGGTTCAGCACATCGGAGACGAAAGCGAAATTATCCTTCCAGGCGCCAAGCCCTTCGATGAACACCGTCGGCGCGATCGCCGAGAGCTGGCCGTAAATCTCCTCGTCGCGCTTGCGGCTGCCGATGATCAGGTCCGGCTCAAGTGCTGCCACCAGTTCGACATTGACGGCGAGCTCGGTCCCGAGCACTTCGGTCCCATCAAGCCTGTCGCCAAGATGCGGATACCACGGATCGCCATACCAGGACTGCGGCGCGCCGACCGGGGTTACGCCGAGCGCCAGCGCGGCCTCGGTCGTCTCGTTGGTCAGCGTGATCACCCTGAGCGGCGCGTCCGGCACCTCCGTCGTACCCATGGCATGGTCGATCACCTGCCCTGCGAACGCGACGCCACCGGTAAGGATTGAGATGGAAAGGACGGCGGATGCGAGAATGCCCGAATGCATGATGACCCCTGCTGGTTACGAACAGGGCGCAATAGTTGAGTGAAATAGTCATCATTGTCAATCGAGGCCGCGCCTCACGCGCGAACCGCGTAGTCGAACCACGCGAAGTCGGCGTGATGCCCGCGACCGCCGGTATCATAGGCCGCCATGCCGACGAAGGCCCCTGTAAAATTATTGCCCTCGCCAACGCCCGCCTCGTCTGAGAGGATCGTCGCATCGAGCACCGGCCCGATATCGCGCCACGCGCCCTCCCCGCTGCGCCAGGAAAACTGCAGCGCCGCCTTGTCGACCGTGACCCGAAGTTCCAGCGGGCCATCCGGCACCGGCTCGGGATCGCAGCCGAAGACGGTTTTGCCAAAGGGAAAATCGCCGAGCGCCGACATGATCCGCAACGCCCTTGTGCCGTCATCCTCGCGGCAGACCGCGAGGAAATGGTGCTGCGCCATGTTGTACCAGCACATCAGCCCAGCGAAGGTCTGGAAGTCGATCGGATCGAAATCGATCTCGGTCGCTGCGGTGTAATGATGCTCTGTCTGGCGGCGGGCGAGCATGGCGTTTTCGAACACATTGCCCGGCGACATCCGGCCGAATATGCGCAAGTGACCCGGACGAGCATCGAGCAAGAACATCCGCTCCGGCTCCGGGCTGCGCAGCCACTGGAAGTCGGTGGGGAGCGGACCGGGTGCGAACCGGGTGCGAACCGCAGGCGCTTCGAACGGCGCGGGCTCAAGCCCTTTCGGCGCGGGGGTGATCAGGCTTGTCGGCGCATGGCCGCCCTCGGCGAGGTAGAGCCAGCCATCATCGCGCCATTCCATTTTCTGGATGCCGGTCTCGCGCCCCATCTGCGAGCGGCGGCGCTCGTTTTCCTCGCCCGGTAGCCCCCGGCGAAAAGCGGCCTTGCCCTCGTCCCATGCCACTTCGACCGGGCGCGAACACAGATGCACCATATAGGTCTCGCCCGCCTGGGTCTCGACGATATCGGCATGGCCGCAGCGCTGCAGCGGCGCGTCCGGCGCATCGAACGTGGTCAGCACGTGGGTATTCGGATGCATCTCGTACGGCCCGAGAAGATCGCGCGAGCGGGCAAGCGTCACCGCATGCTCATAGCCCGTGCCGCCCTCGGCGGTCATCAGATAGTACCATCCATTACGGTAATAGAGATGCGGAGCCTCGGTCAGCTTGCGCTCGGAACCCCGGAAGATATTGTGGATCGGGCCAACGAGCTTTTGCGCCGCGACATCGTATTCCTGCAGCACGATCCCGGCGAACTGGTCGCCATGGCCTTTCTGGCGGTGGTCCCAGAGCATGTTCAGCAGATATTTCCGACCATCCGGCGCGTGAAACAGCGAGGCATCGAAGCCGCTGGCATTGAGATAGACGCGGTCCGACCAAGGCCCTTCCACCGAGGGCGCGGTGGTGAGGTAATTCGGCGCATCCTTGAAGCTGCCGGAAATGCGCTTCACATCGGTGTAGACCAGCCAGAACAGCCCGTCGGCATGGGTGAGGCACGGTGCCCAGATGCCGCCGCTGTCGCAATTGCCGCGCATGTCGAGCAGGCTGGCGTGGTTCAGCGGGCGCGCCGCCAGCCGCCAGTTGGCGAGATCGCGGGAATGGTGAATCTGGACGCCGGGATACCATTCGAATGTGGAGGTCGCGATATAGTAGTCATCGCCGACGCGGCAGATCGATGGATCGGGATTGAAGCCCGGCAATATGGGGTTTCTGATACCGTTATCCGTCATGATGTCCTCCCGAAAGGTTCCTCAACCGCTAGCCGCAAAGGGGCCAGCAAAAACGCTCCCGCTTTGCTTAAATCGTTTCGCAGACAAATGGTATCGTCGCGTGGCCTAAATCCGCCGTTACACCGGACGGTCGACACGGGTTGACGGCGGCGGCCGTTCGCGACAAACCTCGCTGCCACGGGAAATGACGGAGACGACGATGCACGCATGGGAAAAACAAGGGATGGAGAACGTCTTTCCGGGCTTTTCCGATTTCGCCTCGCTGGATGAGATCGGCCCGATCGTGCTCTCCCACGGCGACGGCATTCACGTGGTCGATGTCAACGGCAGACGCTATCTCGATGCCAATTCCGGCCTCTGGAACAATGTCGCCGGCTTCAACCACCAGGGCCTGATCGACGCGCTCTGCGCCCAGGCCCGGCGCTTTCCCGGCTATCATTCCTTCTTCGGCCGGATCGCCGATGTCACGGTCGAACTGTCCAAGCGACTGATCGGCCTGTCGCCGTTCGAAGATGGCAAGGTCTACTACACCAATTCGGGCTCCGAGGCGAACGACACCATGGTCAAGATGCTGTGGATGATCAACCGCGCCAGGGGCGAGTCGGAGCGGCGCAAGATCATCACCCGGCATAACGCCTATCATGGCGTCACCATTGCCACCGCCTCGATGACGGGCAAGCCCTATAATGCCGAATTCGGCCTGCCGCTGCCCGGCTTTCTTCATGCCGATTGCCCGCATTTCTGGCGTTACGGCCTGCCGGGCGAAAGCGAGGAGGACTTCACCCAGCGCATGGCGCGCAACCTCGAAGACCTGATCGAGCGCGAGGGGCCGGAAACCATCGCCGGCATGTTTGCCGAGCCGGTGCAGGGCGCCGGCGGCGTGATCCCGCCCTCGAAGGGCTATTTCCAGGCGATCCGCCCGATCCTGCGCAAATTTGATATTCCGCTGATCGCCGACGAGGTGATCTGCGGCTTCGGGCGGCTTGGCGAGATGTGGGGCAGCGATCACTACGGCATCGAACCGGACGCGATCATCGCGTCGAAGTGCCTGACGGCCGGCTACTATCCGATGGGCGCGGTCATTCTGGGCGAGCAGCTCACGGCGGCATTGATGGAGGCGTCGGACCGTTTCGGCGAGTTCCCCCACGGCTTTACCGCCGCCGGCAGCCCGCTCGGCAGCGCGGTGGCGCTGAAGGCCCTCGACGTGATCGAGAATGAGGGGCTGATCGACAATGTGCGTGCGCTTACCCCGCACTTTCAGGAGCGGCTTGGCCGGTTCGCCGACCACCCTCACGCCGGCGAGGTACGCGGCGTCGGCTTCATGGGTGCAATCGAGATTGTTGCCGACAAGAGCACCAAAGCCGCGTTCGACAGCAAGGTCGGCATCTCCGAAAAGATCGCCAACACGGCGCTTCAAAACGGGCTGATCTGCCGTCCGCTCGGCGCCTCCGTCGTGCTGGCGCCGCCCTTCATCATCACCCGTCAGGAAATGGACGGGATGTTCGATACGCTGGAAAAGACCATCGCGGAGGTGTTTGCCGACGTCCGATCCTAGATCGGCGACGGCTAGGCTTCAGGCCGCGGACTGTTCGGTCTTGCGGTCTTCCTCAATGTTGAGCAGCTTGAAAATATCGGTGCGGCGGCGCACGAGATCGGCAATGGTGTATTTCGCCAGCACCGCGAAGAAGGCGTTGAGTGCCTCGCGGAGCGCGGAATTGAAGCCGCAGCTATCGACCAGCGGGCAATCCGTCTCGGCGCCGACTTCAAAACACTCGGCCATCGCGAAATTTTCTTCCGTCACCCGCACGACATCGAAGAGCGTGATATCGGCGGCCGCCCGGCCGAGACGCACGCCGCCATTACGGCCACGAACGGTATCCATGATGCCGGCCTTGTGCAGCGGCTGGATGATCTTGAACAGGAA
>MDSV01167890.1_pt1 | contig 10484 bp, 6 predicted proteins | sample 810851 | NCBI WGS metagenome assembly MDSV01 (sample SAMN05326640, study PRJNA326480) | marine metagenome | isolation source: seawater | place: Atlantic Ocean: North East | collected 2012
AGTAGCAACGGCCGCTGCCTGTAAAGCAAAGAAAGAAGAACTCTCAATTGCCATTGGTATTTCGCTGGCATTCACTGTTGTGATGATGTTTACATTGCCAGCAGTCTGTAATGCACTCGGGCTTGAACAGGTCTTAGCTGGTGCATGGATTGGTGGAACCGTTGACTCAACTGGGGCAGTTGTGGCAGCTGGTGAACTGGTTGGACCAATCGCCCGTGATGTTGCCGCCTCGGTAAAGCTTATTCAAAACGTCATGATCGGTTTTATTTCCTTAGGGGTTGCTGCATGGTGGGCGAGGTCAGGTGAAGATGCTGACGGCGGCCGGGTTCCTGCAACTGGCATGGGACTGCTTCAAGAAATTTGGAAACGGCTGCCGAAATTCATCATCGGTTTTGTTGCTGCCTCTGCTATTTTTACGCTTCTTGCTTCGACAGGCACTGAGGCACGACAAGAGGGGATAGCCGCAATGCTTTCTGGCCCGGTCAAGATGATGCGATCATGGTGCTTCTGTTTGGCTTTCGTAAGCATTGGGTTAGAAACAGATATACGAAAACTGGCCAATGTCATGGGCTCAGCAAAACCTGTTGTGCTCTACCTGTGTGGTCAGGCTTTTAATCTGCTGCTGACTTTTACAATGGCGTATCTTGCATTTCGTGTTGTATTTCCAGAAGTTGCTGCACGCATCGCTGCCGGCGGATAGAACAATGTATGAAATAGCCGCCACACGACCTTCCAGTGGAGTTAACCTTGATGTCATTGAAAGAAAACTTTGATCGTGCCACCAAAATGTTTCGCGTCGCACCAGGAGAGGCACCGCACCTTGCTACACGTGACCCAGCGTGGGCAGGTGACGAAGACCGGTCAGAGAAGAAGCGAAAGAAGCAGGCGAGTAAAATCCTTGAAGACAGTGTTGAAGAACTAGCCGGATTACAGGAGTTGCTGTATGCCTCAGATACGTGGAGCGTGCTGGTCGTCTTTCAGGCACTTGACGCTGCGGGGAAGGACGGTGCCATTAAGCATGTGATGAGTGGCGTCAATCCACAGGGCGTTGAGGTGACGAGCTTTAAGGAGCCCTCATCTGAAGATCTCGACCATACGTTTCTTTGGCGGTGTATGAAAAAACTACCAGAGCGGGGCCGAATTGGCATATTCAATCGTTCTTATTATGAAGAGGTGCTTATTGTTCGAGTACATCCAGATCTGCTAGAAGCTCAACGTATCCCAAATGTACATGCAAAAGACCAGACATGGCATAATCGATTTGATGATATTAATGCTTTTGAAAAGCACCTTGCCCGTAATGGCACAAAGATCGTGAAGATTTTTCTCCACGTTTCAAAGGAAGAACAGAAGAATAGATTCCTTGACCGAATTAACAGGCCAGATAAGCACTGGAAGTTTGCGAGTGCCGATATTCAAGAGCGACAATACTTTGATGACTACACAAAAGCGTATGAAGAAATGATTGCAGCGACCAGCACTGAGTATGCGCCATGGTATGTCATTCCAGCCGACAACAAATGGGTAAGTCGCGCGGCTGTCGCCACTATTTTAGCAGGCACGATTGAGGAGCTTGATCTGAACTGGCCTGCGGTTACAGGCCAACAGAAAAAAGAAATAGAAGTTGGCCGCAAAAAGCTTGAAGCCGAGTGATTCAGAGACGTTTGCGAGCCTACTGCTACGCTGAACGCTTGAGTCGCACTTCTGGTGTTACTCCAATCTGGCCAGCAATCGCTTTGGCTGCCTCGACTTTTTTGGAAGAAATACTTAGACGCAAGTCGGTGCACTAGGGTGCAATGAGTAGTTAAAAAGAGCTGTAAGAGTTAGTGAGTTGAATTCTTCAGAACCGCCGTGTTTATCGAGGTTCTCCGGGCGATGTAATTGAATCATCTAATGTTGACGGAATGCGTGCCTGCTTGATGCGCAGTTGCTTGAGTTGTTGAATCCGCTCCCGAAGTTTTTGACTGTCCGGGCGTCGCAAGAGACACCAGTCGATTTCTTGTTTTGCTGTGGCTGCATCACCTAAGTCCAAAGCTAAATCAATATGCACAAGCCGCATCTGATAGTTGTTTGAATTAGCAAAAAGTGCTGCTGTGATAGAAGCCGCGGCGTTTTCAGTGTTTCCAAGCGTTCGTTCGATAATGGCAGCTTCGTACAGCAGGTTTGATTGTGTGGTCCCCTTTACCTGTTGTGCTACTTCATAAACCTTGGCAAGCCGAAGCTCTTTGACTGGCTTCATCTCTTTTTTTGAAGAAGATTGAGACCAGAGACGATCAATTGCACGTAAGCCAGTCACATCTGGTTGTAATAGTTCGCATGCATGTATTGCAGACATCATCGGAATCAACACGTTTAGAATACGGCCGCGTTCAGAAGGGCATTCAGCAAAGCACTGTTGCCGTAGCTGCATTGCACGAGCGGGACTGCCATCAAGTTCAGCCTGATTTGCAGCCTCAAAAAGCACCTGGCCTTCATGTGGTCGAATGCGTAGTGCTTGCTTGATGCAGGCCTGTGGCAAACTAGGATCTTGAGTATTCAGGAATGAAGTCGCTGCAAGAACGCACCATGCATTTCCTGCACATGGATTGACGGTAACGGCCCGCAGTGCGGCATTCATAGCCTGAGTAAGATCTTGGAAGTCATCACCAGCAATCTTTTGTATCCACGCAGTGCAGGCTTCCGTCGATTCAAAATGAGTTTGTTCAACAGTCTGCCGGATCTCAGCCAGCCCAATTGTTTCACCGGCTATCCGACGTGTCAGGCCGAAGCGTTCCAATTTACAGAATGCCAAATCCGTCCACGCCTGCGTATGATTAGGCTGAAGAGCAACAGTTTTTTCAAGAGAATTAATCCGGTCTTCAAGTTCTTGGACAACTAGGTGTTCATCGGTCTTCTTGTCAGGTGAGTCAGCAGTTTTTATTCTTTTCTTTGCAGCGTACTGTGCAGCTTGACTGGTGCTTTGTCGGCTAAGTTTTTCAAGCGTACGTGATTGTTTGATTGAGTCTTCAAAGAAAACCTGGGCCTTAGATGCCTGAAGTTGGCTGTGGCCAATAAAAAGAAGCACTGTAACAGCACCAGCACTGGCAATCGCGGCAGAGGCTCGGTCAATGTTAAGTCGTGGCAGTGTGATAGTGTGGATATGGCTTGATGCCAGTTTCACGGCACATGCTCCAAGTAGCATCATTAGTGTGGAGCATGCCGGCACATACCAAATAAAGTCTCCGGCCGCATGAACTGTACCGGCAGTCAGACCACCGGTCAGTGCTATCGCGATTGTCTGCTCCTGTGCAGTACCCTTGAAGAACACAATCCCGCAGCATACGAATCCAACAAGAAGGCTTATGATGGCTATTCCCAGACCAACAAGTCCTGTCTCGACACCAAGATTTAGATAGCTGTTCTCTGCGTGCGTACAAATAACTTTATCGGTTGGTGGCATGTAGGCTTTAGTGATGGCAGCGTGGCTTCCAATGCCTGTACCAAGAACCGGAAAGTCAGTGATTGTTTCCACCGCTGCCTGCCATACCTCACGGCGACCACCGAAACCAGCCTCTTTCTCATCATTGAAAATGTCACCCAACTCCGTCCAGATGGTGTCCAGCCGTTTGTTGACGCGATCCATTCCATGAATGGTCAGGGCGGTTCCAAGAAGAAGAATTACAGTAAGAAATCCACCAGCTACTTTTGGGGTAATACGCTTGGTTTTGAGAAGCATTCCTGTGGCGACAAGCCCAACTACTGAAAGGCTCATGGTGCCACCACGCGAGAGTGAGAGCAACACAGCAAATGTGGTTACTCCAAGTGCCACTAAACCAATGGCTAGTCGGTATTCAGCCGGAATTCCTGAGGTGATCTGTGTACCTAAAGGACGTCGTCGCCTCCCACTACTTCGAGACGATTCCTGTGACGATGTGTTGCTGTCTTGCTTTGTTGGATTGGGTTTAAAAGTCCACCAGACGAGTGATCCCGCACCAATTGCCAGAAAACTTGCGTAATGGTTTCGATTGCTGAATGTTCCCTTCACAATACTTCGTGTATCGTTGAAAGCGAACTCGTAGAACCAGAGGTAGTTTCCATTACTGGTCAGGTATTGCACAACGCCTAGTGCCGCCATAAGCCCGGTGGCGATTGCAACTACAAGTAGAATACGCTCAATATCCTGGTTCGACTGAATCGACTGAAAGACGCATCCGACAAGAATGGCCTGAGCCAGAAAAATTCCGATGCCCACAGATGTTTCACCGGGAGTTAATGAAAGGGTGCTCCATTGCCCAAGGATCCAGGGTCCGTCTGTCCAGCACGGTAGAAGTGTGGAAAGATGTGGTGAAATATTGTTAATAAGAGCCGCTGAAAGCGGAACGACCTGAATGACACCAACGGCTAATCCAGCGGCAAACAGCAGATCAAGAATACTCAATTCCCAGCCGGCATCATTCCTGTGATAGCAACCAACAAACCATGCACCTGCGGCTGCTACTGCTGCAGCACTCAGAAAAAGATGACCTATAGGATGGCGCCCTCCCATACCAAGCGGCATGAGTATGACTGCTAAAACGACAGTCATAAAAAGAGCAAGTGTCTTTGGTTGAACAGCCCAACCTCGTGACTGAGCTGAGCGGTGATGACGTCGCACTCGTATACGCCCACTCATGCAGCCCTCATATAGTTTTCTTCTTCCTCTTCGTCACCATACTCTCCGTCATCGTCCAAGCCATATTCATCACCGTATCCATAGCCGTATCCGTATCCATAGCCGTATCCATAGCCCATTTCTTCAAGACCAACGGCATTTACAATCGTTCCAAAGAGAGTGACTCCAAGCATTTGTAATGTTTCGACAGCTTTGATGAGAACACGACGCCTGTTTTTCTCTGGTCGTACAACGAGCATGAGGCCGTCACAGAGCCGGCCGACGGCAGCAGCATCGGTGCCGGCGAGGACAGGCGGTGCATCAACAATAACCTGGTCATACTCGCCGTCGGCCCAGGCGAGAAGCTCAGCAAAACGATCACCTAATAATAGTTCGCCTGGGTTTGGTGGTCGACGGCCGGCCGGAATAATGTCAACCGGCACGGAACCAGTCTGAATTGCTAGGCCCGAGGCTTGTTCAGCGACTTCTTCTGTTCCGCGAAGAATATCAGAAAGACCAACCTGCCCACGACGATCAATAAGTTTTGTGAGGCCAGGTTTTCGCATGTCGGCATCAATGATCAGCACGCGTTTTCCGGCCTGCTGGTAGGCGATTGCCAAATTACTTGAAATAGTTGTCTTGCCGTCACCGGGTTCGGCACTTGTGACTGCAATGCGTTCAGAATCTTCAGTACCCATGACGAGAACGGTTCGTATTGTTCGGAAGCTCTCAGCTGCCGCATCGTCTGATATGTTCCACATGTGTACTGTTTCGAGACCAATACCGTCCTCAAAATCCTCTTCTTCCAATATGCCAATGGTGGCGAGTGTTGGTAGGTTGAGCTCAGCCTGGAGTTCTTCTGGTGACCGTGCTCGATCATCGAGTGTGTCAATCACAAAAATGATACCGATGCCACTAGCTAATCCACCAGTGAGTACGGCAAGAATAGTGAGAGAGAGTTTTGGAGAAACTGGCCTTTCAGCAACAACAGGTTCTCGTACAACGGTTGTGCGAACGCCACCATTTTCTTGTCGAATGTCGACGCTGGCAATCTGATTGAGTAGCGTATTTCGTAGTTGCCGTAACCAGTTTAGGTCAGTCTCAACGATATCAAGTTGGCTAATATCACTCGTGAGGCCAATTGATTCCTCCTTGGCTCTCTCAAAACTTTTTTGAAGCCACTCTTCCTGACGCTCTGCAGATTCAAGCCGTTGGTTGAGAATGTTCGCAACGGTATTGGCAAGTTGTGTATCATCACCACCAAAAGAGCGTGGTGAACCGATAACGTCAAACTGAGCAAGGTACCCCTGCATCTGTTCAATCTTGCGAGTTCGCTCAATAACCTTTGGGTGGTTGGGGCCATAGTATTCCTGAAGTGTGTCGAGTTGTGCCCGATCTTCCAACAGCTGTTTCTCAACGGAAATACGGGTTTGTTTGTCACGATCACCAAGTCCCATGGAGTCAAGAAAAGCCTCTTTGCCAAGTGTTTCTTCAATGGCAATGAGGCTTTGTCGAATGTTCTGGCCTGCTTTGATTGCTTCAGTCAGCGATTGGTACGAGGCTTCAAGGAGCAGCCGCTTCTTTTGGGTTTCGATGAGTGTACTATTGAGTTGTATGGCACGTTCGACCAGCGGATGCATGGTTTTACCACCTTCTTTAATCCCAAGGTCACCTACCTTTTTTCGAACAGCAAGAAACTCTTCCTGTTTCACTTGAATCTTCTTATCAACCTCCTCTTTTTCATTCTGAAGAAGATCTACAATTGAGTTTGCGGTGCCTCGGTGTGACTCATCCATAAATTTCGCGTAGGCTTGAATGATAGCCGCAACAACTACGGCTGTTGCATCTTGATGTGATGAACGAAAATTGAGTTCAAGTAAATTAGTCTGCCTAAGCCCACGAACGCTGAGGCTTTTAGAAAAAATCTCGGCCAGTATTTCTGAATCTTGGCTTCCAAAAAGTTCTCGGACTGGAGCTTCAAGAAGTGTTGAGGCAGATTGCAGTACAAGAGGACTCGAAACCAGTTTTTCATACGTCGCCATTGCAGCAACGTCATTGTGGCTTCCAGTCATTGATGTAGGGTTATTCTCTCGGCTGGTATCAACTATGAGTAATTGAGCTTTTGCCTCATAAATCCGTGCCGCAGTTGCATAATACAGGCCGCCTAGCATGCCACAGAGCGCAAGAGTACTCATGATGATAATACGACGGTGCCAGAGCACGCGGAGGAAACGGACTGCTTGCCGCATACTTTGAGCAGTCGAATCAAGTTCTTGCTTTTCGTGATCGAGCATAGATGTTATGTCGTTTTGCCAGAGTGCTTTTAACTCGATAGAAAATTATCAAAATAAAGGTACTGATCGACCGGCAACAATACTGAAGCGGACAATATTTGAGAAAATGTTGTGGACAACTGTCTGCGGTGTTTGTTCAACGCTTACGACATCACCTGGTGAAAGTCTTATGTTTGATTCATTGCTGTGTTGGGCATTCACCACACTGGTTTCGATTACAACAGGCTCGTTTTCACCTGTGACATGCCTTGTGATGTAAATCTTATCTGCCCATGGATTACTCCGTTCCCCAGCCATTGCAAGGGCATCAAGTACGTGAACAGGCTGTCCGACGGGCATCTCATATTGGCCAGGTTTTTGTACAAGACCAATTACACTAATCGGATGAGGGTCTCGGGTTTCGACCCGAACGACATCCCCATCTTGTAAACCGATATCGGTATCACTCGTTCCATCAATAGTTGCCAGATCGATTCTCATTGTCTTGGGTTCAGCCGGTGGCCTGTTTGAGGACTTTTGTGATCGTGGTTGCCGTGGCCTGATAAGACCTGCTTGTTTCAAATCCGACTGTTCCAGTGCAGACGTCAACTGAATATCCTCAGAATTGGCATTAAGGACATCGGCAGGCGAACCTGCTTCTGAAAGCTGCGTTGCAGCAGTTTTTTCATGCCGTCGTATTTCGATTTCGGTACCGGCTTTTTCATCAAGTGAGCCAGCGGCCATGAGTGCGGCAAGCAATGTGCTCTGACCTTTAGGAAGTTCGACTGTTCCTTGTTCCTTTACAGCACCGACAACTGTAATACGATTGACAGCTTTTTTACGCATTGTGACCGTAACCTGAGGCGCTTTGAATAAACCCCGATCAATGGCTGCAGTGGCAATTCGCTGTTCAGCCTGAAACGGCTCAAGACCTGCAAGTGGTACCTGACCAACGAGGGCAATAGTTGCAATGCCGTTATCACCGACCCGAATTGGAGTCGGTGTGATACGGCCGGCTTCTTCAAGACCGCTGCTGATAGTCACATCAACAACATCCTCAGGCTCAATGAGACTACTCGACGTCGTTGACATTGAAAGACGACTGAGATCAGCAATCTGTGCATTGGTTACTTTCGCTGCCTGATAGCGATCTGGCATACGACGAGCCTTGATAATGCGATTCGCGCATCCGCCGCTGTAGGCTGTAAGCAATACCAGCATACTTATCACTGCCCGACATTTTGATACCGACAAACGCATCGAGAACGATTCCATCAAGGTGACACCCTATAAAAACACCACAAATAGGTTTTAACGAGTGATGAATAGCGGAATCAGCGTCTTCAAGCCAAGGTGATTTTCTTTTGGTAGCTTGGGAGTAGTGCGATCTTCACGAGTAGTGGAGCGCATAAAAACTGGCCGAACCACAACTAATGGTCCGACCAGTTTGAATGTCTTACTTAGTCTTTGTTACTTATCTATGGGCTCGCTGGTGTATCACTCGAGCTTGAGCCGATAGCAATACCAGACCCAATACCCGCGCCCAGTAGACCGGCTGCTGTGAGTAGTGGATAGTTTGCAAATGCACGTCCCAAAAATCCTCGACGTGGCGAATACCCATTTTGAACAGGAACGATGGGAGCAGGTTGTGCTTCAGGGATGAATTGTACTGCACCATCATCAGCAGGCACCTGTTGAGCAACCAACGATATTTCTGGTTTGGCTCCGGGAGGAGCCTTGTCTGCTTCCCAAAAACGGAAAGTCGACTTTTTACCACTCGCTTGAATGACATGCGTGCCTTCGCGAAGCCCTTCAACGACGAATGATCCGTCGCCTAACGTTTCGACAGCAGCAACTTCGTTTCCAGAATATCCAATGGTAACAAGCTGATGGCCTTTCGCGTCACCACTCGTGTTTTTCACGAGGCCCATTAGTGTACCCTTTGTGCCAAGGACAACGTCTGTGACCTCAGCTTTGGTTTCTGCTGCATTAACAATCGGTGTCTCTGCAAATGTCACAGATGTTGTAGCGAGCATTGATGCTGTGCAGGTGATTGCACCAACGCGGCGCATCCATTGGGTCATCAACATGAAAGGCTCCAGGTCACTTTGAGAGTTTGTATTTGAAAGTTTTCAGGGAGTTTCCCTTATTAAAAGGCTTCATCGGTGATTAATAGTTCAAAACTCTAGCAAAATGCAAGCCAGAAAAGATTTTAATTATTCGGCTCAGCCATACCGCAAAGATGGGGCAGTTTATGTCGATTAGATAAAGACGAACATGTCTATCTTCATGATCGACCGAACCACCCAAATCCAAAGCCCTTCACTTGTTTTGGACGTTTTTTGGATCGCTTTTGTGTTGAACGTCTTTCAGTCTTGCCTGCCAAGCCCCTTTTTACGTCATCACCTTCGAATACTCGAGCTGGATTTTCGGAACAGACCAGATCGGCCAATTGCTCACCTGCCATATCGCAAATGGTATCGTAGGCGTCTCGCATACCAAAGGGCCTATGTTTTGTGTCATGCGCGTCACTGGCAATAAAGTGGATCAGCCCTTCCTCAACAGCAAGTTCTGCGATCTCTTGGCAGGATGCCCCAAATGCACCAATAAGACTCGCTGCGGTTATTTGCAGAAGGCCCCCCGCCTCAATAACGTTCCACATCACATCAGGATTTTTAATTATGCCTCGGTTACGCTCTGGGTGGGAAAGAATACCAACGAGACCTTGCCTTCTTAGTGATTTAAGCAGTTGGTCAATGGGATAGTAAGTATCATGTGGCAGTTCAAGAAGCACATGTTTTCCCCGATCTGCGAGAGTTAATACTTTGCCCTGTTTCAGTAATTTGGGTAATTCTGGGTCGATTCGAACGTCAGCACCTGGTCGAACAACAACAGGAATTTCGTCTGCATCGATAGCAGTTTGAAGGCTTTCAACGCCATTCCTAATGATTTCGGCTGAGACGTGTCTATTTTTCCCCAACTGATGTGGTGTGGCAATAAGTGATGTCGTACCGTCTTCAAAAGCTGTTCGGACCATAGTGATTGATTCAGCAAGGTTTGCTGATCCATCGTCAATACCCGGGACCACGTGGCAGTGGATATCAGAAAAATTACCCATGTCAAAATCTATTCTTGTAACTGGCTGTGCTGGATTTATTGGCTTTCATACGGCAAAGCGTCTGCTTGATACGGGTGTTTCCGTTGTTGGAATAGACAACATCAATGCATATTACTCACAAAAGCTGAAGCAGGATCGCCTTGCTATCCTAAGTGAAAACAAAAGCTTCAGCTTTCACAAGATTGATCTGACCGAGAGAGAGGCTGTTGCAGCCCTTTGTAACAATATTCAGCCCCAATGTGTGATTCACCTTGCGGCACAGGCTGGTGTTCGGTGGTCAATTGAAAATCCTTGGGCATACCTTGATTCGAACCTGACAGGATTTCTCTCTATTCTAGAGGCATGTCGGCATAATAAGGTTGGCCATTTGATTTATGCTTCATCAAGTAGCGTGTATGGATCGAATAAAAAGCTTCCATTTTCTGTTGAAGACTCGGTTGATCATCCAATCAGTCTTTATGCC
>MDSV01246355.1_pt1 | contig 10484 bp, 14 predicted proteins | sample 810851 | NCBI WGS metagenome assembly MDSV01 (sample SAMN05326640, study PRJNA326480) | marine metagenome | isolation source: seawater | place: Atlantic Ocean: North East | collected 2012
GGTCCCAAGGGGAATCGAACCCCTCTTTGTTGGATGAAAACCAACTGTCCTAACCGATAGACGATGGGACCATTTTTTTGATTGTCTTATTAACAGAAATATCATCGATAATAAACTCTACATTTGATTGCCCTCTCCATTCATTTAGTGACAATTTGCCAGCAATATTAAATAATTTATTATCTTTATTCAGTAAATATGCACCGATTTCATTTTCTACGGAATTAAAAGCAATAGTTTTGATTGATGAACCGTCTGCTCCTACAAGTACTGATTTAATGTGTTTTTCTTTGATTACTTTACAATTCACAGTTTTAAGATTTTCAATTACGAATTTAGGCTCTGGATTCCCTGATCCAAATGGAGCCAAAGCATTTACTTTGTTGTAAAATTCAAGGTTAATGGCAGTAGGAGCAATAACACTGTCAAAATATAAAGGTTTTTGATTTAGTAAATTTTGATTAAGTTTTAAAAATTTTTTAAATATAAATTTCTTAAATTTTTCTATTTGATCTACTTTGATAGTAAACCCCCCTGCCATTTTATGTCCACCGCCTTTCATTAAAATATTTTCCTGGGTAGCAGCGATGATTGCTGATCCAATATCAAATCCAACAATTGATCTTGCTGAGGCTTTACCTATATCATTTTCTATTGATATAATAATTACAGGTTTATTAAATTTATCTTTTATTCTTGCGGCAACAATTCCTATAACACCTTCGTGCCAATTTTTTCCACTAATAATTATTATTGGTTCGGAAGTATCAATTTTTATCTTTTTTTGTATTTTATCTAATACATCTTTTTCTAAATATTGTCTTTCTTTATTAAATTGATCTAATTCTGTGGCAATTTTAAAAACTTCTTTTGGATTAGTATTTAATAATAAATTAGCACCATGTGAGGACTTACCAACCCTTCCCCCTGCATTAATTCGTGGTCCTAACATATATCCAACATGATATATATTAGGATTGGTTTCTATTCCACAAATGTTCAAAAGAGTTTTTAAGCCCAAATTTTTTTTGGTTTTAAGAATTTTAAGACCTTGAGTAACTATTGCTCTGTTTAAACCAATTAAAGGTACCACATCGCAAATAGTTCCTAAGGTAACTAAATCTAAATATTCAATTAAGTTAGGTTCATCAATATTTTTATTTTTAAACCAGTTGGTTGACCTTAGTTCTTTATTTAGGGCAACTAAAAACATAAATGTAACACCAGCAGCACATAAATATTTTAAATTAGACTTATCATCAAGTCTATTTGGATTAACTATAGAGTATGCGGTTGGAAGATTGATTTCTGACTGATGATGGTCTAACACTATTACATCAATATTATTATTTTTTGCATATTCCATTGCTTCAAATGATAAAGTTCCACAATCGACTGTAAAAATTAATTTTATTTTATTATCAATAAAATATTTAAAAGCACCAACAGAAGGTCCATAGCCCTCTTTTTTTCTATCTGGAATATATGTAATGTAATTAGATCCAATAGCAGATAAATAATTCCCAAGTAAAGCTGTAGCTGAGGCTCCATCAACATCATAATCTCCAAATATACCTATCTTTAAATCTTTGTTAATAACTTCATATACTTTCTTGGATGATTTTTGCATATCACTCAGAATATACGGGTTGGGTAAGAAATTTTTAATGGAAGGATTCAAAAAACTTTCAACTTCATCTTTTTTGATATTTCTTATCGATAAGAGTTTAGACGTTATCTCATCAAGAGAGTAATTGTCTTTAAAAAACATAACATCCTCTTGGTCATATTTTTTCATAATCCAACTTTTGCTACTCACTGAAAGTGAATTCATTTGTTGTAAATATTTGTAATAATTTTGTTAATTTTTTTACTTTTGTGTAAAGCAAATGTAGTTACTTCGAACTCATTTCCTAAATCCTTTACACCTTTTGTCAGATCACCAGAAGTAACACCCGTTGCGCAGAAAATTACATCTCCTTTTACCATATCATCAATATTATATTTCTTATTAAAGTCTTTAATACCAAGTTTTTTTGCTCTTATTTTTTCTTCTTCATTCAAAACAAGACGACCCTGTATTTGACCTCCGTAGCAAGAGAGAGCTGCGGCCGCTAAGACACCCTCAGGCCCTCCTCCAGTGCTATAATAGATATCATTTTTTGGTTGTTCGCCTATTACACTTAATACTCCAGCTATATCACCATCAGTAATATAATTTATGTGGACACCCATTTGGGTTAAGACTTTTACAATTTCATCATGCCTTGATCTTTTTAAAACACAAACATTTAAATCAGTAACTTTTTTATTTTTAGCTTTTGCTAATAGGTTAATATTTTTTTCGACACCAAAATCAATATCAAGTAGATTTTTAGGAAGATTTGTTCCAATTGCAATTTTTTCCATATATGTATCTGGAGCTGACAAAAGATTACCTTTATTAGCAACTACAATTACTGAGAAAGCATTTGGTTGGTTATTGGCAGTAAATTTTGTACCTTCTAAGGGGTCAACCGCGATATCAAATTTAGGTCCATTTAAAGTTCCTAATCTTTCACCAATATAAAGCATTGGGGCTTCGTCCATTTCACCCTCACCTATAACTATTGTTCCTTCCATATTTATTTTATTTAGCTCTCTCCTCATTGGATCAACTGCTCCTTTGTCAGCTGCAATCTTATCTTTTTTTCCAATAAATTTTGATGCACCAATAGCGGCCTTTTCAGTTGTTTTAATAAATAAGTTTAAAAATTTTGAGTCAATTGACATTAAATATCATCAATTCTGATTAATTTTGATTTTTTAAGTACATACGATTTTTTATTAACCATTTTTATAATTTTATAAAGTGACTTGTTTTTTGATAAATGAGTTATAATTACAATTGAGGATGATCCTTTGTTCTTATTTGGATTTTGTATTAATCTTTTTATTGATACGTTATTTTTTGAAAATATTTGTGTTATATTAGATAATACTCCCTGCTGATCTTTAACTTCGAATCTCAAATAAGCAGAAAAGGATCTATCCAGAATATCTTTGAAATGCAGCTTTTTTCTTTCTTTATTGGAGATCGAAAAAGGAAACTTAATATTTCCCCTTAATATAGAGGATATGTCCGATATCAAAGCAGAAGTGGTTGCCGCAGGCCCGGCGCCTTCACCTTGTATTATACTCTGTCCCATTGGTGATCCATCAACAATAACAGCATTTAAAACACCATCAATGCTTGCAACATAAGAACTTTTTTTAATTAGTGTTGGGTGAACTCTTTGATAAATATTATTGTTAATCTTTTCTGCAAAACCTAGTAATTTTATTTTATAGCCAAGTGTATTTGCATTGCTGATATCTTCTTTATCAATATCTTTTATACCTTCAACGTTAATATTATTGTTTAAGAATGAATTAAAACATAAAGATGACAATATTTTTAATTTAGCTGATACATCATCTCCATTTAAATCTGCGCTAGGATTTGACTCAGCAAAACCTAATTGTTTTGCCTCATTTAAAATATCTTTAAAATTCTTATTTTTTCTATCCATACAAGATAAAATATAATTTGAAGTTCCATTGAATATTCCATAAATTCTACTGATTTTATTTGCAATTAAACCTTCTTTTAAGGATCTTATTATAGGCACGCCTCCACAGACAGAAGCCTCGAACTCTAAGTTTACCTTATTATTTTCTGCTATTCTGGATAATTGATCACCATATTTTGCAATAAGAGCTTTATTAGCAGTGACTACATGTTTTTTATTTTTTAGGGCATTAAAAACTAGTTTTTTTGCTGGACCCTCTGCTCCACCAATAAGTTCTACTATTAGATCTACATTTTTTTTTCTTGTGAGATCCAAATAATTTTTAAGCCAAATTTTATTGCTTATCTTAAAATCTCTTTTTTTCTTCCTATTCTTCGCTGATACGTAAACTACATTAGGAACACAATTATTTTTATTTGCTAAAATTTTTTTATTTTGTTTTAGATATTTAAAAAGATAGCTACCAATATTTCCTAGTCCAACAATCGCAATATTAAGTTTTTTCATAAATTTATTGTCTTTTTGTTATATCGGGAAACTTTTTATTCTTTCCTTCATTGATTAAATATTTTGATATTTCATCTATATTACATTTCTTTATTATTAAACAAACATCCTCAACAACAATTTTCTTTTTATTATCGATTCTTTTAATATCTTCATAAACTTTCACTTGTTTAATGTCCTTAGATTTATTTAATTCTTTTTGTACATCAATATTTTTGACTTTAGATTTAATTTCTTTTATTTCTTTAGGTGAAAGTGTCTTAACTTTCTTTAAAGTATCATCTTTTCTTTTTAAACTTATTTTTTTTTGATTATTTTCACTATTTAAATTTAATTCAACTAGATCGATGCTTTTTTCCTTTTTTTTATCTAAAATTTTTACTTCCAGGGTTAAATTTTTTTCAAAGTATTGTTTAGCTTCGTTTTTATTTACACAAACATGATCGCCACAAATTAACACCGATTTTGGTTTATTTGAGCATGAAACAAACACAAAAAATAATAAGAATAAGAAGAAATATTTCATTTTAAGCCCAAATTTTCTGAAAATTTGTAAAGAATATTCATATTTTGTACAGCTTGTCCAGACGCCCCTTTTACTAAATTGTCTATAACAGAAAAAATTACTATTTTATTCTTTTCTCTAGTTTCACAAACTGAAATTTCACAGTTATTAGTATTTATAACATTTCCTGATCCGATTTGTGAATTTAGTTTTAAAATTTTAATAAACTTTGAATTTTTATAATACTTAATTAATTCTTGCCTAATTTTAAATGCGGAATATTTTTTTTTAGATTTGAAATATATAGATGTTAAAATTCCTCTAAAAGTTGGAAGTAAATGTGGATTAAATGTATATTTAATTTTTCTTTTTGTAAATTTAAACAATTCCTGATCTATTTCACATATATGTCTATGTGAATTAATGCCATATGCATAAGCTGATTGATCGAAATTCTTATGAGTGAATTTTTTTTTATAATTTTTTCCTGCTCCAGAATATCCCGATTTTGAATCAATTGTGATATCATTCTCATCTATTAATTTTTTCTTAAGTAACGGAACTAATGGGATTTGTACTGATGTAGGGTAACATCCAGGATTAGCAATGATCCTGTAGTTATTAATATTTTTTTTTACAAATTCACTTATAGAGTATAATGATTCATTTATTAGATTTTTTGCTTTGTGTTTTATTTTATAATTTTTAAAATAAATTTTAGAATTATTAATTCTAAAGTCAGCCGAAAGATCAATGAATTTTAATTGTTTATATTTTGAAAAGGTTTTATTTATAATCTTTTGAGCTTCTCCATTTGGCAAAGATAAAAAAATTAAATCTAATTCATTCCAATTAATTTTATTAGATGATGTTAATTTTGGTAGTTTTTTTTTAATCCTAGAGTCAAAATCTGAGATTTTCTTACCTAAATTTTTTGTAGCACAAAGATATAATATTCTTACTTTTGGATGTTTTGATAGACAATAGACAAGGTCTAAGCCTGTATAACCTGTTGCTCCTATTATTGCTATTTTTAATTTATTTTTTAATGACATAATGAACTATATCACTCTCCTTATTGAAATTAAATTTAAATGATTATCGTTTAGAAAATTGGAAGCTTCTTCTAGCTTTTCTATGGCCGTATTTCTTTCTTTCAACGACTCTTGAATCTCTGGTGGTAAGTTTATCTTTTTTAAGATTTTTCTTCAGTGTGTCATCGTGTGAAATTAAAGCTTTTGATATACCCAATATAATTGCACCAGCTTGACCTGATAGGCCGCCACCTTTAACCGAACACTTAACATCATAATTTGATGCAACTTGTGATATTTCCAATGGTCTTGTAACTATAATTTGATGCACTGGACGTTTAAAATATTCATTCATTTTTAAACCATTTACGTGAATATTTCCTGTACCTTTTTTAACCCAAACCTTAGCAATAGATTTTTTTCTTCTACCTGTTGCGTACTTGCTTTCCTTAAAATCTAATTTTATTTTTTCTTTTTTAATTTGAGGAGATGTATTTTCCATTATCTAACTAAGTTTTTTTTATTTAATTTTTCAAATTGAATTATTTTTGGTTTTTGGACATCGTGAGGATGATTTTCACCGTTATATATTTTTAATTTTGTTAATTGTTTTTTAGCTAAAGGACCGCCTGGAAGCATTCTTTTAACTGCTAATTTTAATATTTCTTGAGTTTTATTTTTTTCTTTCAAAGAAAGAGGTGAAAATTCTTTAATACCGCCTGGATGACCGGTGTGCTTAAAATATTTTTTTTCTTTAAATTTTTTTCCTGAAAATTTAATTTTATCTATATTTGTAACTACGACAAAATCTCCATTATCAATATGTGGATTATAAGTTGATTTATTTTTTCCTCTTAAAACTTTTGAAATAAAAGAAGCTAATCTACCAACTGATACATTTTCAGCATTAATAATATACCAATCATTTTTTATATCTTTCTTTTTTAAAAACGGTGTCATAATGATGGCGATAAATACAAAGATTATTAAATAAAGTCAATTTATTTAATTCGTAAATAATACAAATTTAATGCTGTTAAGATAAGTATAACACTTGAAATTTGATGCGCAGAAGCAATAACTGTGTTTAGATCTGTGATTAGAGTAAGTATACCTAGAAATACTTGAATCAAAAGTATTATTAATAATAAGGAAATTGCTTTATATAAAATTTTATCCTTCTTTAAAAAAATAAATAAACCAATTGATAGAATATAAAGTGTAATTATATACGCTATGTTTCTATGATAAAACTGCACTAAAGAATGATTTTCAAAATTAATAAGTTCAAAAAAGAATTTTATATTTGTGTCATCTGGAAAATAATTACTTCCCATTAGCGGCCAGGTTTGGTAAATTTTACCAGCATCTAATCCAGAAACAAATGCACCAAAAATAATTTGAATAAAAATTAACACTACAATTAAAAAATATGGGAACTCTTTTCTAATTGAATTAAAAAATTTTTTTGAGGTATTATTTGAAATATTTAAAATTTGCCAAAAAATTATTGATATTATTGTTATAGCAATTGATAAATGAAGAGACAATCTATAATGACTTACAGATGTTTTGTCAATCAATCCACTTTCAACCATGTACCAACCTACAATACCTTGAAGAATTATTAAAAATAAAACTAAATAAAATGGTATCAATTTTTTAAAATTGATTTTTTTAATAAAATGAAAATATAGAAGTGGAAATAGAAAAAAAATACCAATTATTCTACCTAAGATTCTATGAAAGTATTCCCAATAAAAAATTATTTTAAATTCGTCTAGAGTCATCGATGGATATAATAATTTAAACTGAGGAATTTCTTTATACAAATCAAAATAACTATTCCATTTATTTTGACTCATAGGGGGAAGAATACCAGTGAATAACTCCCATTGGGTAATTGATAAACCAGAATTTGTTAATCTTGTTAAACCTCCTATAATTATTATAGAAAAAACTAGTAACAAACTTACTGTTAACCAATTGATAAATAAATTATTGATATTTTTATTATGTGATAACATTTTAATTAATATATATATATATTTTAAAAATAACTTGATAAAAAAATTGTCGCTATGGTAAATAAAAAAATACTTATAATAAGAAAAAAATTAGATAAATTAGATGATAAATTTCTTAATTTAATTAAGAAAAGAACTCAATATGTTGATGAAGTTTTAAAAAATAAGAAATTTAAAAAAGATATAATTGATAAAAAAAGAATAAAGGTAATTTTAAAAAATATTTCTAAAAAATCAAAAAAGAAGAATATCGATAGTATAATAACCAACAAAATATGGAAATCTATGATCAATTCTTACATAGATTATGAATATCGTAAGTTTAAGAAAAAATAATTATTTACTGTGTGGAGGTAATTTTTTTTCTACAAAGAACTCGTGTTTTCTCGTATTCGGATTGTACTTTTTTAATTTTAACTTATCTTTTGCTTTTTCACCTTTAGTAGGTTTTTTCGCATAGTAAATGAATTTACTATCTTGATTACTCTCTGGAACCATTCTTACTTTAATATGAGTTTTTTTTGCCATATCTTTTTAAGTCTTTTATCTTATTTAATAAATGCTTACTTTTTAATTTAATGTTTCTTTTAAAATACTCAGCTTTTAAACTATCTGAATTATAATCGTCAAGTTTATTTATTTTTGATTTTAAAACAATTTTAACTCCTTTTATAGACATCTTTCTATCTTTTAATAAGAAATTAATAAATTTTAATAATTCTACTTGTTCATTTGGATAATATCTTCTTTGATTAATTATTTTAGGTTTTATTTGTTTAAATTCTTTTTCCCAATATCTTAATGTATGATTTAGAGGTTTATTGGAAGAATCAATAAGATTTAATGCTTTAGATAATTCGGTAATATTAAGTAATTTTTTCATTTTTGATTAATCTTCTTTATTAGATTTTTTGATGCAATAAATTGTATAGAATTTCTCTGTTTAATTATATAAGGTTCATTTGTTTTAGGGTTTCGTCCTGTTCTCTCTTTTTTACTAATTATTTTAAAGGTTCCAAAATTTTTTAATACCAAATTATTTTGTTGTATTAATACTTTTAAAAGATTAATTAAATAATTTATTACAACTTTAGAAAATAGTAATGAATAACCTGTTTTCTGACTTAATTTTTTCGCTAAATCTTCTTTCTTAAAGTTATTTTCACTCACTTTTTTAAATGATTTAAATTATTTTTGATTTGTTTTATCAAATCACCTTTAACGATATTATAACATAAATCTATTGAGTGATAAAAACCCAAAGCATCAATTCCGCCATGACTTTTTACCACTGGACCATTTAAACCCAAAAAAATAGCTCCATTATATTTTCTGGGATCTAATTTTTCTTTAAAAGTCTTTAAAGAAAAGTAGGAAAAAATAAGCGAAAATTTTGTAAATAAATTTTGTGTTAAAGATTTTTTAAGGTTGTCAGTAATAAATTTTGCTGTGCCTTCGGCGGTTTTTAATGCAATATTTCCTGTAAACCCGTCTGTGACAATTACATTAGTATCTCCATCCATCATTTTATTTCCTTCTACGTAACCTTTAAAAATAAAATTATTATCATTGCTTAATTCTTTTAATTTTTTGTATGCTTTTTTTAAAGTTTCAGTTCCTTTAATTTCTTCAGATCCAATATTTAACAGAGATACAAGAGGTTTTTCATTTACAAAAAGTGATTTAAATAAAGCTGAACCCATTTCTGCAAAATCAACAAGATTATCCTCGTTACATTCTATATTTGCACCAAGATCTAGAACGACATTCATACCTTTTTGATTAGGCCATAAACCAGCCAAAGCTGGTTTACTTACATCGTTCATCATTTTTAATATCATTTTAGAAATTACTAAAAGCACACCTGTGTTTCCTGCTGACAAGCTAATATCAGATTCACCTTCTAATTGAGAATTAATACATTTCCACATACTTGTATTTTTTGAATTTTTTATTGCTGTTAGTGGAGTTTCATTATCATTTACTTGGGCGTCTGTGTGTACAATCTTAATTTGTTCAGAAGAAATTTTTAATTTTGATAATTCATTTTCAATTTTATCTTTTTCTCCATATAAATTTAAAAAAAAATCTTTTTTATTTTGGTTTTTTTTTAAAAAAATTCCTACTCCATTCAAAGTTTTATTTGGTGAATTGTCTCCGCCCATTGCATCGATAGCAATGGTTATTTTTTTATTCATTTTAATATTAAAGGTCTAAAATCTTTTTTCCGTTATAATAGCCGGATTTCAGGTCTACGTGGTGAGATAACTTATACTCGCCTGTTTTTTTATCTTCAACAACATTTGTTGCTGATAGAGCGTGATGAGATCTTCTCATCTTTTTTCTTGATACAGATGTCTTTCTTTTTGGAACTGCCATATTAGTACTTAAAGTTTATTGTTTCTCTTACCATATTTTCAAGAGGTAATTCAAAACAAAAATTATAAAAACCAATAAAATATCTTTCAAAATAGGCTAAACTATCATCTTTTTGTCTATTTAACTCTTTGAAATACTTGAAAATTAGTTCTTGGTTGATCGAAAAAGTGCTTGAACTTTTAGACTCAATTTTAAGCAAAATATCATAAAGAACTTTATTTAAATCTTTCATTTTTTTATTTACTGTAACATCACCAAATCCTAACTCACGTAAGTTGTTTTCTATATTATAAAATAACAGATCATATGATTTTTGATCAAATTTAGTGCCCTTTTTTTTACAGATTATCATCATTATAGAAAAGTGAAAAAACATAAGATAAATACGTGTTTCAAAACTATCAGACAGTTTTAATTTTTTGTAAAAAGAAATATTTCTAGATAAGTGCAGCAATGTATTATACAAATTATAATTATGAGA
>MDSV01001253.1_pt1 | contig 10483 bp, 11 predicted proteins | sample 810851 | NCBI WGS metagenome assembly MDSV01 (sample SAMN05326640, study PRJNA326480) | marine metagenome | isolation source: seawater | place: Atlantic Ocean: North East | collected 2012
CCATGAACAACAACTACATTAATGCCAACCTGTTTCATTAAAGCTATATCTCTAGCAAAGCTATTTTTAAGATTATTGTCGGTCATGGCAGCACCACCATATTTCACTATACAAATTTTCTTAGAAAATTTTTGTATATATGGAAGTGCTTCGGTTAGTATTTTTATTACTTGTTCTGCTTCATTTTGTTTCATTTTGTATCTCTAATGATGAATCTATTTTAAAAATTTCTTTTATAAAAATATCTTGAATACTTTTTAGCATTTCTTCTGATTTGGCCTCAAACCTCATAACTAGGCAAGGTGTTGTATTTGAAGCCCTTATTAATCCCCATCCATTATCAAAATCTGCTCTAACACCATCAATTTTTGAAATTTCAGCATCTTTGATAATTGCGGTGCTAGAGAATTTTTTCATAAATTCATGCTGAAAGCCATCTTTATCGACTAGTATATTAATTTCTGGAGTAGAATAGATTTTGGGTAATTCGCTGAATATTTCACTACTCGTTTTATTGCTGCTTGAGACAATTTCTAGCATTCTAAGTCCAGCATATATTCCGTCATCAAATCCATACCACCTATCTTTGAAAAATATGTGCCCTGACATCTCTCCTCCTAATATGGCACTTATTTCTTTCATTTTCATTTTGATATAAGAATGTCCAGTTCTGCACATAACTGGAATACCTTCATATTCTTTTACTATATTCGCAAGATCTTTTGATGATTTTACATCATATACTACTTTTTCATTTTTATTCTTTGATAAAATATCTTTTGCGTAAACCATCATTTGTCTATCCGGCCATAAAAGTCTGCCTAAATTATCAATAATCATACATCTATCACCATCTCCATCAAATGCGATACCAAGATCACATTTATTTTCTTTAACGCAGCAGACCAAATCTTTTAAATTATTTGGATCACTAGGATTTGGATGATGGTTTGGGAAATTACCGTCAACTTCACAATATAAATCTAGAACTTCATGCCCTAATTTTTTATATGCTTCTAAAGCAATTGGACCAGCTGCCCCATTACCAGCATCAATTGCAACCTTTAATTTTTTGTTTATATTTATATCTTTTAATAATTCGCCTATATATATATTATCAATTTTTATATTTTCTAACTTCACATTGTGATTTGTGTCGGACTTAATATAATTTTTTGTTTTTATGTTCTCATAAATTTTTTGTATTTCATCACCTGCAAGAGCATGACCATCCATAATTATTTTTAAACCATTATAATCTTTTGGATTATGACTACCGGTTATAATAATCCCCGAATTTAATTTAAAATAATTTACAGCATAATATAATAAAGGTGTTGGAACCTGACCAATATCAATTACGTCCTTTCCGCTTTCTAGAAAACCTTTTATTAAAGCTTTTGACAATGTTTCACTAGATAATCTTCCATCTCTGCCAATTACTATTTTGTCATTTTTATTTTTATATATATCAGATAATGCTCTAGCGATTAACTGTACTATTTTATTATCGAGCTCATGATCGTAAATTCCTCTGATATCATATGCTTTGAAAATAGTTTTTGATAAATTCATTGTTATTTTTTTCCGCTATGACCAAAACCACCTGTTGATCTCTTAGTCAGATTAAATTCTTCTACAAAACTATATTCTATATTTATAACTGGGATTAACATAAATTGGGCTATTCTATCTCCAGGATTAATAATAAAACTAATTTTACTGTTATTAAATAGAGAGACCATTAGCTCTCCCTGATAATCGGAATCTATTAAACCGACGGAATTTCCAAGTATAATTCCATATTTGTGACCAAGTCCCGATCTTGGTAAAACTATTCCAGCAAAATCTTTATCTTCAATAAAAAAAGCTAAGCCTGTAGGGATCAAAGTTGTACTTTGAGGTAAAAGCTCAACATCACTATCTATACATGCTCTTAAATCAATGGCAGCTGAACCATCAGTTGCATATTCTGGCATTGGTATTGAATTATTTATTTTTGAATTTAGAATTTTTACTTGTACTTTCTTTTTCATACCTCAATTTCCTGACTCATAGATATTTGATATTTCTTCCACAAACTCAATAGCAAGTTCTTTCTTATTTTTTAATTTTAAAGTTTTTTCTAAACCTTCTCCCCAATATAAAGTAATTGAGTTATTTTCATTATCAATACCATCATTAAAGCTTACTTTATTGGCAGCTATTACAGAAACTTTCTTATCTTTTAATTTTTTTAAAGCATTCGTTTTTAATTCATTTGTTTCTGCTGCAAAACCAATAGAAAAAACATTATATTTTTCAGCTATGGTTTTTAATATATCTATATTTTTCGTAAATTCTAATTTAATTGGCTCATCACTTTTAATTTTTTTCTTTGATAAATTCTTAATAGCAAAATCTGCTACTGCAGCGACAGAAACAAAAATATCGCAATTTAGAATATTATCTTCTATAGATGAAAGCATATCTTTGGTACTTTTTACCTCTATGGATTTTATTTCATCATGTTCTTTGTAATTGCAAGGTCCTTTAATCAAAGTCACCTCAGCATCTTGATTGAAGAAAGCGTTTGCGATCTCGCAACCCATCATTCCAGAACTTCTATTTGATAAATATCTTATTGGGTCAATATACTCAATCGTTGGACCAGTAGTAATTACTATTTTTTTTCCTTTAAATAACTTTGATTTTTTTTCTACTAAATTTTTTATATCATCAAGTATGTTTTTTGGCTCCTTCATTCTTCCTGACCCTATATCGCCACATGCTTGGCTTCCAAATTCAGGGCCAGAAAAAATAATACCTCTTCTTTTTAATGTTTCATAATTTTCTTGTGTGGCTTGATTGTTCCACATATTTTTGTTCATGCTTGGTGATAAAACAATTTTTTTATTGAATGCAAGACATGAGGTTGTAAGAAGGTCATCTGCCCTTCCGAATGTAAGCTTAGACATAAACTCTGCAGTTGTGGGCGCCACTAATATAATGTCAGCCCATTTTGCTAGGTCTATATGCAACATCGGATTCTCTTTTTCTACAGTGTTGTATTGATAAACATATCCATTTGTTAAAGTTTCAAATGTAAGTGGGGTTATGAAATCCTCTGCCGTTCTTGTCATTATAACTTTAACATCAAAATTATTTTTCATTAATAATCTTGCAATTTCTGCTGACTTATAAGCAGCTATCCCGCCAGTTATACCTAAAATTATTTTTATTTTTTGACCCATTCTTGAGATTGTACAAGATTTCGAGATATCTTTTGCAATATATTTATTAAATAATCAATGTCAGATAATTGGTGATCAACGGTTAAAGATATCCTTAGTCGTGATTTTCCTTCTTCCACAGTTGGCGGTCTAATAGCAGGAATATAAATTCCGCTCTTGAAAAGCTGATCACTAACATATGTAGCATCTTTACTGCTTCCTAATAACAGTGCTTGAATATGAGAATTACTTTTTAAGGATATAAAGCCTGATTTTTTTATATTTTTCTTGTAATAGCTTATTAATGAAAAAAGCTTTTCTCGCCTCCAACTTTCTTTCGAAATAATTTTTAAAGATTTTCGTGTAGCTTCTACAGCATTAATAGGAAGCGATGTGGAATAAATATAGCTTCTTGCTTTTTGTAGAACAAATTCAACGTAGTCTTTCTTTCCTGAGAAGAAAGCACCAAAAGTACCAAATGCTTTTCCAAATGTCCCAGTAATAAAAATATTTTCCTTATTATTTAAAGAATTCTTGTAAATAAGACCTCTACCATCCTTTTCAAATACACCAATAGAATGGGCTTCGTCAATTAAAAGCAATGACTCGTATTTTTTAACTAGCGCTTCCATTTTTTTTAAGTTTGGTATATCACCATCCATACTAAACAATGAATCACTTACGACTAAATTATTTTTACTTTTGGTATTTGCCAGTATTTCTTCTAAGTTTTTACAGTCATTATGGTTATATCTTTTGAAATTTGCTCTTGATGTTAATGAGCCATCTATCAGAGAAGCGTGATTTAATTTATCGGAAATAATATTATCACCTCTAGAAACAAGTGATTTTATCACCCCAAGATTTGCTTGATAACCTGTAGAAAATAATAACGTCTTTTCTTGCCCAAGAAAATTTGATAATTCCTCTTCTAATTTAAAGTGCGATTTGGTGTATCCCGAAATTAATGCTGAAGAGCTTGTGCTATAACCATGATTGTCCAAAGCCTTTTTTGCAGAGTTTATAATCCTTTTATCATTTGATAAAGACAAATAATCATTACTAGCAAAAGATAATAACTCTTTATTTTTATATACAAAAATATGCGAGTTCCCAGAATCTTTTATCTTTCTAACTCTAAAACCATTAGAGTGCTTAATCTCTTTAAGCTTTTTTTTAATTTTATTTCTCAAATTTATCTATAAAAATTAATTAATTAATTTTAAATTATGAATATTATGTTTTTTTTCTGAATCTTTTCTTTTGCTGCTTCTAAATTTTTCAATTTTTTTATTATTACCCTCAATATTCATACCTAGCTTACTAAATAATTCTCTATCTTTTTCAACTTCTACGTTTGGCGTTGTTAGTAGTTCTTCACCATAGAATACTGAATTTGCTCCAGCATAAAAACATAGCGCCTGCATTGATTCTGACATTGATTCTCTTCCAGCAGACAACCTTACATAAGTTTTAGGCATCATAATTCTTGTTGCAGCAATAGTTTTAACGAATTCTAATTCATCAATTTTTTCATTGTCATATAATCTTGTTCCTTCAATCTGTACAAGCATATTTATTGGAACTGACTCTGGGTGCTCCTCAAGATTTGCAAGCTCTATTAAAAGCTTTGCTCTATCTTCTAAAGATTCTCCCAAACCTAAAATGCCGCCTGAACAAACTTTTATACCAGAACTTCTTACATATTTTAAAGTATTTAATCTATCTTGATAATTCCTTGTACTAATTACTTTTGCATAATGTTCTCTTGATGTATCTAAATTATGGTTATAATAATTAAGACCAGACTTAGATAGCCTATTTGCTTGATCTTCAGATAGCATGCCAAGAGTAACGCAACTTTCCATGCCAAGATTATGAACTACATCTATCATTTTTATAACTCTATCTATATTTTTATTGCTTGGTCGTCTCCACGCAGCACCCATACAAAACCTTGTTGATCCCTGATCACGAGCAATTTTAGCCTGCTTTTCAACCTCCTCTAAAGACATTAAAGGTGTTGCTTCTATGGGATTATCACTATGTATACTTTGTGAACAATAGCCGCAATCCTCAGGGCAACCACCAGTTTTAATAGATAATAAAGTACAAACCTGAACAGTGTCTTTTTTATGATTTTTTATGTGGCTATGATGTGCTTCAAATAACAATTCATTAAAAGGCATATTAAAAAGATTTAAAACTTCTTCTAATTTCCAATTATTTCTAATTTTCTTCATATTAAATACTCTCCATAAATCCCCGAAAAAATTAGCAAGCCAATATATTGATTATTTTTAAAAGCCATTATACAAAATTTTGGGTTCCTTTTATTTATTAATACTTGATTATACACACCTATGAGGGTAGCAAAAATAAGAAATAGATAAAATATCCAGCCATATTGTTTTAAATAACCAATATAAATAAAAATCATAAAGAAAATGAATTGTAATAAGCCAGTTATTATTTTATCGTAATTTCCAAATAAAATGGCGGTTGAATTTATCCTTATTTTTAAATCATCATCCTTATCCGCCATAGCATACATCGTATCAAACATAGTAACCCATATTAATGTTGCAAAAAAGAACATCCATGTAATGAAGTCAGGGATTTCATTTTTAATACTTGTGAACGCCATTAGCGTAGAAATGGCAAATGTAAATCCAAGAAAAATTTGCGGTGCTTTCAAAAACCTCTTTGTAAGCGGATAAAGAATAATTAACATAATAGCAATTAAAGCTAGCAGAATAGTTTTCAAATTTAAAAATATGAGAAGGCTTAAATTAATTAATGATAATAATATAAAAATAAAAAATATTTCTTTTTTATTTATTAAATTTGACGCATATGGTCTATCCTTTGTCCTTAAAACCTTACTATCATAATCTCTATCAAAAAAGTCATTAATAACGCATCCAATAGACCTGCTAGTAATTACACCAATTAGAAAAATTAGACTTACATAATTATAAATACTGCCGTCATTAGAAGATGCAATTACCCAAAATGGGGGCCATAATAAGAGAAAAATACCTATAGGACTATTTAACCTCATTAATTTAATATATAAGCAAAGTTTATTTTTAAACATTAAGAAATTATTTTAATATAAGTTACTATATAAACTATGATACAACAAAAAAATGACAATAAGAAAATTTAAAAACTTTTCTCCAATTATTCATAAAAATGCATATATAGATGAAAGTTGCACAATAATTGGTAAGGTAACAATCGGGGATGAATCGTCGGTTTGGCCACAAACTGTTATTAGAGGAGATGTTCAGGAAGTTACTATTGGGGAAAGAACAAATATTCAAGACGGCTCTATACTTCACGTTACAAGTGATAATACTTTTACTCCAGGAGGATATCCCTTAATTATTGGCGATGATGTTACGATCGGACACGGTGTAATTCTTCATGCATGTATCATAGAAAGCATGAGCCTAATTGGAATAGGTAGTATAATATTAGATGGCGCTTCAGTAGAAAGTAATACAATGATTGCTGCAGGGAGTCTAGTAAGTCCAAATAAGAAGCTGAAATCTGGCTTTTTATATAAAGGTTCTCCAGCAAAACCTGTAAGAGAGCTCACAGATAAAGAATTAGATTATATCAAATTTTCATCAAAACATTACGTAAACACAATGAAACAACATATTGATTAAAAATGAATGTAATACTAAATGGGCAAAAAATTTCCCTAGATAAAAAATTAAATTTAAATGATTTTCTAATGATGAATAACGTAAATGGAAATAATATTGTTGTGGAAATTAATAGAAATATAATTACAAAAAGCCTTTGGAATGAATACATATTAAAAGATAATGATAAAATTGAAATCATTACCGCAGTTGGTGGTGGCTAATTATGGGCTTAATACTTGATAAAAAAAAATATGGTTCAAGATTAATTATTGGAAGTGGTAAATATAAAGATTTTAAGCAAACGAAAAAAGCTTTAGTTGCTAGTGGAGCAGAAATTATAACAGTTGCAATAAAAAGAACAAATATTGGGCAAGAAAATACTAAAAAAAATTTATTAGATTATATCAGTCCAAAAGATTACAAAATATTACCAAACACTGCTGGATGTTTTTCTGCAGATGATGCTATTAGAGTTTCTCTTTTAGCAAGAGAGCTCTTAAAAGATAATTTACTAAAATTAGAAGTATTAGCTGATAAAGATACTTTATTGCCAAACGAAAAAGAAACTTTAGTAGCGGCAAAAGAATTAGTTAAACTTGGATTTTCTATAATGGTCTATACTTCAGATAATATTTCTTTAGCAAAAAGTCTTGAAGAAGCTGGTTGTATATCAGTTATGCCTCTAGCATCTCCAATCGGTACAGGGCAAGGTATTGTTAATCCTGAGAAGATTAAAAAAATAATTAAAAATGCAAATATTCCAATTATTGTAGATGCTGGCATAGGAACAGCTAGCGATGCGACTATCGCGATGGAAATGGGCTGTGACGGTGTACTATTAAATTCTGCAATTGCTATGTCAGATAACCCGGTGCTTATGGCTGAAGCAATGAAATATGCAATTATCTCTGGGAGAAAAGCTTATGAAGCTAAAAGAATGAATATTAGTCAAATAGCAATCCCTTCTAGTAATAAAGAAGATGCAATATCATGACGAATCAAGGAAGCCATATAAAAAGCTTTGTTAAGAGAGGCGGGAGATTAACACAGTCTCAAAAAATATTTTTAAATAATAAAAATAATAATATAAATTTTTTTTCTCCAGATAAAATTATAAATTCCAAAAAATTATTTAAAAATAATAGGAATTGTATTCTGGATATTGGTTTTGGTGACGGAAAACTTTTAATTAGCTTAGCAAAAAAATTCCCTGAATTAAATTTTATTGGACTAGAGGTTTATGAATCAGGAATAGGAAGTATTTTAAAACAAATATCTTCATATAACCTAGCTAATATTAAAATATGCTGCTCTGATGCGATAACTTTTTTGGAGAACTATACAGAAAATAATAGTTTTTATGGTATTACTCTATTTTTCCCAGATCCTTGGCCAAAGAAAAAACATTACAAAAGGAGGATTATAAATAAAAATTTCCTTGATCTAATAAGTAAAAAAATTTCTAAGAATGGTTTTATAAAAGTTGTTACTGACTGGTCAAATTATAGCGATTATATAACAGAAGTATTTAATGAGAATGATCAATTTGAAAGAGTTGGCGATATTTATATTTTTAAAAATAGATGTCTAACAAAATTCGAAAAAAAAGGTATTTCTCTTGGGCATAAAATTTCGGAGTTAACTTATAAATTAAAATAAATTATTTTTTTTTAATTTTTTTAATACTTGCTTCGTAGATAGATGATAAGCCTGCAGTGTCTCTATTCATTGGACATACTTCACTAGTGCAGAACGGAGGTGACACATGCGTACAACCTAAATCTGACCATGCTCTTTCTATTGCACCATCAATTGTTCTATGAAAATGATTTTTCCATTGCCCTGTAGAATAACCGGTTTCCTCAAAAATTTTTATTATAGGTTTATGAACCCTTGCAAAAAATAACTTTATATTTTGTTCATAAAGTCTCGAAGACAAACTATTAAGCATATCCTGACCAGTTGCATCAATTTCATTAATAGCAATAGCGTCTATTATGAAATATCTTAATTCTGGCTTTGTTGCCACTCTTTCGATTACTTCATTCTCAAAATGACCTGCGTTTGTAAATATCAAAGGCCCATCAAATCTCATAACTGATATTGAGCAGCATTTTGGGATATTATTGGTATCTGAATTCCTAAATACACCATTTGTATTTTTAGATAAACAAATTACTCTTGGTCGCATTGATCTGTAACAATAACTTCCAAGAGATAAAATTATACCGACTATTATTCCAATCTCTAATTTAGGAGCAAGTAGCAATGTTACAAAAAAAGTAATAATTGATATTACAGCATCTTGCTTTTGAACTCTCCATGCATACTTTATTGGCTTAAATTTTATTAAATTAATTACTGCAGTTATGATCACTGCTGCAAGTGTTGCTTGTGGCAGATGATATAGCAAAGGTGTTAAAAATAATAGAGTTATACCAACAACAACTCCTGTTACAACACAAGAAAAACCTGTGACTGCTCCTGCAGATATATTAACTGCTGATCGTGAAAATGATCCAGATACAGGGTAGCCCTGAAAAAAGCTTGCAGCCAAGTTACTAAGACCTTGCCCTATTAACTCTTGATCAGCGTCTAGTCTTTGTTTTGTTTGAGTTGCCATAGCTTTAGCTATAGATATTGCTTCCATAAATCCTATTAAGCTGATTGCAATTGCAACAGTACCTAAATTTATAAGCTGATCAAAGTCAATTTGAGGCAATTGCATTGAAGGCAGACCATCCGGAACAACTCCAATAACTTTACCTCCATAATTAATTTCGAATTTTATATACCAAGATATAAATGTGGTTATCACCACAGAAATTAATACAGCGGGATACTTATTAGATATTTTTCTGAAAAGAAGGATAATAAAAATAGCTAAAAGCCCCATTAATAAAGTTGGTGTATGTGTATTAATCAAAGATTCTGATAATACATTCATAACAGTTTGATAATGATGTTCTTGAGAGGATACACTCACCCCAAATAATTTAGATAACTGAGATGTAGCAATTATAATCGCTGCTGCGTTCGTGAAACCAGTAACAACAGGATGCGATAAAAAATCCACCAAAACACCCATTCTCAATAACCCAAGTGATAATTGAAATGCACCTACTAGGAAAGCAAGCATTATTGCATATGCAACATATCCTGTAGGGTCATTACTTGCAATAGGTTCTAAAGCCGCTGCCGTTAGCAAGCTTACTACGGCTACTGGGCCAGTAGCCAACTGTCTCGATGAGCCAAATATTGAAGCAATAGCAACCGGTAAAAATGATGCATATAAACCATAATAAGGCGGTAAACCTGCGAGCTGTGCATAAGCCATTGATTGAGGGACTATAACTAAAGCTACAGTTATCCCTGCAATTAAATCTGCTTGTAATATTTTTGGATTTCGAAGTTCAGAGATCCATTCTTTAAAAGGAAAAAATCTTTTTAAAATAAATTTATATATGTGATCTAACATTGTCATTTTTTATTTAATGGCTCAAAATAGCTATATTTGCTAATTTAGTATAGTTTTTATTAATTAATGCTAATAGTGAAAGCCTATTAAGTTTTATTTGCTCTTCTTTATCATTAATCATTACTTCATCA
>MDSV01245613.1_pt1 | contig 10483 bp, 14 predicted proteins | sample 810851 | NCBI WGS metagenome assembly MDSV01 (sample SAMN05326640, study PRJNA326480) | marine metagenome | isolation source: seawater | place: Atlantic Ocean: North East | collected 2012
AGACTCGAACTGGCACTCCCAAAAGGGCAAGGATTTTAAGTCCTTTGTGTCTACCAATTTCACCACGAGGGCACTGTGTTAATTTTAATGTTATTGTTAATATATTAATACACAAGAGTTTTAAATAAGTAAAAAAAAATTATTTTCCGTCTCTATCTTCCAGTCTGCTTCCAGTTCTCCCAGATTATCCTGTAAAATTACTTTTTTCTTTTTTTGCACTTAATGTCTTTAACGTGTTTTTTATCTCCAGTTTTACTGTGATACCATTCAATATGACGTGTTAAATTAACATAATCATTTACAGATATTGAATTTGATCGAATGTTGTTATTTGGATAAACAGTTTTTTGTGTCATACAAGTAGCTTTTTTATCTTTAATTATTCTTGTCCAGCCTTCTTTTGAAATTTGTTTACCTACAGGACCTTCTTGACACCATTCTTCATATTTGTTCTTAGTGCCTTTTGGATGTCTCCAAAAAACTTTATCACCAGCTGGATCAGCTATATATTTATAAGTACTTTCACCACACTTCATAAAAAGTGTTTCGGCCGCAACATTAGTTGAAAAAAGAACTAATATTGAATAAATAAATATTTTTTTCATCATTTCTATCTCCTATTTTATTTTTTTTAATGCTTCTTCGTATTCTTTCTTTGTCATTATACCAGCATCAAACAAAGACTTAAGTTGTTTTTTTTGTTCACCATCAAGATCACTTGGTGGTTTAGCGTCTGAGATCATTATTCCTGAGGTTGGACCTAGCTTATTAATAAATTCTTTTATATCTACATCTTTAGGCACCGTTCTATTAATATTGTTCCAAACTATCTTTCTTTTAATAGCAAAAGTGTTGCAACTTACTTTTTTGCCGGTTTGTTTTTTTGTTTTCGATTGACAAAAATTTTTCGCTTTTATTTCATCTGGATTGCAATTTTTACTTTGTGGACAATACATAAATCCAGAGTACTGACCGTCTGTAGAAATAGAAAAAATTAAACCTGGTCCTCTTTTACCCGCTCCTTTGTTTTCATTTTTAACATCATCTGAAAAATATCTTTCCAATTGTTCTACAGAGTATGGACTTAATTTAATATCTCCTAATCCCTCCAAACCTGCGTAAGCATTGTGAGGAAAGAAGAACGTTAAAATTAAAAGACTTATTTTCCACATATTAAATAATACCTTTCTATCTTCCAGTTTGTCTACTAGTTTGCACAAATTAATTGGCCTTGATTTTTAGTGCTAATAGAAGGGTAAAATTAAAAAATTATATCCCTTTGAAGCTTAAAACTCTGTTTCCGAATATAATAAATCAAATTTGTAGTTTTTTGGAGTTCTTTTTAAATAAATTGTTTTATTTATGATTTTTGATAAATTAGATTTTTTTAAAATAGATTTCGATTTATCTATATAAAATTCTCCACAAAAATGAACCTTATAATATTTTTGAATAAGTGTGTAAAAAATAGATATATTTTTTTTCAAGAAACCTGTGTCTGAACAATAGATTATATTTAAAGTTTTGAAGAAACGTTTTTTCTTTGTTAAATCACCTAAGATGAAACAATTTTTCTTAGAAATTGAGTTGTAGAAAATAAATTTTTTAAATCTAGAGTTATTATAATCTTTTATAATTTTATGCTGAGATTTGCTTGTTTTTTTCATTAATAAGCTTTGCTTATGTAGTATATCAAAGCTTAGATTTATTTTTTTTACAAAAAATTTCTTAATAAAAATAATTTTGTATTCCATATTGAATTTTTTGAAACCTAACTTTAAAAAAGTTTTTTCAAGTCTAGGAAGTGAACTTAAAACTGTTATAATACAATTCTTTTTAATTTGATTGATAAGCATTGAAGATCCAATACGATGATTCTTATCAACCATCCATGAATGAATGTTGCAACTTATAAAATTTTTTTTATTATATTTTTTTTGGGAAAAAGTTGTTCCAACAAATCCAACTATTTTTTTTTCATACATTAAGATATTGCAAATTGGATATTTCTTATTAATAAAATTATTAAAAAGGAATAATACTTTTAGGTAATTAAGATTGTTTTGTTTTTTTAGATATTTAAGAGTTAGGTTATATAAACGACCATTATAAAAAACTTTTTCAACTTTATAATTTTTTAACCAAGATTTATGAATTTTTTTTGTTCCATGCATTAAACAATTAAGGATTTTTTCTTCAATGCAGAAATAACTTTTTTAACACTTTTAATTTCAGCAATATTTTTGACTTTGCCAATTTTTCCATTAAGTTTTTTATCAATCGCGCTAATTATATCTAATTGGGCTAAAGAGTCCCAAGTATCCATTTTTTCGTAATTATCGATTTTTTCAATTTCTTTTGTACTTATTTTAAGAATTTTAGAAATTATTTTTAATATATCTTCTTTGGAAATTTTATTTTTCATCGGTTGTTAATACGCAATATATATCTCAGAAGAATACAAAATCAAACCATATTTTGTTTTGTAACTTATTATTCCTCTCTTTTTTAAATTTTCAAGGAGTTTTTTTTTTGAATACATGCTTCTTGGTAACGGCCAGTCTTTGGATATCAAAAGTTTTACATTTTTAAAATATTTTCTAGCTGTTTGAAGAATTTTTTTTTTATTAGATAGAGTAACGATCGGAAAAATTAATTTTCCATTTTTTTTTAAATATTTATTAGACACTTTTAAAACTTCATTAACTAACTCAGTTCCGTCCTCTCCACAATCACAAGGTATTCCATTTTTATACCAAGGAGATACTTTGGCGACTTTTTTAGCTATAGCTGAAATAGATTCAATGATTAAATCAAATTTTTCACCTCCCCAAGGTTCGTACATAGTCCCAGCTTTTGCAAAAATCTTTATTTTATTGTTTTTTGCGTTTCTTTTACATAAAGAGATTGCTTTTTTTGAAATATCTGAAAAATAATATTTATTTTTAAACTTTGTTTTTTTAGCTACCGACAAACCTACATAACCAGTGCCACAACCTAAATCTAAAATATCCGATTTTTTCTTCAAAGTTTTTAATGTGCTTTCTACAAGAAGATTTGTCGTAGCGTTTGGAGTAAAAACTTTTTTTTCAACTTTAATCATAAATTATAATATTTTGTTCCACTTTATTAATGCTGATCCCCAGGATAACCCCACACCATATCCAGCGATAACTATTTTATTATTATTAAATATTTTCTTTTTAGTACATGCATCTTTTAATGCAATAGGTATTGATGCCGAAATTGTATTACCAACTTTACCATAATTCTCAAAAGTCTTATCTTTTTTTAGAGAAAGCCTTCTGTTGATATTATCCAGTATATATTTACTAGCTTGGTGAAATATAAATTTATCTATCTTATTTCTATTAATTTTAATTTTCTTTAATAAAGCTTCTACGTTGTTGGGGACGACATCCATAGCAAAAGTTAAAACTTTTGCCCCATTCATCACAATTTCGTTTGTCTCTGAAGACAATAATAATGCATCAGCTCCAGAACCATCTGCTCCTAATTCAAATGGACCAATATTATTTTTTTTATTTTTTGAAATCAATGTTGCTGCTGCTGCGTCGGAAAAAATAGGCCTACAAGCTGTATTTGTTTTACTTATGTGTTTAGTATAAGTATCGGCACAAACTATAATTCCATTATTCACTTCTTTTGATTCAATTAAACTAGAAGCCATTCTTAGGGCATAAATAAATCCTGAACAGCCTAAATTAATATCAAATGCTATTATATCCTTTCTTAGATTCAATCTATTCTGAATGATACAGGCTGAAGTTGGTATTCTAAAATTAGAAGTTTGAGATACTAAAATTACAAAATCAATTTTATTTTTTGGAAATTTTTTAAGAATCTTATTTATTGCTTTGACGCTTATATCTATGACAGTTTCTTTATCGCTAGAAATATAACGATTATTGATTCCTGTTTTAGCTTTAATTCTATCTATGTTCACACTGGGATTGTTTTTTTTAAAGATTTTATTATTCTCTACATTTTTAGGTAGAAAATACTCAATTGCTAATATTTTTGAACCTTGCATTGATAATTTAGAATTTTCTCATAGCTTTTAATATTTTTTCACTTGTAAATCTTGTTAGTTTAGAAAATATTCCGTTGCTTGAGGCAGTAAGCGCCTCATCAAAACTAATTATTTTTTTTTTATTTTTAAGAATAAATTTTTGAAATTTTATAAAATTATTTTCACCCATATAATTAAGGTGTATTTGGGTGCTTTGAATGCCAAAAGGTAGCATTATTTCTTTATAAAATAGTTGAGGTATAAAATGAATACCGAATTCTTCATATGGAAAGAAACCATATCCATCGATAATTTTATCAAGATTGTTTTCTTTTAATGCTTTAAAGGTATTTAGATCGTAAGTATGATTTGGAGCGAAAAATGATCTGATCTTTATTCCCTCTGATTGAAATATTTTTAAACCTTTTGAAATCCTTTCTATTTGAACTTCCAATGGATGGCCATAAAATTCCGATCTTCCTCCGTATCCAAAAAAATCTTTTTTATTAGTTTCTTTATCATAGACATGAGTTAATCCGTGCATTGATATTTCCCATCCTTTTTTTTGCCAATCTCTTACTTTTTGCCAAAAATTTTCTTTCTTTTCGTAATCTAAAAATTCTTTATCTTTATTATCAGGTATCACTCCAAGTAATGGTTTGATATTATACTTATCAAATATTTCTTCACATTTATTCATAAGTTTCCAATTCATACGATCAGAAATATCATCAAATCGAATTAACATACCCGTATTCATATTAGTCATAAGAAAATTTTACTTTATCTTTTAATACTGAAAATTTAGTAATTCATCAAATTTAAAAGTAGCTATACACGTATTATATGACATTTATATTGATTAATAAATCCTATAAAGTATTGACTCAATGAAAAGAATATTAATTTATAATTCTGGCGGAGGTCTTGGCGACTCAATACAAATTATACCTTTGATATTAAGTATTAAAAATCATTTTAGAAAATCAAAAATAATATACTTAGGTTCTCATGATAATCATTTTAAAGGAAAACTAAAAGAATATAACATTGAAGTTGAAACGCTTGATTTGAATTTAAGATACTTTGGTTTTAGGTGGTGGCACCTATTCTTTGTCAAAAGAAAGATAAGAAAAAAAAATGAATCTAAATTTGACTTAATAATTGATTTACAATCAAAATTTAGAAACTCTCTAATACTTAAAATGATACCTCACGATGTCTTTTATTCAACTACATTTAAAAATTTATTTTTAACAAAAAAAATTAAATTTAAAACAAAAAATCATATTGAAAATTTAAATTTTTTATTAGATGAAAAGATTAAGATCATAAATTTTAATTGCAATAAATTACCTAAAGTTCTTATAAATGAGGCAAAACGATTATTGCCAAAAAATAATTATATTGGTTTTTCAATAACACAAGGAAACAAATATAGAAAAAAAAGTTGGTCTATATATAAATTTATCTCTCTAGCCAATAAATCTTTAATCAAAAATAAAGTACCTGTTTTTTTTATAGAGAAAAATCAAGAACACATAATTGAAAAAATCAAGAATCAAGTTCCAACAGCAATTTTTCCAGAGACGTCATCTAAATTGGCCTGCCCTGCTTTAGTAACAGCTTTATCATCAAGATTGGATCTTGCAGTGTCAATTGATAATGGTGTAATGCATATGATGTCTCTTTCAAATATACCGATGATAGTTTTGTTCGGACCAACAAATTCAGGTAAGTTCGCTCCTAAAAATGATTTTATTAAAGTGATTGATAGTAAAAAAATTCATAATACCTCAAATATAGATTCTATTACTGTGGAAGAAGTCTATGAACTAATTTAAATATTTAATATTTTAATTTTTTTCATTCTTGCTAGTTTTTTTAATTCAATACTCACTTTTTTTAATTTTAATTTTGAGTGAGATCTTGTTACAATTGCAACACCAATTTTTCCAAGTCTAAAGAAAGGATAACTTCCAATCTCTATATCTTTTTTAAATTTTTTTTGAATTAGTCCTAATTTTTTTGAAATATTACTTTCTACTGTGTAAAGGTTCAATGTTTCACTATAAGTCGTTAAACCTTTTATTAAGTATCTTTTACAATTTTCAATCATTGAATTTAAAATTGAAGGCACTCCTGGAAGCGATAATACATTTTTAATTATGAAACCTGGAGCAGCGCTTGAAGGATTATAAATTAATTTTGCCCCTTTAGGCATTTTTGCCATTTTTTTTCTTCCATTATTAAATTTCGTTTTTCCATAATATTTTTCTAGAATACAAAAAGCTTCCTTGTGATATTCATATTTTACTTTAAATGCTTTAGAAATTGATTTTGCAGTTATATCATCGTGAGTTGGTCCTATGCCTCCAGTAGTAAAAACATAGTTAAATTTTTTTGATAATAACAAAACATTTTCAATTATAGTTTTTTCAAAATCAGGTATTATTCTTACCTCTTTAACTGTGATACCGCACTTTGAATTTAGCCAATTTGATATAAATACTATATTTTTATCTTGAGTACGGCCGGAAAGTATTTCATTGCCAATTATTAAAATAGCAGCGTTTATTTTTTTTATTTTTTTCTTCATAGCAGTTATAAATATATATGAATTTTAAAAATAAATTAATATCAGGACTATTTGTAAAAAGATATAAGCGTTTTTTTGTTGATATAAAATTGGATAATAAAATAATTACTGCACATTGTCCAAACACAGGTTCAATGCATGGACTCTTAAATAAAGGTAACAAAGTATGGCTAAGCAAGTCTGATAATCCAAACCGCAAGCTTAAATATACTCTAGAAATTATTGAAGAAAAAAAAACAAGAGTGGGAGTGAATACACATTCTACAAATAAAATAGTTTATCATGCTTTAAAAAAAAATTTGATTGAGGAATTTAACAGTATTTTGGAAATAAAACCTGAAGCAAAATTTGGCTCTAATACAAGATTTGATTTTTTAATAACAAATAAAAATAATAAAGCATTTATAGAGGTTAAGAACGTAACTCTCTCTAGAAAAAAAGGAATTGCTGAATTTCCTGATGCTGTAACAACTAGAGGGTTAAAACATATTAATGAACTTATCAAAGCTGGAAAAAAAAATTACAAAATTTTTATTCTTTTTCTAATCCAAAGAAGTGATTGTAAATCATTTACTATTGCAAAAGATATTGATCCTAATTATTCAGATGCTTTGACTAAAGCTGTTAAAAACAATTTAAATATTCTTTGCTATGATTGTAAATTTTCGTCAAAAGGAATAAAACTCAATAATAAAATAAAATTTAATTTATTATGAATGAAGATTATAAAGAGGCTTTTGAAAAAACTAGGGTAGCAGGATCTATAGCTGCAAATGCTCTTAATGAGGTAAACAAAATCATTAGACCAGGAATATCAACAGCTGAGATTGATAAAGTTTGCTACGAATTTATCAACGATAATAATGCCTACTCCGCACCTTTATTTTATAGAGGGTTCCCAAAGTCATGCTGTACTTCAGCTAATCACGTAGTATGTCACGGTATACCATCTGATAAAATTTTAAAAGAAGGAGATATTGTAAACGTTGATGTTACTGCTTTAAAAGATGGTTGGCATGGAGATACAAGTAGGATGTTTAAAATAGGAGAAGTTTCTATCAAAGCTGAAAAGTTAATAAATACTACGTACGAGTCCTTGATGAAAGCAATTAAAATTATTAAAGATGGGATACACTTAGGTGATATTGGATCAACGATACAAACTCATGTTGAAACTCAGGGATTTTCTGTAGTTCAAGATTTTTGTGGTCATGGGATTGGTCAAGAATTTCATAAAGAGCCAAATATCCTGCATTACGGTGAAAAAGGAAGTGGTGATAAAATAAGAGCAGGAATGATTTTTACAATCGAACCAATGATTAACTTTGGTAATTATGAAACTAAAACATTAAATGACGGGTGGACAGCTGTAACAAAAGATAAATCATTATCAGCACAATTTGAACATACAATAGGTGTAACTAAAGACGGCTGTGAAGTTTTTACTAAATAGAATGAATTTAATTAATTATGATTGAAAGATATTCAAGAAAAGAAATAAAAAAAATATGGGAAGATTTTAATAGATACTCAATTTGGCTAGATATTGAATTGGCTGCTGCTGAAGCAATGGAAAAATTAAAAATTATTCCAAGAGGTGTAGCTAAAAAAGTAAGATCAAAGGCTAAAATAAATCCAAAAAGAATTTTACAAATAGAAGAAAAAGTAAAACATGATATAATAGCTTTTTTAACATCTATAACTGAGAGAGCAGGTAAAGAAGCAAAATATTTACATAAAGGAATGACATCGTCGGATGTATTAGATACTTGCTTTAACCTTCAATTAAAACAATCTGGAGAAATTCTATTAAAAGATGTTGACGAATTGCTTCAATCAATAAAAAGGCAAGCTTTAAAACATAAGAATACTTTATGTATTGGAAGAAGTCATGGAATACATGCAGAACCAATAACTTTTGGATTAAAGATGTTATCTTTTTATCAAGAATTTCTTAGAAATAAAAAACGTTTAGAAAATTCAATCAAAGAGATTTCAACATGTGCAATCTCGGGAGCTGTAGGTACTTTTGCTAATATTGATCCCAGAGTTGAAAGCTACGTTGCTAAAAAGCTTAAACTTAATGTTGAACCTATATCGACACAAATAATTCCTAGAGACAGGCATGCTCAATTTTTTTCAACATTAGGAATTATTGCAAGCTCAATAGAAAGATTTGCTATTGAGATAAGACATCTTCAAAGAACCGAAGTTTTAGAAGTAGAAGAATTTTTTGGAAAAAAACAAAAGGGTTCATCTGCAATGCCGCATAAAAAAAATCCAATTTTAAGTGAAAACTTAACTGGTTTAGCTAGATTAATTAGAAGTACTGTTATACCTGCGTTAGAAAATGTAGCTTTATGGCATGAAAGAGATATCTCTCACTCTGCTGTTGAAAGAAATATAGGTCCAGATGCAACTATAGCTTTAGATTTTGCTCTACATAGATTAAGCAACGTTGTAAAAAATTTAAATGTTTATCCCCAAAATATGAAAAAGAATTTAGACATAACTAATGGCATTTTTTTTTCTCAAAGAGTTCTCTTAGAATTAACTAATGTAGGTTTTACAAGAGAAGAGTCATATAAAATTGTTCAAAAAAATGCCATGCAAGCTTGGAAGGAAAATTCTTCGTTTTACGATAAAATTGTTTCTGATAAAAAAATTACAAACAAAATACCTGTTAATAAACTTAAAAAACTCTTTAATTTTAGTTACCATACAAAAAAAATTGATATAATTTTTAAAAGAAGCCTAAAAAAATAATCAAATGAATAAAGGTCATAAATTATATGAGGGTAAAGCTAAAATTCTTTATGAAACAAAGGATAAAAACTTAATTATCCAACATTTTAAAGATGATGCTACTGCTTTTAATAATTTAAAAAAAGCAAGTGTTGAAGGAAAAGGTGTTCTTAATAATAGAATTTCAGAGTATATTCTTATTAACCTTGCTCAATGTGGAATAAAAACTCACTTTGTAAAAAGATTAAATATGAGAGAGCAGCTGATTAGAAAAGCTGAAATTTTTCCAATAGAATTTATAGTAAGAAATATTGCAACAGGATCTTTAACAAAAAGGCTTGGCATACCGGAAGGAACAGTTCTTGAACAACCTCTTTTAGAATATTGCTTTAAAAAAGATGAATTAAATGATCCAATAATATCAAAAGAACATATCTTTTCTTTTGGTTGGGCTACAGAAAAGGAAATAGATATAATTGATAAAATGACACTTAGAATTAATGATTTATTAGCAGGTATGTTCAGAGGAATAAGTATAAAACTTGTAGATTTTAAAATTGAATATGGAAAGGCTTGGAATAAAGATACAGAGGAAAAAGAAATACTTTTAGCTGATGAAATAAGTCCTGATACATGCCGTCTATGGGACTCTAAAACTGAAAAAAAACTAGATAAAGACAGATTTAGAAAAGATTTAGGAAATATTATTCAAGGTTATCAAGAAGTAGCAAGAAGACTTGGTATTATGCCCGAAGAAACTAATATCAGTGAAGTGAATTTTGGCAAAACAATTCCAATAAAGTTTAAAAAAAAATAAATTGAAATTCTCAGTAACAGTTACTCTTAAAAAAGATGTTCTAGATCCGCAAGGTAAAGTTGTAGAAAATACCTTAAAAAATATGGGTATGGTCGACTTGAAAAGTATCAGACAAGGTAAACATTTTGAAATCGAGGTCGATGAGAATAACTTAACGGAAGCTGAAATAAAAGTTAATGAAATGTGTAAAAAACTTTTAGTAAATCTTATAATTGAAGATTATAAAATTAGTAAAATTTAATGAAATCATCAGTAATTGTTTTTCCTGGCTCAAATTGCGATAGAGATG
>MDSV01051501.1_pt1 | contig 10482 bp, 7 predicted proteins | sample 810851 | NCBI WGS metagenome assembly MDSV01 (sample SAMN05326640, study PRJNA326480) | marine metagenome | isolation source: seawater | place: Atlantic Ocean: North East | collected 2012
ATATTGCCAGTATTTCCAAAACGAGTTTTTAAACTCATTACTTCATTTTCTCGAAGAGAATCAATAGGAGGATTTGTTACTTGACTAAAATTTTGTCTAAAAAAATGTGAGAGTGGTCTATATTTGTCTGATAATACGGCTATAGGTGTATCGTCTCCCATTGACCCGGTTGCTTCTTTTATATCTTCGATCATAGGATGTAAAATAAGTTCTAAATCCTCAATATTTAATCCTGCCAAAAACTGTCTTCGTCTTAGCTCATCACCCTCATAAAAAAATATTTCTTTTGTCGTATCAAATTTTTTATCTAAATCTATGATTTGTTTATTATATTTTTTATAATCTTTGGAGATTTTATTTTTTAAACTTTTGCTGTCGTAAACATGACCTTTATCAAGGTCTACAGCAATAGCTTGTCCTGGTCCAAGACGTCCTTTATAAATAATTTTATCATTTGAAAAATCTATCATTCCAGTTTCTGAACCTGCAAATAAAAGCTTATCAGAAGTTACGGTGTACCTAAGAGGTCTTAAACCATTCCTATCCTGTGCTGCAATAATCCATTTTCCATCAGTAGCAGAAATAGCAGCTGGTCCATCCCAGGGCTCGATTGTGCTATTTAAAAAATTAAATAGTTGCTGATGTGATTTAGAAACAGTTTTTCTTCTTTTTGACCATGCATCGGGTATTAGCATAAGCTTTGCAAGCGGTACTGATTTTCCCGATCTGACAAGTAGTTCAAATACATTATCTAATGCAGCCGAATCTGAATTACCTGTTGCTATGACTGGTTTTAAAGATTCTATATTTTTAAAGAGTTTACTACTCATATCTTGTTCATGGATTCTCATCCAATTTATATTTCCTTTAAGTGTGTTAATTTCTCCATTGTGAGCTAGTGTTCTAAAAGGTTGGGCTAAGTCCCAGCTAGGGAAAGTATTTGTTGAATACCTTTGATGAAAAATTGCAAATCTTGAAATAAAACGTTTATCTATCAAATCTGGATAAAAATCTGACAAAGCTTCAGCTAAAAACATTCCTTTATAAATAATAGATCTAGAACTAAATGAGCATATATAAAAATCTTTTAATTTTAAAAGATTAGATTGTTTTTCAATTTGTTTTCTAATTACAAACAAATCTCTTTCAAGTTCATCATCATTTAAATTCTTATTATTTGATTTGAAAATTACTTGAACAATTTCTGGTCTACTACTTTCGGCTTTATCACCTAAAACTTTTGTATTTACAGGTACTTGCCTCCATCTGTAAATATAATAGTTTTTAATTAGAAGTTCATTTTCTACTATAGTTTTACACTTTTCTTGTGATGAATAATCATTTCTTGGTAGGAAAATCATACCAACACAAATTGTACCGTCTTCATGACGACGCCCTGCATTTTTTATTCGTTCAATAAAAAAATCTGTTGGTATTTCAATGTGAATTCCAGCTCCATCACCAGTTTTTCCATCAGCATCAACAGCACCACGATGCCAGACTGCTTTTAAAGCTTGTATGCCAAATTCTACAACTTTTCTTGATTTTTTTCCTTCAGTTGAAGAAACAAAACCAACCCCACAAGCATCATGTTCTTGATTAGGATTATAAATATTACCTTTAATTAATTTTTTTAAATTTTTTTTATACAATTTCATTTTTATGCTGCTATTGTTTTGTTTAATTTCTTAAGTTGCAAATAATTTTGAATTGATTTGGCAACATCTCTTCCATCTTTTATTGCCCACACAACTAATGATGCTCCTCTTACTATATCTCCAGCTGCAAAAATTCCTTGAATATTCGTTTCCATTGATTTTAAATTAATTTTTATGGTTCCCCATTTAGAAACTAAAAGTTCTGGCTGATTAAATAATTTTGGTAAATTTTCTGGATCGAAACCTAGTGCTTTTATAACCATATCAGCTTTAATCTCAAAGTCTGAATCTAAAACTGGCTCAGGTTTTCTTCTTCCTGAAGAATCTGCTATTCCAAGTTTCATTTTTTCTACAATTACTGATGAAACTTTTTCTTCACCATTAAATTTTTTAGGGTTCGATAACCAAATAAATTTTACTCCTTCTTCTTCCGCGTTGAAAACTTCTCTAGCTGATCCTGGCATGTTTTCTTTATCTCTTCTATAAAGACATTTTACTGATTTTGCATTTTGTCTAATTGCAGTTCTGACACAATCCATTGCGGTATCTCCTCCTCCGATAACAACTATATTTTTATTTTGGGAATTTAGAATTCCATTATCAAATTCTTCAACTTTATCCCCTAAACCTTTTTTATTAGATGCTATTAAAAAATCCATTGCTGGAAAAATGTTTTTTAAATTTGATCCTATTACATTAATTTCTCTGGGCTTATATACTCCAGTAGCTATTAAAATGGCGTCATGCTTTTTCTTTAATTCATTAAGAGTTTGATCTTTACCAACTTCAAAATTTTGTTTGAAATTTATTCCACTTTCTTTTAATAAATTTATTCTTCTTTGAACAACAAATTTTTCTAATTTAAAATTAGGTATTCCATAGATTAGTAGACCTCCTGCTCTATCGTAGCGGTCATAAATTGTTATTTTATATCCAAACTTTCTTAATTCTTCTGCACAAGCTAAACCTGCTGGACCACTTCCAATAATTCCTACAGATTGATCTATTTCTTTTTCAATTTTAATTGGTTTGATCCAACCCTTTTCCCATGCAGTATCAGTGATATATTTTTCTACAGACCCAATTGTAACTGTCCCATGTCCTGATTGTTCAATTACACAATTTCCTTCACACAAACGATCCTGTGGGCATATTCGACCACATATTTCTGGCATGTTATTTGTGCTGTGAGCTAATTTACTTGCTTCCTCAAGTCTTTCCTCTGCAGCTAACTTTAACCAGTCAGGAATATTATTACTTAATGGACAATGAATTTGGCAAAATGGAACTCCACATTGAGAGCATCTGCTAGATTGTTCTTTTGCTTTTGCATCAATAAACTGGTCATAAATTTCTTTAAAGTCTTCTATTCTATTTGTTGTTTTTCTTTTTTTAGGATTTTGTTTATTAACATCTGTAAATTTAAGCATTTTTTCAGTCATGTATTTCCTTTGTGTCCTATTTTTATATCAATGCAATTAAGGTTAAAAGCGATTTTAGGACAGTTAGATTGACCTATATTTAAAAAAATCCAATAAAGTTGTGTTTTATATTGCATACCAGCTATGCAATAATGTTTTTTATGCTTTCATCAGTAGAAATATTAATTTTATCATTTGTTCAAGGTATTTCTGAGTTTGTGCCAGTGAGCTCTGCTGCACATTTAGTTTTAATTTCAAAATACTATGCTTTTGCTAATCAAAATTTATTAATAGACATATGTTTACACTTGGGTTCTCTAATCGCAATTATATTATATTTTAGAAAAGATTTTTTTAACTTTGTTAAAAATAAAATGTTCTTAATAAAAATACTAGTAGGAACAGTTCCAATCATACCAATTGGCTATATTCTTTTTCAAACTGGATGGATAGATCAAATAAGAAGTTTAGAAATTATTGCCTGGATGAGTTTGGTGTTTGGTATTCTTTTATATATTAGTGATAAATCAAAAATTTCTAAAAATATTGATTTAAATTTTACAAACAGATCGGCTATTTTTATAGGATTATTTCAAATACTAGCTTTAATACCAGGTGTAAGCAGATCAGGTATTACTATTACCGCAGCAAGGTTATTAGGTTTTAATAGATTTGATTCAGCAAAAATTTCATTTTTTTTGGCTATACCTGCTTTGGCAGCAGCTAGTTTTTTAGGAATATATAATATTTATACAGTTGGAAGTGAAGAACTCAATTTTCTTGCAATAATTGCTGTAATATTTTCAATTATTTTTTCCTATATGACAATTGCATTTTTTTTAAATTTTATTAAAAAGTTTAGCTTAAACGTATTTATAATTTATAGATTAATTCTTTCTTTATTTTTGCTATATATAGTTTACTTTTAATTTTTTTTATAAATTGGTGCTAATTGAGAAAGTATTACACCTCCAAGAATTAAACAGCACCCAATAATATTTTCTAAGCCTAAGATCTGATCTAAAATTATCCAAGCTGCTATTGCTGCAAAAACTCCTTCTAAAGAAAATATAATTGCTGCTGGAGCTGCTGAAATATTTTTTTGTGCATAAATTTGCAGAGTAAACGCAATTCCACCTGATAGAGCTCCAGCATAAATTATAGAAATATACTCATTCAGTATATTTGAAATAGTTATTGTTTCAAAAAATATTGCAAATAGAATTGAAAAAAAAGCTACTACCAAAGCTTGTAATGCACCAAAAAATAAAGGCAAATCAAAAAATTTAATAAATCTTCCTATAAAAATTATATGTAAACTCCAAAAAAAAGCACAAAGTATTACAAGACCATCTCCTTTTCTGACTGTCGCGTCTGAAAAATTACTTAAAAGGTAAACACCAAAAATACAAAATAAAACTGATGGCCAAATACTCCAATGTAGAGATTTGGAGTAAAATAAAAAAAGAATAATCGGAACTATAGGAACATAAAAAATTGTAAAAAAGGCAGCATTAGCTACATCTGTATAAAGCAAAGCTGCTTGTTGTATATAAGTGCCTAAAAATAAAAATAAACCTACCCAAAAAAGTAGCTTATAAAATAATTTTTTATTTTTATTTATTTCTTTTAAAATTTTTTTTTTTTCAAATAGTAATGCAAATGGAATTATAGAAATAAAACCAATAAAGAATCTTGTTCCATTAAAAGTTAAAGGACCAATTTTATCCATCCCAGTGTCTTGGGCAATAAATGTTGTTCCCCAAATGAAGGTGCATAAAAGAGCACTAAACAATGACATAGTTTTAGTCATAAATTTAGACTGCTAATCTATAGGCAAAATCTTTGCCTAGGCTTTCTTTAAGATGTACACAAAATCTAGCTCCTTCTGCACCATCAATTACTCTATGATCATACGATAGTGATAATGGAAGCATAGTTCTACTTTCGAATTTACCTCCCCTAAACACTTGTTTTTGTTCTGCTCTACCAACACCAAGTATAGCAACTTCTGGTAAATTTATTATAGGTGTAAAAAAACTGCCTCCAATACTCCCTAAACTTGAAATAGTCATTGATCCCCCAAAAAATTCCTTTTTATCAATTTTTAATTCTGAAGAAAGTTTACTTACTCTTCTTAACTCTTTTCCGAGAGAAGTTATATCTTTTTGATCAGCATCTCTAATTTTTGGAACCATTAAACCGTGTGGTGTATCTACAGCAATTCCAATATGATAATATTTTTTATATATAATTTTTTCATTTTTTAAATCTAACGATGTATTAAAATTGGGATATTCTTTAAGAGCTTTAACCACAGCTCTTATTATAAAAGCAAGAGGTGTAACCGAAATTTTTTTTCCTGTATATAAATCTCTCAAAGATTTCCTAAATATTTCCATCTCTGTAATATCAGCTTCATCATGTTGAGTAACATGTGGTATTTCATTCCAAGATTTTTGTAAATGCGGTCCAGAAATTTTTTTAATTCTTGGTATGGATTTCTCATCAATTTTTCCAAATTCAGAATGGCTATACTCTTGTATTTCAATTTCCTTTTGTTTTATCTTTGGTTCTAAAAAAGATTTTTTAATATATGTTTTTATATCATCTTCATTAATTCTTCCTTCTCTTTGAGTTCCTTTAATTAAACGCAAGTCTGCACCTAGCTCACGTGCAAATTTTCTTGTTTTAGGACTAGCGCTTATTATAGAAATCTTCTTTTTGGTCATTATATTATAATACAGTTGGTATAGGTTTATCTTTATCTATCTTATATTTTTTCATAGCTTTGTCTGCATAATTTGATGGAACTAGCTGTTCTTTAGCAAGTGCGCTTAAAGTGAAAGTCACAATGTGCTCTTTGTCAACTTCAAAGAATTTTCTTAAGTTTTTTCTACTATCACTTCTTCCATATCCATCTGTACCAAAAGAATAGAAAGGTTTTGATGTGTAAGGTCTTATTTGGTCAACAAAACTTCTCATATAATCAGAAGCAGCTATAATTGGGCCATCTTTTTTGTTTAAACAATTTTCTATATAAGATTTTTCAGGTTTAGAAGTTGGATTTAGTAAATTTTTTCTTTCAATTTTCATTCCGTCTTTTCTTAACTCGTTAAAGCTCGTTACGCTCCAAACATCACTATCAATATTATATTCTTTACTTAATATTTCTGCGGCAGATATCATTTCTCTTAAAATGGTTCCGCTTCCTAATAACTGAACATTTGTTTTTCCTTTATTTTTGATCTCTTTAAATAAGTACATGCCTTTAAGAACTCCTTTTTCACAATCCTTTGGCATTTTTGGATGTGTATAATTTTCATTCATCGTTGTTAAATAATAAAAAATATTTTCTTGTTTATCATGCATTCTCCTTAACCCATCTTGAAAAATTATTGCTAATTCATAAGCAAATGTTGGATCATAACTTATGCAATTAGGTATTGTGGAAGCTAATAAATGGCTATGTCCATCTTGGTGTTGTAAACCTTCTCCTGCTAAAGTAGTTCTTCCTGATGTTGCTCCTATAAGAAAACCTCTTGTTTGTGAGTCCCCAGCTGCCCAAATAAGATCCATTACTCTTTGAAAACCAAACATGGAATAGAAAGTATAAACCGGTATCATTTCTAAATCATGATTGGTGTAAGAAGTTCCTGCGGCAATGAATGAAGACATAGCTCCTGTTTCAGTTATACCTTCTTCTAAAACTTGGCCTTTTTTATCTTCTCTATATGAACTTAATTGATCCGAATCTTCAGGTTCATACTTTTGTCCTTCGTGAGCATAAATACCAATTTTCCTAAAAAATCCTTCCATCCCAAAGGTTCTAGCTTCATCAGGAATGATAGGAACAAGTCTGGGTGAAATATTTTTATCTCTTAGTAAATTTGTTAGAATTCTTACTAGAGCCATTGTAGTGGACATTTCGCGAGTTCCTGAGGATTGAAGCATATTTTCGAAAATGTTTTTAGCAGGTTTTTTAATTGGTTTTGCATAAGAGGTTCTTTCTGGTAAATTTCCTCCTAATCTCATCCTTCTTTCTTTCAGATATCTTATCTCTTCAGATTTTTCATTTGGTTTATAAAATTCTACATTTTTCACTTGTTTATCAGTGAGAGGAATATCAAAACGATCTCTATAATAAAGTAAGTCTTCCTCTCCTAGTTTTTTTTGTTGGTGAGTAATATTTATACTTTCTCCAGATTTACCCATACCGTAACCTTTAATAGTTTTAGCTAAAATTACAGTTGGTTTTCCTTTTGTTTTCATTGCTTCATTATAAGCTGCATAAACTTTATGTGGATCATGTCCACCTCTATTAAGTTTCCAAATATCTCTATCCGTCATTGATGAAACTAAGTCTTTTAGTTCAGGATATTTTCCAAAAAATTTTTCTCTTACGTACGAACCATCGTTAGCTTTAAATGCTTGATATTCACCATCAACACATTCGTTCATTCTTTTTATTAATAATCCAGTTTTATCCTTGTTTAATAATTGATCCCAATATGATCCCCAAATAACTTTTATTACATTCCACCCTGCTCCTCTAAAAATACCTTCAAGTTCTTGAATAATTTTTCCATTTCCTCTAACTGGGCCGTCTAATCTTTGTAAATTACAATTAATAACAAATATGAGGTTATCCAATTTTTCTCTTGAGGCTAGACTTATGGCTCCTAAAGATTCAGGTTCATCTGTTTCTCCATCTCCTAAAAAAGTCCATATTTTTCTATTTTCATCTTTAATTAAACCTCTATTAATTAAATATTTTGTAAATCGAGCTTGGTAAATTGATAAAACAGGACCCAATCCCATAGATACTGTCGGGAATTGCCAAAATTTGGGCATCAGCCATGGGTGTGGATATGATGATAATCCATCTATACCTACTTCTTGTCTAAAATTTCCTAACTGACTTGCTGTAAGCCTTCCTTCTAAAAATGCTCTAGCGTACATTCCTGGTGCACTATGACCTTGGAAATAAATTAAATCTCCACCAAATTTATTATTTTTTCCACGCCAAAAATGATTCATTCCTACATCATAAAGCGTCGCCGCTGATGCGAATGTACCTATGTGGCCTCCTAATTCTGGATTCTTCTTATTTGCCTTGACTACCATTGCTGCTGCATTCCATCTAATTAAAGATCTAATTCTTCTTTCAATGTTTTGATCGCCTGGAGATTTAACTTCTGAAGAAGCGGATATCGTATTTATGTAAGGAGTAATGCGTGTTAACGACTGTGTAGAACCTTCTTTATAAGTTTCATTAATTAATTTTTTTAAAATATATTGAACTCGATCTGTTCCATCTTGTTTAAAAACTGCATCTAGAGAATCTAACCACTCTTTTGTTTCTATAGGATCAATATCTTCTCCGTTTGATTTTACATAAATTTTTTCTTTATCTTGTTCAGTAGATTTTTGAATTTTAACAGATTCAGCTTGTTTGATAATATTTTCAGTTTCTGGAAAAATATTTTTTTCTTTTTCTAAAGGTAATTCTTTTTCTATTGGTAGTTCTTTTTTTAAAGGTAATTCTTTTTTTTCGTTTACAGGTTCTTTGATTTTTGTTTCATTGCTTTCTATTAAAGCAAGAATACTTCCTTTTGATACTTTATCACCTATTTTTACCTTTAGTTCTAAAATTTTTCCGGCAAAAGGAGAAGGTACTTCTACGCTCGACTTGTCACTTTCTAATGTAACAATAGGATCATTTTTTTTAATTGTATCTCCAGACTTGACAAGAACTTCGATAATTTCAACACTTTCAAAATCACCGATATCAGGAACAGATATTTGATTAGACATGATAATTGATTTATTTATAACACAATTCTATCTTTTTTCAGCCATGTAATTATTGATTATTAGATTATGTCATTAATTATAAGAAATATTGAAAAATTATTTGAACCTAAATATAAGAATTTAGATTCAAATATCTGGATTCAAAAAATAATATTGAAAAAATACTTTAAGAATACTTAAAAATTTCTTTCAACGCACATAGCAATTCCCATGCCGCCACCAATACAAAGTGTCGCTAGGCCTTTTTTTGACTTTCTTCTTACCATCTCATGTAAAAGTGTAACTAATATTCTAGTTCCTGATGCTCCTATAGGATGACCTAAAGCAATTGCTCCACCGTTAACATTTACTTTTTCTTTTGAAATACCTAAATCCTTAATAACTGCTAGACTCTGCGCTGCAAACGCTTCATTAGATTCAATTAAATCTAAATCACTAACTTTCCATCCTGCCTTTTTAAGTGCTGCTTTCGAAGCGGGAATGGGACCAGAACCCATTAAAGAAGGGTCTACACCACAAGTAGCCCATGATACTATTTTAGCCAAAGGTGTTAACATTCTTTTTTTTGCTTCATCTTCGTTCATTAAAATAACTGCAGCGGCACCATCATTAAGTCCTGAAGAATTTCCAGCTGTAACAACACCATGGTTTTTAAATGCTGGTTTTAATTTAAGTAATCTTTCAATTGTCATGCTTTTCCTAGGATGCTCATCAATATTAAATTGTTTTTTTATTCCTTTTAATTTTAAATTGACTGGAACAATCTCATTCTTAAATTTTTTGTTCTTTTGAGCTTCTTCAGCTTTAATCTGTGATGACAAAGCAAAAGTATCTTGATCTTTTCTAGATATTTTCCACTTGGTCGCAACATTCTCTGCTGTAGTTCCCATATGATAGCCATTAAAAGCATCCCATAAACCGTCATGAACCATTGTGTCGACAAGATTTTTTTCCTCTAATTTTTTTCCTTTATGAATGTTAATTGCGTGTGGAGCGTTTGACATGCTTTCTTGACCCCCAGCAACGACAATATTAGAATCTTTAGATAAAATTGATTGATATGCTAAAGCAACAGATCTTAACCCAGATCCACATACTTGATTAATTACATATGCAGTTTTTTCTATAGACAAACCAGCTTTTATAGCTGCCTGTCTTGCTGGGTTTTGACCAGCAGCAGCTGTTAATACTTGACCCATAATTACTTCATCTACATCATTAGGTTTTAAATTTGATTTTTTTATAGCTTCTTTTATAACCACTGACCCTAGTTCATGTGCAAATATATCTTTTAAAGATCCTTTGAATGATCCAATTGCTGTTCTCACAGCTGAAGTAATAACTATATTGTTTTTTTTATTGCTCATAACGTACCTATTTTTAATGATAAAATAAATTTAAGTAATAACAACATGTAAAATGACACTGCAGATATGTTATAAGAAAGATGCTTTAAAAAAGACATATTCTTTGATAAAAAAACACTGAGGGCCCTTAGCTCAATTGGATAGAGCGCGGAGCTACGGACTCCGAGGTTGAGGGTTCAAGTCCTTCAGGGCCCGCCAAAAAGTTAAAATATGTCAAAA
>MDSV01099410.1_pt1 | contig 10482 bp, 5 predicted proteins | sample 810851 | NCBI WGS metagenome assembly MDSV01 (sample SAMN05326640, study PRJNA326480) | marine metagenome | isolation source: seawater | place: Atlantic Ocean: North East | collected 2012
GGCGAACGTCCACCGGTGTCTCCCCGCGCTCCGGTTGGATTTCGGTTTCGGGGGGAGCACGTCCGTGCGGACGCCGCCCGGTTCGGGGGAAGCGCCGAGCAACGCCGCGGTCTCATCGTTTGAGGCCATCGTACGTCTGGCGGGGCAGCGCGCGTGCTGGCCTACCGCGCGAGTAGAGGCGCGCGCGCGGGTGTGCGCGCGAGGGGGTGCGCGTACTCGACCAAGACGAATGTCTTGGTCGAGGAGAAAGTGTTATCAGAGCATTTAGTCAGGGATAGCCTCCGAAGGGTGTTCATCAGAAGCGCGAGAGAAGGCATCACAAACATCCCGACGACACCGAAACCGTCGCCGCGTCGGTACCGCCGCGGCGCGCGCTTCTCGTCGCTCCTCGTCGTCTCTAGAACACCGATTTCGTCGGGTCGTGCCTCGGCGTGACTCGCCTGACGAAGTGGTCGTAGTCCACGACCCCCTTGCCCTCGGGGTCGTACCGCCGCCAAAGCTTCTGGAACGCGTCTTCGTCCGGGAAGAAGTTCATCGCGGAGAGCCATCGTCGAAACTCCCCCGGTGACACGAAGCCGCTGCGGTCGTAGTCCAAGTCGCGGAACACCCGCCTGGCGCTGCCCATCTTGTCCGCCTTGGACATAATCTTCTGCTGCAGCAGGTTTTCGAAGTCCACCGCGTAGAGCGCTCGGTTCGTCGGCAGGATGTTCGCCGGTTTCGGGTCGTGGTGCGCGATGGACTGCCAGTTGCCCTCGCGGTACCCCGGGACTTCGTGCTCGGGCAACACGCGCGCAACGAACTCGTCGAACCGAATCTTCCCGTCGCCGTCCGCATCGAACCGCGCCGCGATGGCGCGCAGGTCCTCCGGGTTCGGGTGGATGTTCATCCTCGCGAGCCCTCTCGCGAACTCGTCGAGGGTCAGGCACCCGTCGCCGTCGCTGTCCATCTGGCGGAACAGCGCGCGCAAGCCGGACAACCCCCGCCCCCGCGCGCGCATCCACCCGAGGAGCATCTTCTGGAACGCCGGCGCCGACACGCGGTACGCGCGCGCCTCCTCCGCGGCGACGGCGCGCGGCGCGCCAAGCGTCAGCGGCGGCGCTTTCGTCGCCACCGTCTCCACGGTGACGTCGCTCGTGCCGAAGTGGCGCATGTTGCGCATGGACGAGACGGTGTCGCGCTGGCGGTCGCGCTCGCCCTCGGGGACCAGGCACCGCAGCATCTCGCAGTAGTCAATCTCGCCGTCGCCGTTGCTGTCGTACTTTTTCATCATCTCGTCCACGACCTCCGCCGAGGCGGCGACGTTGAACCGCGCCATCGCGGTTTCAAACTCGCCGCGGTCCATCGCGCCGCTGCCGTCGCGGTCGAAGTACTTCCACCACGCGCGCGCGCCCTTACCCGAGTTGGACGTGCGCTCGAGCGTCTTCTCGCGGAGCAACGCCTCCAGCTCCCTCACGTCGGTGATCAGCGGGACGTATCCCGCGTCCCCGGCGCGGCCTCGGTCGAACACCGCGGGTTCTTGGAGCTTCGCCAGCGACGCCTCCAGACGATCGCGGTCGTACCCCGCCCAGAGCCGGTCGGTGCCTTCCGCCCCCCAGCGCTCGCCCACGCGGCCGTCCGCCTTCTCCCCATCCTCCGTCTCCTGTGCGGACGGCGGCACGACCTTTTTCGCCATCGCTCTGTAATCCACCACTCGCGATCCGGGTCGTGTCTCGTGCCTGGCCACCAGCGTTTGAAACAACGCGTCGCTCGGGTCGACGTTCAGCCGCCGCAGCGCGCGCCTGAACCCGGTGACGTCCAGGACGCCGACGCCGTCGTCGTCGAAAAACTTAAACACGTCGACGAAGTGCCGCGTCGTCGCGTCGCCGCCGTTCTCCCCGCGCAGCTTGTCCAGCATCGCCGCCTCCGCGCGCCGCGCCGTCAGATCGTGCTCCGGGTCGCGGCGAAACGCGCCGTGCTCGTACGTGGGCGCGCCCGCGGTGGCCTTCCCGGTGGCGGCGTCGCGCGGATCCAGCTCGTGCATGCGCGCGTCGCGGTCGCGAGGCACGGCGCCGGCGGGGGTCACGGCGCGCTCCGCCCGCGCTCCGCCCGCAGAGCGCCTCGGGTCCGGCGCGGGCGCGGTGTACCCGGGGTAGGAGGCGCGGTAGACGCTGGGCGACACGGGCTCGAAGTCCGAGGGCATGAGGTACCTGATGAACTCCTGGTAGTCCAGCGACCCGTTCCCGTCGAGGTCGTGTTTCCGGAACACCGCCTCTGTCACCGCGTCCGACGCCGGCATGACGTTCACGCGGCGCATCGCGAGCTTGAACTGGTCCAGGTTCAGCGCGTCGCCCGCGCGCAGGCGCCCGCCCTGCGGATGCATGCCTGCCACCAGCCGCATCGCGGCGGCGCGCGAGGCGGTGCGCGTCAGCAGCGCCGAGCGCATCGCCTCCTCAACAGCCTCCACGGTGTCGAGCGAGGGGAACGCGTCGCTGGCGAAGTGCTCGCTGGGGTACTCGAACAGAGGCGTGACGCTCTTTTCGCTCACTTCACCCGCGCGGGACGCGCGCGCCCTGAGCGCCTCGTTCCTCCGCATAGCCGCGCGGTCGGGCGACGCGGCGCGCGCGTCATCCGCGGGCGCGTCGCCGTTGAATCCGTCGTCCCCGGCGGGGGACAGCGGGGACATCCCCTTTGGCGAGCGCGGGGACATGGGAATCTTGGGCTCGTCGTCTCCGGGGACGTCGATGCGCAGGTTCGCGAATCCCCCCATGCCGCTCTGCGAGTCTCGGCCGGGCGAGTCGAACGACGACTTCGCGGGAGGCGAGCCGACAAACTCAAACTCGTCTTCGTTTTTGGAACTCGCCTTCGCCTCCTCGCGTCCCGGCGATCCGACCCAGTCGCCTCCACCCGCGGGGTTGTCGTACAGCAGGTTGTTCGGGTCGGAGGACGCCGCGGGAGCGCGTGGGGACGAGGGTAAGCCCCGCGTGGGCGGGTAGTAGTCCGGGTCGTTCACGCCGACAGCCTTCGCGCGCGCCTCGCGCCTCGTGGACGCGGGCACGCGCGCGGTGGCGAAGCCCGTCATGGGCGAATTCTCCACCGGCGCGTACACCGCGGAGACGCCCGAGCCGCTCTGCGCGATGTTCGCGAGGCGCGCGGTGAGCTCGCGCACGGACAGGCACGCTTCAGTGGGGTCGTCGCGCGACGCGATACCGCCGCGGGGAAGCCGGTACGCGCACGCCGCAGCGACGGCGTCGTACGACGGCTCGTCGCACGCCACGTTGAGCTCGGCGATTGTGCGTCGGAAATCAGCGCGCAGAATCGCCCCTGGAGGGGTCGCATCGCTCGATCGCACGTGTCTCTGCAGGAAACGCGCGATACCCTGGGCGCCGTTGCCGCCTTTCTGGAAGATCTTGTCAACGAGGACGAGCTCCCACGGCTGCGCTGTGGGCGCATCAGGGAACAGCACCATGGCGCCGGGCGTTGTGAGACTCTCGGCGCGATGGCGCCGATTCGTCCCAAAACGAGTTCGTGTCTTCGTTCGGACATCGGAGCAGGCGAGCAGCGGAGCGATTTCGTCAAATTCGTGGAAAACATCGGCCTGAGTGACGGTGGCGCCACTCCTCTGCCGAGGAATCACGCAGAGGCACGATGCGCCCCACACGCGCGGCGTGCGTGTAGGGTCGGTGGGATGGCCACCGCGCGCGTCCCCGCGCCAGTGATACGTACATGCACACCCCCCCCTCCGAACCGGGTCACGTCGCTCTTTAGACGCGCGTCCGCGCTCGCGTTTCGCCGCGCGAACGCGTCCGCTTCTTCGCGAGCGGCGGTTTCGGGGTGGGCGTCCACCCCCGCGCTCGACGCGCCGCCTGCGTCGGACCCGAGGACGGGCGTGACCCGCTCTCTGTTCTGCTTCGGTCTCGGGTACACCTCCCTCGCGCTCGCGGAGACGCTGCGACGCGCGGGTTGGCGCGTCGCGGGCACGTGCCGCTCCGCGGAGCGCGCGCGCGCGCTCGAAGCGGCGGGCATCCCGGCGTTCGTTTGGGCGCCGGAGGAGGGGAAGCGCCTCGGCGACGCCGGCGTCGCGGCGCTGCGGGACGCGACGCACGTGCTCGTCTCCGTGCCGCCGACGGAACGACTGGATGACGAAAGCGAAAGCGAACGCGATGCCAATGACGGAGACGCGCGCGCGACGCGGTCTCGGATGGACGCTCGCGTCGTCGATCCCGTGCTGGCGGATGCCGCCTGCGTCGCCGCGCTCGAACGAAAAAGCCGCCCCCGAGCGAAGGATGCAAAAAAACTCGCGTGGCTCGCGTACCTGAGCAGCACGGGCGTGTACGGCGATCACTCGGGGAACTTCGTAGACGAAACCTCCACGTGCGTGCCGACGACCTCCAAGACACGCGCGCGGCTGGCCGCGGAACGCGCGTGGGCGGCGTTCGCGCGTCGCGCGAACAATCGCTCCGCGGGGGTTCCCTTGCGCGTGTTTCGGCTCGGCGGCGTGTACGGTCCGCGACGCAGTCTGCTCGACGCCGCGGCGAGGGCGGAAAGCGGCGCAAAAAAAAGCCGTTCACGCGCTTCTTCTTCTTCTTCTTCTTCGCGCTTCTCGCGCGCGTTCGTGGCTCGGTGCCACGTCCGCGACGTCGTCGCGATCCTCTGCGCCAGCGTCTCGCGGGCGGAGGCCGCCGCCGACGCGCCGCTCGTCCGAACGTACAACGCGGCGGACGACGCGCCGGCGCCCCGCGCCGTCGCGCTCGCGTTCGCGGAGGCGCTTCTGGCCGAGACGCGCGGCGACGGGGCGACCGCGGACGCCGCGTGCGTCTCTGGAGGCGCCGAAAAAACAACACAAACGGATTCTATCGGTCCATCCGCGAACGGGCCCGAGCCCGAGCCTCAGCCTCTTCCCGACGGGGCATCGATCGCGCGCGCGCGCGCGAAGAACGATCGAGGCGAGAAGCGCGTTCGGAACGACCGCGCGAAAACCGAGCTGGGCGTCGCGTTCGCGTTTCCGACGTACGCCGAGGGGCTCGCCGCCATCGCGAACGGCGACACGTCGCCCTTCTCGGACGCGCTGCTGGACGTCCTGTGACGAGGCGAGCGCGACTAAAAAGAAGAAAGCGCGGAGAGACGCGCGACCCGTAGTATGAGCGCGCGCCGATATTCATATCATAAAACGCGCGCGCGTCGCGTCGTTCAAAACCGTCCTCGGCTCGCGCGGAGGTCCTCCGCGGACGTACCCGCCTCGCGCTATAGTCGTCATAGTCGCTCTCAGGAGTCGCTCTCCGAAACACAAAATTGGATTTCTTCGGATCGGATTCACTCGCGCTCGGCGGCGAAGCTGGCCCAGGCGTCCTTGGGCGCGGCCCTCGGCGCCGCCTTGAGGTTGGTCTTGCTCGCCTCGACGTCCGCGGCGAACGTCCGCCACGCCTCGCGCGGCGGCGCACGCGGCGCGGGGTCCAGCGCGCTCCCCGCCCGCGCGCGCAGGCGCGCGAGCGCGCGGCGGCGCAGCGCGGCGAGGAGCACCTCTCCGGCGCGCCGCGCGGCGACGGCGGCGGCCACTGCCGCTATCCCCGCGACGCTTCCCGAGACGAACGTCTTGATCGATCGGAACGGCTGGCGTAACCGGTACTCGAACTTCACGACGCACACCTGGTTGAACCAGTCGTCCACCCCGTCGCCGTCCACGTCGTCGCCCTCGTCCTCGAAGGGCTTGCCCGTGAGCTTGGGCGCGCGCATGCCCTTACGGATCACGCGGCGCACGTAACACACGTACGCGCCGCAAGGCGAAAACGACACGCTCTCCGGCCGAGGCGCTTCCTTCCCGAAGCGCTTCTTCGTGAGACGCGTCGGGCGCGACGCGACGCGCCGAGCGCGCCTCGCCGCCCGCTCGACGTCCCTTCGCGTCGCGGGCGCGGTTTCGTCCCCTTTGAAGACGCGCACCGCGCACACCGAGCCGTCGTGCGCGAACGCGATCGCGCTCCCGTCGGGGGACCAGTCGAACGCGGACTGCACGCCCGGCGCGGCGAGGCGCGTCAACGGCAGAAGCGCCGACGTCTCGCGGTCGTCGCCGAGGCGCACCAAAAAGAGCTGCGGCACGCCGTCGTCGTCCAGCGCGCAGACGCACGCGCGGCTCCCATCCGGGGACGCGCGCGGCCAGAACCGGGGCCCCACACCGGCGCCCGACCCGGCGACAGCGCGAGCGAGCTTGCCCGCGCTATCGCCCTTGGTCGCGACGCCGGGATCAGGCACCGACGCCGCCGCCGCCGCCGCGGAGGACTCCGCCGAGAGCGCCGCGCCCGCCGTCAGACCCGGGTACGCGCGCGCGTCGGTGCGCGTCACCCGCCTCTGCTTGACGCCGAAGGGCGGGCGCGGGCGCGTCGTGGCGGTGCCCGCGAGCGGGGCGTCCGGCGACGACGCCACGCGCAGCGCCGCGGGGTCCACCGGCAGATCGAGAACGAAAAGCTCGAGGTGTTTACCGCCCGCGGCTTTCGCGCGGGTCCGGTGGGTCCCGCGAGGTTTACGGCGCCCGCGCGGTTCCCGGGCGTCGTCCGCGACGTCGTCGCCGCCGCCGTTCGGGTCCGCGTCCACCTCCCCGAGAAAGGTCAACGCGCGGCCTTGCCAGCCCCCCCCCGAGGCGGCGCTCCGCCGGTACCCCCGCCGCCCGACCCAGCACGCTTCCCCGGCGCGCGCGACGGGACTGGCGTGCTTCGTCGCGGTCTCGCCCCCGCGCGACGCCGCGAGCGCGGCGTCGTCGTCCCCGGCGTGCCGCGTGGCCACCACCGCAAACGCCTCGCCGGAGTGGTTTCGCGGGTGCTCGCTCGTGTCCACCGCGACGCCGCCTTTGCCGTCCAGCGCGCAGATCGCGACGGACCGGAACGGTCGATCGACTTCCGAATCGACACTCCCTGAACCGTCGTTCGTCGTGCGCGCTGTTCCTTCGCCCGCCGCGCTCGCCGCACGGAGCAAAACCGCGTCTTCGTACGCGGCGCTCACGAAGACGCCGTCGGGGGAAAACGCGTGCGCGGCGGTGCCTCCGCGCAGCGCGCCCGGCGTGAACGCGCCGTCCGCGTCGGGAAGCAGGTCCCGCGCGTCCAGGGTTCGAACGCCACGCGAGACGCTCGCGGCGTGTTTTTGCGTCGGCTTGAACTTGAGCGCCTCAGAGCAGTCGGCGAGCGCGCCGCGTCGCCGATGCGGCGCGTACGTCCACGCGCCGGTCGGGTTCTCGGGGCCGAGCGTGAAGACGATCTCGCGCTTGTGCGGCGTGGGGTTGAACGAAACCATGCCGCACTTGGCGCCGTTCGCAGAGGTGAACAGGGTTCGTACCTCCCTGGTCGCCGCGTCCACCGCCTGGATCTCGGCGCTGTCGAAGGCGTCCCCGGCCGCGTCGCTGCGGGTGTCGTACACGATCCACCTGGAATCGGGGGACCAGACGCCCGAGTGGTGCAGCACGTGGCCGTGCTCCGCGCGCGTCACCTGCCGGTCGTTCGAGCCGACGAGCTTGTACAGCCATCGGGGGGGCGCCATCGTCGGCGCGACAGCACCGCGGAAGGACCGTCGACCGCCGCGGCGGCGTCGTGCCTCGCCTTGTCCGTTCGGAGGAATATCTTTCGCCAGCTCAGGCCTCGCGAAGCAAACTGCGCGATTCGGTGCCATCGAGTTCCCGTCGAGTTCCCGCGCAGTCGAGGGGAAACCAACACGGCACCTCTCGCGTCGGCACACAAGTTTGACCCGCGCGGCGCGCTCCGCGCTCCGCATGTTCCGCAAGGGCGGGCACAGCACGTCCGTGAACACCGGCACGCGGCGCAAGGTGCACACGACGTTCGACGATGGGGCCGAGATGGTGGAGGAGTTCGACCTGAGGACGGACGAGCTGCTCGTGCGCATGCGACGCTCCAAGACGGTGCTCGGAAAGGATTCGGAGTGGGAGTACCTGGTGGGCGAGCCGCCGCGCAGGTTCAACGCGGACACCGCGACGCTGGTGGAGTCCACCGCGAACCCGGCGTTCATGCGGTCGCAGGATACCCCCGAGGCGTTCGTGTGGCGCGTGCGGAACCTGCCGTACCCGAAGGAGACGTACTCCGTCGCCGTCGACCCTGCGGACGGGAAGATCGTCATCCGCACGTCCAACAAAAAGTTCTACAAGCGCTTCGACGTCCCCGAGCTGGCGGTGCTCGGTTTGGAGACGGACGGCGACGCGCTGAGCTGGGACTGGCGAAACAACACGCTGCTCATCGGGTACCGAAAGCCGAAAGAGGTGTTAGACGCGGAGGCAGAGGAGAAGGCGGACCGAGCGAAGGTCCGACCCGCGCTCGGGGGGGACGACGACGGCGCGCCCGGGGAGTGCGCGCAACAGTAGCGAGAGAGTCGTCGCGAGGTCGAACGCGGACGCGACCCGGTACGAATATCTCATACGGCGCCGTCGACACTACTCCTCTTCCCCGAGCGCTTCTTCGTCCCCCCCGAACGCCATCTCTATGTCCGTCACGTCGAGCTGCAGGATGTCTGCCTGACAGCCCAGGATCTCGCCCACGCTGGGCCAGGTGCGCCCGAAGTCGCCGTGCACGAACTCCTTGATGTAGGTCCCCGCCTGCGTGTTGAGCTCGAGGAGGAAAAACTTCGGCGCGCCCGCCACCGCGGACGCCTTGGCGTCGTGTATCACCCGCGGCCGCGTCGCGGACGTGCGCCGGTGCAGCACGCGTGTCGGGGTCTTCTGCTGGACGGTCAGCCCGGAGGCGGTCGTCGTTAACGTCCGCAAATCTAACTCCGTCAACGCCCGACTCGCCCAGCACACCGCCGAATACGTCTTGCGCTTCTCGGCGCTGCCCTCGTGCATCGCGACGTACGCCTCGCGCGGCACCGGGTGGATGTTCGTCGCCGTCACCGCGCCATCGTTCGAGCTCCGAAGCGCGGCTTCCATGGCGCGTCGTTCGGACGCCTCCGCGAACGCCGTCGGCCGTCGCGGATCGTGCACTTCCAGGATGAACGGCCTCCCGCCGCCGAGCATGCGCACGTCCATGTCCTCGCGGCCGGCGCTGTTCAGCCGGCACCCGCGCGATCGAAACGCCGCCAGCGCGAACGTCTCCAAGCTCGTCTGCACGCTCCCCTCGCCGACCACGCCGCCGTCCGCGAACCAGGGCGACTGAGGGACGCCGCGCTTCCACTTCAGGTATCGACCGCCCAAGTAACAAGGCTGGTGCCAAGGGAAAAGCCGGCACGTCGCGCGCGCCGAAGACTCGTTTCGTCTTTTCGTCTCTTCTTCGCCGTCGCCGGCGGCGAAGGCTCGCGTCGCCGCCATCGCGCGCGACGCGTGTTCATCCGCCTCGAAGCTCGCGACGGTGGTGAAGGCCTCGCCGGCCCTCTTCTCGCTGATGGCGTACGCCGCGCCGAAGCGCTGCCACGTCGCCGCGGGCGACTCAGGGAGCGTCGCCAGCTGCAGCTGCGGTGGCGGAGCGCGCCGCTTGCGATTCCGCGGGTCCCGGTTCAGGCGCTCCTCCGCCGCTCTCGTCGCGAACCCGGCTTCCGAACGCGACCGCTCGTGCTCGAAGAGAAGCGCGAACCGGAACGACGCGTCCGGGTCGTGCCGAACGCCGGAGACGCCGGTGGCATCGGCCGTCGCCTCGAGCGCGGGGACGAGCGTCGCTCTGAACGCGTCGCGCAGGTCCGTCGTCGCCGGCGGCGACGACGAAAAACTTTTTTCGTCTCCGTCCGCGCCGGACGCGTTCCGGAGCGCTTCGACGAGGAGCGCGCGCGCGGCGGCTTGGCGCATCGGGATGGAGGGAGGCAGCGTCACCTCCATCGCGAACGCCACGATCTCATGGCCTGCAGAACGCATGCCCGCCGCGTAGTGGCTCGCGAGACGCGGGGACCGTCTTGGAGGGACGCCGTCGTCCTCTCGCGCCGGCGATGGTCCCGAAGGTCCCCGCCCACCACCGCCGCCTGCTCCGTCGACGTCGACGCGCGGCGCCAGGCCGTCCTCGTCGCTCGTGTCCACCTTCGCGGGGTCGGGGTCGAACTGCAGAATGCCGAGGCAGCACGGGCAGGTGGCTTGGTCGCCCGAGGAAGACGCCGCGGCGGCGTCGCGCGCGCACGCGTCGCGGTACGCGCCGGCGTCGGCGGCGGGGGTCCCGAGGAATCGAAGCACGCACGGCGAGCACGCGCCGAGCCGACGCAGCTCGGTCTCCACGACCTCGCGCACCGCGTCGTGGACCACCATCGCGCGTCGCGCCTGATACGACTCACCGCCTCGGAGACGTGGCCGCAAGAGCCCGGCGCGAGGCTCGAGTGGTGGGTCATTCGCTTCGAGTCGGTGGGGAGGCGAAAAAGCGCCGTCAGCACGACTCCGAGCGCAGCGGAAGCGCCCGGTTTAAACTGAAAGACGTCCCTCGTGCTCGCCACACACCGGCGCGCCCAGCGGCAGCATGGCGGACGTCGCCGCCCCCGCGGGTCTGCCCGACCCCTCGGGTCCCGACCCCGCGTCGGTCCCGGAGAGCGTGCCCGCGGGCACGATGA
>MDSV01186983.1_pt1 | contig 10482 bp, 12 predicted proteins | sample 810851 | NCBI WGS metagenome assembly MDSV01 (sample SAMN05326640, study PRJNA326480) | marine metagenome | isolation source: seawater | place: Atlantic Ocean: North East | collected 2012
AAAATATATGAGGGCCAACTTCTGGCCTTAAATACTGTGGTCAAGGATGATGATCTAAAAAAAAAAATAGAAGAAATGAAACTTCATGAAAAAGAACATTGTGATTTTTTTGAAAAAGAAATAAAAAAAAGAAATATTACACCCACTAAACTTCTTCCTTTATGGGATTTGCTAGGTGTTGGTTTGGGTTTTGGGTCAACTTTGCTTGGAAAAAAAGCTGCAATGTTATGCACTGCTTCTGTTGAGGAGGTAATAGATAAACATTATCAAAATCAAATTGATCAATTAAACTCAAATGAAAAAGAGCTTAAAAAAAATATTATTAAATTTAGAAATGATGAACTACATCATAAAGATATCGCTTACAAAGAAGGAGCAACTAAAAAAGGTTATTACTCTTTACTTGATAAAATTATAAAAACAGGATCTAGGATAGCAATAAATATTTCTGAAAAAATTTAATAAGTATTAAGACTCTAACTCAACATCCCAATATAAATAGTCCATCCAGCTTTTATGAAGATAATTGGGTGGAAAATATTTTCCATTTTTGTGAAGATCTTCTGTTGACGGTCGATATGGGTATTGATTTAGCTCCATACCAGAAAACTTGAATAGCTTACCACCTTTTTTAACGTTACATGATGAACAAGCTGTGACAACATTATGCCAGTTTGTTTCTCCACCTTTAGATCTTGGTAATAAATGATCAAAAGTTAACTCTTCCCCACTACCACAATATTGGCATGAAAATCTATCTCTTAAAAAAACATTAAATCTTGTAAAACTTGGTTTAGACTGAGGAACAATATAACTTTTAAGCGCAATAACACTTGGAAGTTTCATTTCGAAAGATGGACTTCTAACTTGCCGATCATAGTTACTAATTATAACCACTCTATCTAGAAAAACTGATTTAACAGCATCTTGCCAAGACCAAAGAGAAAGGGGATAGTAACTTAAAGGTCTATAATCAGCGTTAAGGACAAGCGCTGGACACTTTTCTAAAGAAACATTTTGTTCAACTAATTCATTCATGAAGTAAATCTTATATCAATTAATTAATGATATCAATATTATCAAACTAATTAATTTTTTTTAAAATATAATTTAAAGCTATACTCGATGCTTCAACAGGAATATGATGTCCACAATTCTTAATTAAATGAGTTTCTATATTAATATTTTCCCTCAAAAAAAAATCCTTTGCTTCTAATAAATATGTTGGTGAGACAATTTCATCCTGATCACCATGAATTAGAAGCGTATTACTAAGATTTTTTTTTCTTTTTTTTAAATTACTAAGATTAATAATTTTTCCAGAGAAACCTACAATGCAATTAAATGGTTTAATTGAGGTTAGCCCAACATTAATTGACATCATACAGCCTTGGCTAAAACCAGATATAATAATTTGATTATTTTCAAGATTATATTCATTTTTGACTTCATCTAAAAATTTATTTAGTTTTTCTTCTGCTTTTAAAGATTCATTTAAAATATAATTTGGATCATCTTTTGAAAGATCAAACCATTGATAACCTATTGGGTTGACTGCACAAGGTTCATGGCCATTTGGACAAATAAAGATTGTATTTGGCATATGTCTTTTCCAATTTAGTGTAAGCATACTTATATCTTTACCATCTCCACCATACCCGTGAAGTAATAGAACCATATTAGTAATATCCTTATCTTTTTCAGGCTTTATAATTGTAGTATCAAGACAAAATGTCATAATAAATTTAATTTGTTTTCTATTTTTAAAAACACTCTACAATATAATTATGTTTACAGGAATATTTGTTAAAATTTTATCTATAGTGCTTTTGATAGCTGTAGGAATTGTATTGATCCTTGGTATAGGGACTTTATTCAAAGGGGGTGAATTAAGTAAAAAATATTCAAATAAATTAATGCAACTAAGAGTTCTTTTACAGTTTGTTGCAATAATATTACTTATAGTCTTTGCATATTTCTTTAAAAACTAATTATAAAGTTTAATCCATTTAAGAAATTCCTTGTCATCAAAATCAATCGCACCAATTATCCTGGCAAATTCTTTACCTTCTTTGTTAAATAAAATTGTTGTTGGTAATCCTCTTAAACCAAATTTTTTAGCTAATGTTTTGGGGTTATCAAAATAAATGTCTAAATTTTTAATATTTAAGTCATTAAAGAATTTATTTGTTTTTTTTAAATTATCTTTGCCAATGTTGATTGGGATTATTTCTATATTATTCAAATCTGGATTGACTTTTAAAGTATCAAGAGATGGCATTTCCTCTTTGCAAGGCGCACACCAAGTAGCCCAGAAATTAAGTAATACTAAATTACCGATAAAATCTGTTAATTTTATCATCTTTTCATTTGAGTCTAGAAAAGTGATATTTTCATATGTTTTTAATTCTTTATTAACAACTAAGTTTTTAATATTTGGTACCTCATTGGCTAAACCATTGGAAATAAGAAATATAAATATTATTAAAAATCTCATATTAAAAAGGTATAAGTAATTACCATGCCTAAAAATAAAAACAACCAAGCAATATGGAACACAAGAATTAAAAAAAAAACATCTTCTTTTTTTCAAAAAGTTGGGAGCTCAATAGATATTGACAAAAGATTATACAAAGAAGATATTGCGGGTTCAATCGCTCATGTTGAAATGTTATTCAAACAAAAGATTATATCTTTTAAAATCAAAAATAAAATTGTCTATGGATTACAAAAAATAGAAAAAGAAATTTCAAAAAATAAATTTGAATTTAATAAAGAATATGAGGATATTCATATGAATATCGAAAAAAATCTTTTTCAGATTATTGGGGAAGAGGCTGGATATATCCATATTGCTAGATCAAGAAATGATCAAGTTATAACTGATTTCAAAATTTGGATTAAATCAGCTACTAAAGAAATTAATAGCAATTTAGACAAAATTATCAAAACTACTCTTAAGGTTGCAGAAAGAAATATAGAAACTGTTATGCCTGGTTTTACTCATTTAAAAAATGCTCAACCAATTTCTCTGGCACATTATTTTATGGCTCATATTGAAATGTTTAAAAGAGATAAAAAAAGATTTATCAATAATTTAGAAAACTTAAATGAATGTCCTCTTGGTGTAGCTGCGCTCTCTGGTACAACATTTAATATTGATAGAAATTATACTGCAAAAAAACTAGGCTTTGATCATCCAACTAAAAATTCTATAGATACTGTTTCAGATAGAGATTTTGTTTTAGACTTTCTTTTTAGTATTTCGGTTTGCTCAATACATATATCTAGAATTGCTGAAGAACTAATAATTTGGAGCTCTGATGGATTTAACTTAATCAGTCTCTCAGATAAAGTTGTTACAGGTTCATCAATTATGCCACAAAAAAAAAATCCTGATTTGCTTGAGTATTTAAGAGGAAAAACAGGAAGTACATTTGGTAATTTATTTTCAATGCTTACAATATTAAAGGGTCTTCCCTTATCATATTTTAAGGATATGCAAGATGACAAAGAGATAGTTTTTAAATCTAACGATACATTAATTAATTGTCTAAAAATATTTAATGAAATTTTAAAAAATATTACTCCTAATAAAAAAAATATGTTTGAGTTGGCGGACTCAGGTTTTATTATGGCAACTGATTTAGCAGATTATTTGGTTAAAAATCATTCAATGTCTTTTAGAAAAGCATATCAAAAAACAGCTGAAATAGTAAACTTTGCTGAAAAGAAGAAGAAAAAACTAAGAGAACTTAAAATTGAAGAACTTAAAAAGATTGAACCAAAACTAACCGATAATGTTTTAAAAGTTTTTGATTTAAAAAATTCAATAAACTCAAAAAAATCCTATGGAGGAACGTCTTTTGAAAACATAAAAAGAATGATAATGAAATATAAAAAAGAAAAATGATAAAAAAAATTTCTATATTATTATTTGTTGTTATTTTAATTTCTGCATGTGGAAAAAAAAGTGACCCTATTTACAATGCAAGAAATCAAAATTCAGAAAAAATAGTAATTCAGACAAGTGCCTTTTCATGATTTATAAAAAAGATAAACTGATAATAAGTGGTTATAATATTGGGTCATTAGTTAGAAAATACGAAACACCAATTTATTGTTATTTTGCAAAAAAAATTGAGGATAATATTCAAAATTTCAAAAATCATTTTAAAAAGATAGATCCTTTGATTTGTTATGCAGTAAAAGCGAATTCAAATTTAGGTATTTTAAAAGAAATGAAAAAACATAATCTAGGGGCAGATGTTGTTTCTAAGGGAGAATTAATGAAAGCTCTAAATGCAGGTATCAAACCAAAAAAAATAGTATTTTCAGGTGTTGGAAAAACTTCCGAAGAAATCGAATATGCAATAAGTAGAAATATATTATTAATTAATGCAGAGTCTAAAAGTGAAATTTTAGAAATTGAAAAAATAGCAAAAAAGAAAAAAAAAATTGTCGCTGTAGGTATAAGATTAAATCCAAATACTGATGCAAAAACTTTAAATCAAATTTCAACTGGTAAGAAAGAAAATAAATTTGGTGTTGATCAAAAGGTATTCTTGCAACTGGTTAATTATTTAAAAAAATCTAAATATATAAATTTAAAATGTTTAAGCACTCACATTGGAAGCCAAATTCTTAGTTATAAACCCTACCAAAGTATGCTTAAAGTAATTGATAAAATTATTAAGAAATCAAATTATAAATTTGAATATATTGATCTAGGAGGTGGAATGGGTATTGATTATAATCATAATAACTCCAAATTAGATTTAAGAAAATATTCTAAAAATATTGAAATGTTTTTAAGAAAAAATAACTCTAAAATTATATTTGAACCTGGAAGATCGATAGTAGGTAACTCAGCGATTCTAATTACAAAAATTATATATATCAAACAAGGATATAAAAAGGATTTTGTAATTTTGGATACTGGAATGAATGATTTGATGCGACCTGCACTATATGGTGCGAGACATAAAATAGTCCCCTTAAAAAAAATTAAAAAATTTTCAAAAAAAAGTTATGAATTTGTAGGTCCAATATGTGAAAGTACAGATACATTTGCAACTGTCAAAAAATATCAAAAACTAAGGGAAAAAGATTTTTTAATTATATGTGATGTTGGGGCATATGGAACCTCACTGGCCTCAAATTATAATGTAAGACCGAAACCAATCGAGTTGATAATTAAAGGCTCAAAAATTCAGATTTTAAGTAAAAGACAAAAAATATCTGAACTGATGTAACATTTATATATAATGTTGAAAAATTTACTATTTTCTATAATTTTTTTTTCAGGAATTGTTTTTATCTCATTAATATTTATACCAACCTTAATTTTACCTCAAGGTCTGGTTTTAACTGGGGGTAAATTAATGGGTTACTGGACAAGTTTCTGTTTAAGAATAGTTTTATCAGTAAAAATTAAAGTTTTAGGAAAAGAAAATATTATTACAAATAAAAAATTTTTTATTGCATCTTCTCATCAATCAATGTTTGAAACTTTTTATCTTCAAACAATTTTTAACTCTCCTATTTTTATTTTAAAGAAAGAGTTGATGCTTTTTCCAATCTTTGGCTGGTATTTAAAAAAAATTGGCTCAATTTCAATTAAAAGAAACAAAGTCACAAAGGATAATTTAGGATTTTTTGATAATATTAAAAGAACAGTTAACAATACTCAAAGACCCTTAATTATCTTTCCTCAAGGAACAAGGATCAGGCCAGAGGAGAGAACACCTTTTAAAAAGGGTGCAGCAAGAATTTATGAAGAATTAAAAATATCGTGCCAACCTGTTGCAATCAATTCTGGATATGTTTGGCCTAAAAAAGGACCTATGACTCCGAACAAACAGATTACTATCTCTATATTACCATCAATTAATCATGAGATGGAAAGAAATGACTTTTTAAAAATTTTAGAGACAAAAATTTATTCAGAATTAGATAGAATTGACTAACCTTTCATAGGCATAACAACATAAATACTATCATAATCTCCAGGGTCTTTAATTAAAGCCGGGGACCCAGTATCATTAAAAAAAATTTCTATCTTTTCTCCATCAAGTTGCGAGGCTACATCAATTAAATATCTCGAATTAAAACTTATTTCCAAATCGTGATCAAATTTTACACTTAAAGTTTCATTTCCATCTCCGCTATTAGTGTTGTTTACAGATAGGTTCAAAATGTCTTTCGTTAGACTAAATTTAACACCATCTTTTTTATCTAATGATACAGATGCAACACGATCTACAGATCCTAAAAAAAGTTTAAGGCCGATTTCAAGTTTTTTTTGATTATTCTTTGGAATTACTTGAATATAATTTGGAAACTTACCATCAATTAATTTTGAAATTAACATGCTATTATTTAATTCAAATTTTATTTTTGATTTGATATTGGATATTTTTACATCACCATCATAATTATCTAATAACGACACAAGTTGAAAAATTGTTTTCTTTGGCAATATAACTGGTTCAAAATTGATTTTTTTATCAAGTCTTATTTTTGAAATTGACATTCTGTGACTATCAGTTGCAACAGCAGTGAGATAATTTTTATTTTCTACCTCTGTTTGATGAAAATATATTCCACTTAAATAATGTCTTGTCTCATCATTAGAGACTGAAAATTTACACTTATTTAAAAGTTTTAAAAGACTTTTAGAATTAATAGAAAATTGATTTTCATTGAAATTTTCATCTGTTAATGGAAACTCAGAGTGACTAATACAATTAAGGTTAAAAATTGATTTTTCAGACTCTAATTGAAGCTTGTTTATATCAGATAACGATAAATTGATTTTTTTTCCTGAAGAAAATTTTCTTACTATATCATACATGATTGATGAGGTAGTTGTAGTTTTACCCTCCTCAATAACTTCAATATCTTTTATTTGATGTATAAATATTAAATCAAGGTCTGTGGCTGTTATCGTTAATTTTGAATTAGTAGTATCTAATAAAACATTAGAAAGTATTGGAAGAGTGCTTCTTTTTTCTATAACACCCTGACAATAACTAAGAGCTTGTTGTAAATCTTGCTGATTAACGTTAAATTTCATTTTCTTTGTTATTGTACAATATTTGATTTTTCAATTTATTAATTTTTTCAACCATCTCAGGGTCGTTTTCTTTAAGCTTTTCTATAGTTTTAACAGAGTGAATAATTGTTGTGTGATCTCTATTTGAAAACTCTCGTCCAATCTCTGGAAGTGATTTTGATGTTAAAATTTTAGTTAGATATATTGCTGTTTGTCTAGGTCTTACTAAATATCTCGACCTTCTTGAGGACAACATCTCGTTTTTACTTATTTTAAAAAACTTACAAACGAGTGTTTGGATTAAATCGATTGTAATTTTATTTTCTGATATATTTAATAAATCTTTTAAAACAACCTTCGTTTCTGCCAAACTTGGTGTTTTATTATAAATCCTAGAAAAAGAAATTACTCTATTAATTGCACCAACTAATTCTCTAATACTAGCAGTAACTTCTGTGCTTATAAAATCTTTTATTTCTTTAGAAATTCTAATTTGGTCAAGATAAAGGTTGTTGAGTTCTTCTGCTTTTTGATCAACTATTTTTTTTCTTAAATCATAATCAGGTTTTTGAATATCAACTACTAAACCTCCAGAAAATCTAGATTTAATTCTTTCTTGTATTCTAGACAGCTTATTTGGCGCTCTATCTGCTGAAACTATAATTTGCGATCCTTTGTCTAACAAAGCATTAAATGTATGAAAAAATTCTTCCTGCATTGCTTCTTTTCCATTCATAAACTGAATATCATCTATTAATAGAATATCTGTATTTCTAAAATATTCTTTAAATTTAACCATATCATTTGATTTAATAGATTTAACGAATTGATACATGAATCGCTCAGCTGAAATAAACATTACTTTATTGTTTTTCTTTAACTCCAGACCAATAGAATTCAATAAGTGAGTTTTACCCATACCTACACCACCATAAATATACAACGGGTTATAATGAGAAATATTTTCAGATACCTTTATAGATGCTTCATAAGCAAGTTTATTACTAGATCCTGTTAGAAAATTATTAAATCTTTTATTAGGATCAATTCGATTATATTGAAGGTAAGAATCTTTTATAAATGATATGTTTTCTTTACTTTCAAAATTTTGAATAATATCTTTTTTTTCATTTTCTTTGTTAGTTTGTTGATCAGATATTTTAAATTCAATTCGAATAATATCTTTTTTATAACCTTTGATTATTTGTAAAATTTGATCTAAATATCTTGATGTGATCCAATCTCTTATAAATCTAGTTGGAACTACTAGCAGAACATAATTATTAAATTCTTCTACAAAATTTATTTTCTTTAACCAACTTTCATAAATTTCTGAACCTAATTTATCTTTCATTTGAGATTGGATTATGTTCCAATTTAATACTTGATGTTTTAAATCTTTATTTATTACTGAATTGCTCATTTTTTTGGGGAAAGATCAGTTAGGACCAATATGATTTTTTTGCAACAAATAATTTAGGATTTTAAAAATTAAATTAAATCTATGATTGTGTTTAAATTAATTTTTTTAAAAATTTCTTTGACAAAAATTTTTTTTGTGTATCTTAATTTATAAAAATCTTTTTTAAGATAGTATTAAAAAATAAATTTACTAAATCTAAATATTGTAAGAATGACTTTTTGAATCATATATGGTGCGTATCATTACAGTTGAATCAACCACAGGTATTTGAATTATAATGAGGCTATTTTTTTTGTAATTCTAGAGACGTTTCTTGATGCATTTTGTTTCTTAATAACACCAGTTTTTGCAATTTTCATAAGTTCAGAATTCAATTTAGGCAAGAATTTTAAAGCTTCATTCTTTTTTTTACCTTCAATTAAAAGTTTCATTTTCTTTAAAGAGTTTCGATATCTACTTTTTCTAGATTTATTTACGTTTGTTTGTTTAGAAATTCTTCTTATTTTTTTAATTGCTGATTTAGTGTTAGCCATATGCGCAGGGGTATAACTTGAGAATTAATATTGGTCAATCAAATAATTAATTAATTTTGACAAAAATTACAAAAGAAAGATGATCTATTTGTAATTACTTTTTTTACAATCTCTCCTTTACAATTAATTCTTTTACAGTTTAGTCCTTCCCTTTGATAAACTTTAAAACTATCTTGAAAACTGCCTTGATGACCGTTTGTATTTTTAAAATCCCTGATGCTTGAGCCACCTTTTTTAATAGCATTTAAAAGAACTTTTTTTGAATTAATTATAATTTGACTACAATTTTTACTATTAAGTAGCTTTATTTTTTTATTTGGATTTACTCTACTTAGAAACAATATTTCACTAGCATATATGTTTCCAATACCTGAGACAAATTTTTGATCTATTAAAAGATCTTTAATACTTCTATTTTTATTTTTTATAAATTTTTTAAAATATTGAAGATTAAATCTATCATCAAAAGGTTCTGGTCCTAAGTGTAAAAATCTTTTTTTTAAATTATCATTATTTTTGATAATTTGAAAAAAACCAAATCGTCTTGGATCATTATAAATAATTCTAAAATTATCAAAAATAATTTCAATGTGATTATGCTTTTTTGGTAATAATGAAGATTTATAAAAACTTAGATTAGTAAAATAATTTTTTTTAGTATCATCAATCAAATGAATTGTTCCCGACATTCCCAAGTGAATTAAGCAAAATTCATTTTTGGGAAGATAGATAATTAAGTATTTTGAAAATCTAGAGACTCTATTTATGATTTTATTCTCAAGAACTTTTTTAAAATTATTGGGAATTTTAATTCTTAAATTTTTATTTCTTATAATTACTTTTTTAACCTTTTTTTGTCTAATCTTTTTATCTAAAGATTGTCTTACTATTTCTACTTCTGGTAATTCTGGCATTTGATACTATATTGAACATATAAAATTATTTATGCAACAATACCTCCAAAATAAAAAAGGGCTAGTTCAAAGTGTGTTTGATCGAGTTTATGATAAATATGATCTAATGAATGACTTTATGTCATTGGGGGTTCATAGAATTTGGAAAAAAAACTTTATCAATATGATGAACCCATCTTCAAAAAACACCTTAATTGATGTTGCTTGTGGTACAGGCGATATTGGAAAATTATTTCTTGAAAATACTAAAATAGAAAAAACAATTACATGCGTTGACCCCAACAAAGGTATGATTGCTAAAGGAAAAGAAAAATTAAATAAATATAAAAATATTAAGTGGATTGTTGCTCCAGCAGAGAATTTGCCTATAAAAAATGATACTTTTGATTACTATACTATTAGTTTTGGCTTAAGAAATACTAAAAGTATTGATCAAGCTTTATCAGAAGCTTACAGAGTTTTGAAACCTGGTGGTCGTTTTTTATGTCTAGAATTTTCAAAAATACAAAATTCAAATTTAGATTTTATTTATAATAATTATTCAAAATTAATTCC
>MDSV01000340.1_pt1 | contig 10481 bp, 11 predicted proteins | sample 810851 | NCBI WGS metagenome assembly MDSV01 (sample SAMN05326640, study PRJNA326480) | marine metagenome | isolation source: seawater | place: Atlantic Ocean: North East | collected 2012
CATTTTTCCAAAATTACATAAAGAAGGCTATAAATTTTTAGCCATATCAATAATTATTACATTTATTGTTTGGATTTTCTCTAATTTCATCGCAACCATAATGTTGTTAATAACAATTTGGGTTTATTATTTTTTTAGAGATCCAGACCGTGTTTCTATAAACGACAATTCATTTCTTGTGAGCCCTGCCGATGGATTAATTACTGACATATCTGAATTAAATGGACCAGAGGAACTTGGTTTAGAGAATAAAAAATATACGAGAATAAGTATTTTTATGAATGTTTTTAATTGCCATGTAAATAGAACACCAATCGAAGGTAAAATTGAGGAAATTTTTTATAAACCTGGAAAATTTTTGAATGCTTCTTTAGATAAAGCGAGCAAAGAAAACGAACGAAATTATTATAAAATTTTAACTGCGAAGGGAGAAGAAGTTATAATAGTTCAAATTGCAGGTTTAATTGCAAGAAGAATAGTTTGTGAAACTAGCAAGGGCCAGAATTTAAAACAAGGTGATAGAATCGGAATGATAAGATTTGGAAGTAGAGTAGATTTATTTTGCAGTAATAAAACTATTCTTGCAAAATTAGGGCAAAATGTAGTAGCAGGAGAAAGTTTGTTAGCCAAAGAATAATGGAAGAAAAAAAATTTAAAATAGTTCAATCAAAAAAAACTAGATATATTCTACCGAATATTTTAACAATAGCAGGAGTGTGTTTAGGTATAAGTTCAATTAAATTTTCTTTAGATTTAAATTTTAAAATGGCTGTAATCTTTATTACTTTAGCAGCTATTCTTGATGCTTTGGATGGAAGAATAGCAAGGCTAATTAAAGGAACATCTGATTTTGGTAAAGAACTAGACTCTTTAACGGACTTTGTAAGTTTTGGAATAGCGCCTGCTTTTATAATTTATTTCTGGAAATTAAATAATTATGGGAAATTAGGCTGGGCTATTACATTAATATATTCTGTATGCTGCGTTCTGAGATTAGCAAGATTTAATTTAACAAAATTTAAACAAGAGGAGGCTTGGAAACAAAATTATTTTGAAGGTGTTCCCTCACCAATTGGAGCATTGTTAATATTATCTCCTCTAATTTTTCAACTTACAGACTTAAATTTTTTCTTGTTAGAAAATAAATATTTTGTTCCAATATTTACATTAGTTATTGCAATTCTTTTAATAAGTAAAGTGCCAACGTATTCTTTCAAAAAAATTAAAATTAAACCTACCTTAACAGTTTTTATTCTTTTAGGAATTGGAATATCTTTAGTTACTTTAATGTTTTTTACTTTTGAAACGATATTAATGTTTAGTTTGTTTTATATTTTGTCAATACCAATAGCTTGTTTTACCTTCTACAAAAATGAGAAATCTATTAAAACTGACAATTTTGAGGATGAACATGAAGACATTTTGTAATGACAAAAAACAAAAGTTCGAAAAGCTGGATAATCCAGCAACATAGAGATCAATATTTTAAACATGCTAAAAGTTCTGGTTTTAGATCTAGGTCAGCCTATAAGCTTATTGAATTGAATAAAAAATTTAAATTTTTTAAAAAATCTAAAACTGTTATTGATTTGGGATGTTATCCTGGAGGATGGTCTCAAGTATTAAAAAAAAATCTAAAAAATTGCAAAATTTTATCTGTAGATATAAAGAAGATAGAGAAAATTGATGGAGTCGATTTCTTGTGTTGTGACTTTACAAAAGAAGAATCAAAGGAAAAAATATTGAAAATGTTAAAAAATAAAGCAGATTTAATTGTCTCAGATATGGCTGCCGACACCACTGGAAATAAAGATCTTGATTGTATAAGAACCAACGCCTTATCTGCTGAAGTAATTGAATTTTCAAGCCTAGTTATTGAGAAAAATGGAGTTGTAATTGCTAAGCTTTTTAACGGTAAAGATTTCTTAGATGTTAAAAATTTAGCTCAAGATAAGTTTCATAAAGTTAATTTTTTTAAACCAGATTCTAGCAGAGACTATTCAAAAGAAACTTATATACACTGTGCGGGAATTAAGACTTTATAAATTCATAAAATTGTATATAAGTTTATATGGAACCAATAAAAGAAGCTCTTACATTTGACGACGTTTTATTACTGCCGCAATACTCATCAATTATACCTGCAAACACCAATATTAATGTTAATTTATCAAATAAGATAGATTTAAAACTACCTTTTTTATCATCTGCAATGGATACTGTTACCGAGTCAAAAATGGCAATAGCAATGGCTAAAAATGGTGGAATGGGGGTGATACATAGAAATTTACAAATTAAAAAACAATGTGAACAAGTTTTAAAAGTAAAAAAAAATCGTTTTAAAGTAGGAGCGGCTATTGGAACATCACAAACAGAACTAGTAAGAGCAAAAAGTTTGATCGATTCCGGAACTGACATGGTGGTAATTGATACCGCTCATGGACATAGTTATAATGTGTTAAAAATGTTGAATAAAATAAAAAAATTTTCGAATAAAATTACAATTTGTGTGGGTAATATCGCAACTGGTAATGCAGCAAAGCAACTTTATAATTCAGGGGCTGACATATTAAAAGTTGGTATAGGACCAGGATCAATCTGCACAACTAGAATGGTTGCGGGTATAGGTGTTCCTCAAATTACAGCTTTATTAGATGTAAAAAAAGCCATGAATAAAAAAAAAATAAAAATTATCTCTGATGGGGGAATTAAATTTTCTGGTGACATTATCAAGGCTATAGCAGCTGGTGCTGATGCAATCATGATGGGCTCTATATTTGCCGGTACTGAGGAAAGTCCAGGAAAAAAATTTAAATTAAAAAATAAATTATATAAACTTTACAGAGGTATGGGGTCTATAGGTGCAATGTCATCAGGATCATCAGATAGATATTTTCAAAAAAATCATAAAGATAAGTCTAAATTTGTTCCAGAGGGAGTAGAAAGTCGTGTGTTATATAAAGGCAATGTTTCAAAAATAATATATCAACTGCAAGGCGGATTGAGATCCTCAATGGGATACATTGGCGCCAAGAAACTAGAGGAAGTAAACAAAAAATCTAAATTTATTAAGATTACAAAAGCTGGATTTTACGAGAGCATGGTTCATAGTGTTGAAGCTATTAAAAATACAACGAATTATAAATTATGATGAAAATAAAATTTTTTTTAATAATATTAATAACTTTTTTCCAATCAATCGCAATAGCTGAATTAAGTAATTTTGAAAAAGGAAAAAATTTTTTTGATGAAAAAAAATATGAATTAGCTAGGTTTAAATTTGAACAAGATATTGTATTTAATCCTAAAAATGAAAATTCTTATTTATATTTAGCCAAAATTTATAATTTTAAAAATGATGATCAACAAGAAGAAAAAAATTTAAATACAGTTATACTTTTAAATCCAAAAAACGAAGAAGCTGTTTTAAAACTAGCTTTACTTAAAATAAGAAAATCTAATTATGATGAGACAAAAAAATTAATAACAAATTTCAAAAATATTTGTCAAAAACTTTGTAATCAACAGTTAGACTTACAAAATAAACTGGATGCTGTATTAAAAAAATAAATGCTTTCCAAAGATTACTCAAAAAGGAAAAATAAGATAATAATAATCGACTTTGGTTCACAAGTGACCAAATTAATAGCCAGGAGAATAAGAGATTTAAAAATTTACTCTCAAATAATAAACCTCAAAGAATTTTCTAAAATTGAAAATTTTGACAATATTAAAGGTATTATTTTATCTGGAGGACCATCAACAGTAACACAAAAGACTTACCCTCAAATCCCTAGGAATATTTTTTATAAAGGAATTCCGATATTAGGTATTTGCTATGGATTACAGCTAATAACAAAAGTTTTCGGGGGAAAAATAAAAAAATCTCAAAAGAAAAGGGAGTTTGGAGAAGCAAATTTAATAGAAAAGTCTGAATCCATTTTATTCAAAAACTTTTTTAAAAATAAAAAAACTAAGGTTTGGATGAGTCATCAAGATGCTGTTTATAAAATTCCGAAAGGTTTTAAAAATATAGCTTCTACAGATAATTCTAAATACACAGCTATAGAAAATGAAAATAAAAAAATTTACGGTATACAATTTCACCCAGAAGTTACACATACTCATCAAGGAGTAAAAGTCTTAAAAAATTTTGCTTTAAACATATGTAAAATTAAAAAAAATTGGAAAATTGGTATTGAAAAAAAAAGAATAATAAAAGACCTAAAGAATAAATTGAAAGACGATCAGGTTATTTGTGCTCTTTCAGGAGGTGTTGATAGTAGTGTGGTAGCATTATTAATTAATAAAGCAATTAAAAAAAACTTAAAATGTATTATGGTAGATACGGGACTTTTAAGGAAAAATGAATTTAAAAATTCACTTAATTTGTTTAAATATAAACATAATCTAAATATCAAAATAATTAAATCACAAAATCTTTTTTATAGAAAGCTTAAAAATATTGTTGACCCTGAGAGAAAAAGAAAAATTATAGGTAATTTATTTATAAAAATTTTTGAAAAAGAGGCAAAGAAATATAGTAAAGTAAAATATCTTGCTCAAGGCACTCTTTACCCAGACATAATTGAAAGTAGATCATCGACAGGTAGTAAATCTTCAAAGATAAAGTCCCATCATAATGTTGGCGGTCTACCAAAAAAAATGAAATTAAAACTTGTAGAACCATTAAAGGAATTATTTAAAGATGAAGTTAGGGAATTAGGAAAATCCTTGGGACTAGATAGCTCAATATTAAAAAAACATCCATTCCCTGGCCCTGGTTTAGCAATTAGAATAGTAGGTAAAATAAATGAAAAAAAAATTAAAATTTTACAAAAGGCTGATGATATATTTATTCAGAATTTAATTAAAAACGGGTTATATGATAAAATCTGGCAAGCTTATGCAGCATTGCTACCGATTAAAACAGTAGGAGTTATGGGAGATACTAGAACTTTTGAATATACTTGTTTATTACGCGCTGTAACTTCAGAAGACGGTATGACAGCTGCTAAATACAATTTTACTAATGAATTCCTGAGCCAAATTTCAAACAAAATTATTAATGGAGTTTCAGGTATCAACAGAGTAGTTTATGATATAACTTCCAAACCGCCAAGTACAATTGAATTAGAATAATGAATTCGAAAATAAATATTTTTATAAATAAAAAAAAGAATAAAAAGAAATTAGTGTGTTTAACGTCATATTCCAAACCTCTATCTAAGATATTAGATGATCATTGTGATCTAATTTTAGTTGGAGACTCAGTATCCAATGTAATATATGGAATGAAAACTACACATAAAATCAGCTTGGAAACTATGATTAATCATGCAAAAGCAGTTTCTTTAGGGGTAAAAAAATCTCTTGTGGTAGTAGATATGCCTAAAGATAGTTATAAAAATCCAAAACAAGCATTAAAAAATGCTAAAAATATTTTAAAAAAAACAAAATGTGATGCAATTAAAATTGAAAATAATTCATCTAATTTAGATGTGGTGAAACTATTAACAAAATCAAAAATAAAAGTAATGGGACATATAGGTTATACACCTCAATTTAAAAAGAAATTTAAAGTAGAAGGTAAAAATAAATTAGAGCAAACAAAACTTATCAGACAAGCGCAAAAAATAGAGGAGGCTGGAGCGTTTTCAATAGTTTTAGAATGTATTTCTAAAATAGCAGCAAAAAAAATTACGGAGTCTTTAAAAATTCCAACAATTGGAATAGGATCATCAAATTATTGTGACGGACAAATACTCGTCACTGATGATATGCTAGGTTTAAGTGGTTTTTACCCCAAATTTGTCAAAAAATACGCTAATTTAGAAAAAATAATAAATAATGCAGTTAAAAAATTTAATAAAGATATAAAGTTGAATAAGTTTCCAAAAAAAAATAATAGTTTTTAGTTATGAATGAAGAAACAATAGATAATCAAAAGTTTAATTTTAAAGATTTTTATACAAAAAATAAGAATAAAATTATTTTAATCATCGTACTGGTAATATTGAGTATAGTTTCAATTATTATTATTAATGAATATAAAAAAAAACAAAATATCGATATTTCTGTAAAATACAACAACGCAAAAATATTAATAGAAAATAAAAATACTAAACAAGCATTTTTAATTTTGGAAAAAATTGTTTTTAAAAAAAACAGTTTCTATTCCCCCTCAGCATTGAATTTAATAATAGATAATAATTTAATAAAAGATAAAGAAAAAATTTTGTCTTATTTCGATGAAGTTATATTGAATAGCAAATTAGATTTAGAAATGAAAAATTTATTTATTTTTAAAAGAGTAGTTTTTATTGGCGAAGAAATAAACGAAAATGAACTAATTAGCAATCTTAAGCCTATTATAAAATCAAATTCTTTATGGAAAAATACAGTTTTAGATTACATTAAAAAATATTATTTATCTAAAGGTGAATTTAATAAGGCTAAAGAGTTTGAAATTTCCATTAATCAATGATCAAAACAATTTTTCTGACCTTTGCAATTATTTTTTTAAATAATTGTTCATTCGATAACAAAACTGGAATTTGGACAGGTAGTAATGAAATAACTAAAAAAAGTAAAAACTCCGAACAGAATTTAGAAATTATTTTTAAAAAACAGCAAAGTACAATAAAAGACAAACTGCTTTCTAGTAATAAAATTATAAAATTTGAAAAACCAAAGCTAATTAAAAAATGGTCTCAAAGTTATCAAAATGATTTTAATAATATTGGAAATATATCCTTTGCAAATAAGGGTAATTATAAAAAGCTTTCTAAAATTTCTAGTTCTCAAATTAATGAAAATATTTTAATTTACCAAAATAATTTATTTTTCTCAGACTCTAAAGGAAATATAGGAATATATTCATTAAATAAAAACCAGTTAATTTTCAAATATAATTTTTACAAAAAAAAAATAAAAAAAACAAAAAAAAATATCAAAATTATAGTTAGAGATGACTTTATAATTGCTGCTGATAATTTGGGTTATATCTACTCAATTAATTATAAAAATAATAAATTAAATTGGGCTAAAAATTACTTAGTTCCTTTTAGATCAAATTTAAAGATCATAGATAAAACTTTATTTTTGTCAGACGAAAAAAATAAGATTATTTTAATTGATATAAATAATGGAAATAAGATTGATGAATTTTACACACAACCTTCCAAAACAGTTTCAAAATTTGAAAATAATCTTGCTGTAGATAATAATAAAAATTTGATATTTTTATCTACAAATGGTTCATTATATTCTTTAAAACTTATTAATCAAAAAACAATAAACTGGATACAAAATTTTAAATCTGAAAGTGAAATTATTTTTAATGCAAGACCAATTACAATTTCTAATGATAAATTGATGATTTCAACTAATAACTATATTTCTTTACTTAACACAAATGGTTCTAAAATTTGGGATTTAAACATCGAGTCAAATATATCTCCAGTAATTTCAGGAAATACTATATTCACTATTAATAAGGAGAATTATTTAATATTAATTGATAGTGATAATGGAGAAATAATATATTCTCAAAATATCAACTTATTAATTAAAAATAATTTTAAAAAAAATTTTCAAAGGAAAATTAAAAAAATAGATTATATTTATTTGACTAATAATAAATTACTACTGATTACTGATAATTCATATTTTATAGAAATTAACTTAGAAAATTTAATTAATATATCTTCAATTAGAAAAAATTCTTTTGATATAGATAGCCATATATTATTTCTAAAAAGTGAGATGATATTTGTTAGTAAATCTAAAAGGATTTATAAAGTAAATTAAGAAATCGACTTATTACTTAATAAAGAAAGCTGCGTGATTTTTTCATTACCCAAATTATCTAATGCTTTTATAGGATACTCTCCCGTAAAATAATGGTCGCTAAATTGAGGATAATTGTTGTTTCTTTCTTCTTTTAGTAAAGCTTTATAAAGTCCGTCGATAGTCAAAAAATTACAACTTGTAGCACCTAAAAAATCACGAATTTCATTTTTATTTTTTTTACTTGATAACAATTCTTTTTTAGTAGGCATATCAACCCCATAAAAATCTGGGTATCTAATTTCTGGACAGGCTATTTGAACATGAACTTCTTTTGCCCCGGCCTTATAAAGCATTTTAACTATTTTACTGCACGTGGTTCCACGCACCAATGAGTCATCAATTAAAACAACTGATTTATTTTTCAAAATACTTTTTGTAGAACTTAACTTAAGTTTAACACCAAAACTTCTAATATTTTGAGTGGGTTCAATAAAAGTTCTACCGACATAATGATTTCTGATTAACCCTAGCTCAAACTTTATATTTGATGATTGAGAATAGCCTATAGCTGCTGGAACTCCAGAGTCAGGCACTGGCACAACTATGTCAGCATTAACTTGAGACTCTTTAGCTAATTCTTCCCCAAGTCGTTTGCGATACTCATAAGCACACTCACCATTTAGTATACTATCGGGCCTTGCGAAGTATATATACTCAAACACACATGGTCTCGACTTAATTTTGTTAAAAGGTTTGTAGCTTTTCATTTCATTATTTTCTATAACAATCATTTCACCATTTTCAACCTCTCTTATAAATTTTGCATCCACTATATCCAGAGCACATGTCTCTGATGCAAAAATATAAGAATTACCTAATTTACCTATTACTAATGGTCTAATCCCCAAAGGGTCCCTAATACCTATTAATTTTTTATTTGTTAAAATAACAAGAGAATAACCTCCTTGAATTTTAAATAAAGTTTCGGTTATTTTATCTAGTATCTTATCTCTTTTAGATTTTGCAATTAATTGAACAATTGTTTCAGTATCACTTGTTGTTCTGAAAATTGAGCCATTTTTTACTAAGTCATTTCTTAAGGTAATAGCATTTGTCAAATTTCCGTTGTGAGCAATACTTAAACCTCCATGATATAGATCTGCAAAAAAAGGTTGAATATTTCTTAACGAAGTTTCTCCTGTAGTAGAATATCTATTGTGACCTATAGCTGCATTTCCTGGTAATTTTTTTATAGTTTCTAAATTAGTAAAATGATCACCTACTAAACCTTGACGTTTCTCTGAATGAAAAGTATTTCCATCAAAAGAAACTATGCCACAACCTTCTTGACCCCTGTGTTGTAGCGCATGCAAGCCTAAAGCAACTAATCTTGCAGCGTCTTCATGACTAGATACTCCAAAAACTCCGCACTCCTCTCTTAATTTATCTAATTTAAATTTTTTCAATTTTTTCCTTAGTATCAATGAAATCTTCACTAGAAGGAAATTCCTCAATTAAAATTTCACTTCCTTTGTTTATTAAATTATAAGTAATTGCATCCTCTGCTGATATACCCCAATTTTGTAGAGGATAAAACCAATTTAATATTGAAAATATACACACAGAAACTACGTAGCCTTTAAAAACACCAAATAACATACCAAATGTCTTGTCAATAGATCCAACTCCTGTCCAAGTGACTGCTTTACCTAAAGCTTTGCCAATTAATATTGTTAGAAAAAGTGTAAAAATGAAAATTATAATTCCCAAACCAACATTGTTTATGAATTCTGATTCTATGTATTGACTTACAGTCGGCTGAAGTTTTGGAACAAATATTATAGTAACGATAGTCGAAAGAACCCACTTCATAAAAGAAATTAAGCTTAGAGAAAAACCTTTTAAAAAACACTGAACAACACAATAAATAAAAATTATTGCTACGAAAATATCAAATAAATTTAGAACATCAGTTAAATTTTCAAAAAAACCACTCATTATATGAGTTTATTGATTTGATTATCGAATGGTTTATAAATTAATATTAATTTTGGTAGTAAAGTTAAAACTGAAACCATTGCAAGTAGCATTGCTATACCTGTGAAAACACCAAAATATATTGTAGGAATAAAATTAGAAAGCACTAAAATTGAAAAACCGAAAACAATTGTTATAGATGTATTTAAAATAGCTATACCGACTGTGCTATGACATCTGTCTAAAGTTTCATCATAATTTTTGATTTTTTTAAACTCTTCTTTAAATCTATAAATATAATGAATACTATTATCAACGGCTATACCTATTGTTATTGCGGCAATAGTTATAGTCATCATGTCTAAAGGAATCTCAAGCAAACCAATAATTCCCAAAATTAAAAAAGCAGCCATGAAATTTGGAACAACACCAATTAACGATAAGGTAATATTTCTAAATAAAATTAAAAACATTAAGGTTATCCCGGCCATTACAACACCCAAGGTTAATATTTGTGATTTAAATAAACTTTGTAGCAGGTTATTAAAAAGAATAAGGACTCCAGCTAATTTAAATTCATCTTTATTTAAACCTAACTCATTTTCTAAATCGTAATTAATTTTTTTAATCAAATCATTTCTTCTTAGATCTTCTTTAGAATCCAAGACTCTTAAACTAATTCTAGCTTCATTAAATTTAAATACTTTTCA
>MDSV01220067.1_pt1 | contig 10479 bp, 12 predicted proteins | sample 810851 | NCBI WGS metagenome assembly MDSV01 (sample SAMN05326640, study PRJNA326480) | marine metagenome | isolation source: seawater | place: Atlantic Ocean: North East | collected 2012
AAGCAGGTGCAGGAGGTGCACATTTTGAACGATTTTTTGATTTAAAAGAATATTTAAAATCATTTAAATTCCATTTTCCTTCTCCAAGATATTTTATACAGCCCACCATTGATCTAACTTGCTGTTGCAAAAATGATCTAGAAGTAAATTGTAAAGTAATTTTATCTTTATTTTTTTTTATTAAAATTTTTTCCATAGTTCTAATTGGTGATTTAGCACCACAAGATGCCGCTCTATAAGTTGAAAAATTATGTGTTCCCAATAATATTTTAGCTCCTACTTTCATAAATCTTACATCTAAATTTTTCCTTATATGCCATGCTTTATTTTTCTGAAGAGCTAATGGTGACTGTCTATTGATTATTAAATATAAATAAGTTCTTTTTTTAGCATCATGTCTTGCGTGAAATTTTTTATTTACTTTATTTATTTTTAAAACTGTCACTGATTTGTTTTGAATATTTTGATTAATGGCTAATAAAATATTTTTTTTTCTCATTTTTTTTTTTAAATCAAAATGCGCAGTCTGTGCCAAGGCATGCACTCCTGAATCTGTTCTTCCTGCCCCAGTAACAACTACTTTTTCTTTTGAAAAATCAAATATTGCTTTTTGCAATACTTCCTGCACAGATTGTCCATTTTTTTGAAATTGCCATCCTACAAATGGTGTTCCGTCATATTCTATTATAATTTTATATCTTTGCATTAAACTAGGATCATTCCCTTAGTAATTTTTTTACCTAGCAAAAATTCTTTGGTAGTTTGTTTTTTTTTACCTTCGCGCTGCAGTTCTAAAATTTGGATAGCTCCTGTTTTACATCCAACGGTTAAATTATCATCGATAACACAGCCTGACTTACCATTTTCTGAGGATACTTTGGCTTTTAAAACTTTAAACCGTTCTTTATCAAACACAAACCAGGATCCAGGATTTGGACTTAAACCATGAATATGTGCTAAAACTTTATTAGCGTCTTTATTCCAATTAATCTTTGTTTCATTTTTATCTATTTTTTTTGCATAAGTAGCTCTGGAATCATCCTGATCTACAAATTTTGAATTTTCAATAGATTTTAGGCTTTCAATTAATAAGCTTGCACCTTCCAAGGAAAGTTTCTTTTCAATTTCTCCATGATTTTCATTTTTATCCAATTCGAATTCCTTTGACGCCAGAATAGGTCCGCTATCCAATTTTTCTTCGATCTTCATGATGGTAATTCCTATCCTTTTATCTCCGTTCATTATTGCTCTTTGAATTGGCGCGGCCCCTCTCCATTTAGGTAATAATGAAGCATGAATATTAATAAATCCAAATTTGATATTATTTAAAAAAATTTTTGGAATTATTTTTCCATAAGCAACAACAACACTTAAATTTGCGGACAATGCTTTGAAAGCCTTAAGCTCCTCTTGAGTATTTAAAATTTCTGGATTTCTATAACTTATCTTATTTTTTTTACAGTACTCTTCAATTGGTGATGGATTAATTTTTTGACCTCTTTTTGATTTCTTAGGTGATTGAGTATAAACCATTACAACATTAAATTTATTTTTGATTAATAAATCTAAGGTTGGAACTGAGAACTTGGGAGTCCCCATAAAAACTATTTTAAGTGACATTAATTTATTATTGAATTTAAACTACAATTCTTTCTATGGCTTTTTTATTTTTTGAGAGTTTTTTAACGATCATTGTTTTTTTTAATTTTGACAAATAGTCAATAAATAATACTCCCTCTAAATGATCCATTTCATGTTGTATACATGTTGCAAGCATCCCTTCAGCCTTTAGTTCTTGGGGTTGTCCATTATAATCTAAATATTTAACGTGACAGTTAGCAGGCCTTTCAACTTCTGCAAATTGTCCTGGCACAGAAAGACAGCCCTCTTCATAAATTGATTTATTTTCCGACTTATTAATTATTTCAGGATTAACAAAATACATTGGTTTTTTAGTTCCTTCTTTTTGTGCAACATCGAGAACTATTACTCTTTTTGGAACTCCAACTTGTATAGCAGCCAAACCTATTCCTGGAGCAGCATACATTGTTTCGGTCATATCATTCATCAATTGACGTAAAGCATCATCAACTTTATCTACTTTTAAAGATTTTTGTCTAAGAGTTTTATCTGGTTCTGTAAGTATTTGTCTTAAAGCCATATATATATGAATAAATTATAAGTTTATTATAGTCAAGTAATTGAAACTTTGTAAATAGTAAGATTTAAACTCTCGAAGGTAGAGCTACACTCAAAATATTATTTCTTATTTTTTTTAAATTTAATTCGTTAAGTATTTTATTCAAAAAATATATTGTTTCAGGATCTAAATCTTCAATGTTATCTTCGCCGATTATTTCAACGATTTTTAACATAACTAAACCGGTGTGATTTTTACTAGCCAAATCTTGTAAATTTTTCGGTACAGTCAAATCTGATGACAATTGCATATAATTTAAATCTGGAGGTAAACTAACTCCATCAGCAGCGAGAGACTCTAGAACTACTATATCTTTTATAGAAATAAAATATTTTTTATTTCTTTTTATTTTCTTATAAATTGAATTAAAATCTTTTTCGGTTTTGCTTAATTCCATATCTTTTTGCAAAAAGTGTTTTATTACTTTTGATCTGTGTAATATATCATTGTTAAATTTTATTTTTTTTGCTGTCTTTTGGTCTATATTATCATTTACTAATTTCTCATAGTCTTCGGGAATTTCATCTTCATTAATTGATTTTAAAATCTCTGATAATTCTGGCCTGTAAACATTTAATAATTTATCTCTATTAAATAAATCTTTTAACATAAAAGCTAATTTTAATTTTTTTTCTACATTATCACTAAGAAGTATACTTTGATAAATTAAAGCTCTAGCTTTGTAGTTGGGTAAATTCTTATAAATCTCATCTGCATTAACCAGCTGAGTAAAATTAAAATTCATTTTAAGATAAATTTTAAAAATTTCATCACTATCAAATGAGTCTTGTGCAGCTGCCTGCTCGTAAGATACTATTACATTTTCATCTTCGAAATCATTAACCTCAATTAAATTTGCTGAGGAAAGATATCTCCAAATGTATTTGTTAGTTTTTTCGCTAGGTTCATATTTGAAATCGTCATGAGTTACATATGATAAATAAAAATTTAAAAGATTTTTATCTGAGATTTCTTGACTAGTTTTATCTGTAATACCTAATAAGAAATTAAATTTATCTTCAAAAAATTTATCCTTAAATCCATTTTCTAAAAGTAAATCAAAAACCAATTGTGCTTCTTCTTTTCTATCATTGTTAATTAAACAATAAATTGTAAATTTTTCTAAATAAGTATTTTCAACTTTAGAGTCCATAAATTTTATTTTATCGCAGGCTGATTTAACATCTGCAGAAGACAAATATTCATTAACTAAAAATTTTATTGCTTTGGAATTGTTTCCTACTTCAGGGTTATTTTTTAAGAGAATTTCTAGATCTTGAATTCTATTTTTTTTAATCAACCAATCAATTTTAATTTGTAAGAATTCTTCAAAATCCAAATTTTTTTTAGGTGAATATGCGTTTGTAAAAAGAACTTGGAACAACAAATCTTCAGAGAGTTTTGAAAGTTTAAGCTTATCTATTCTTTTTAATATTTTTTTTATTTCTTCACCGTCAGTTTCGGACCACATATTCAAATTAAAATTATTTTCTTCAGGATCAAATATTCCTATTATTGATTCCTTATCTTTATCAATTGTATCCTCATCGATTTTTATGACTAGTTTACTAACATCATCAGACAAAACCGGACTTTCTATTTCAATATCTTTTTTTTCTTCATTATCTTCATCTATATTTTTTTGGGAATCTTGTTGATCCCATATATTGGCAGGCTCTTCTTCACCATAAGAATAATTAAAAACTATGGATATTAGAAAAATTACTATTAATGTTATTTTATTTAAGTTTAATAAGCTTATCATTACTGATTTCTTGCTTGATAAGTTTTGTTGGAGCTGGAAAATCTATTTTATCAAGTAAAAATATTCCTAAAAAGAAAATTGTAAGAATTAAAATTGTTTTAATTATCAAATTTCTATTTATTAGAGTTTTGCTTGTTCTGGGTCTTAATCTAAGTTGCATAATTGTTAATTTATATTTAAACTCGATAAATAAGACATAATTGTGAAAAATCAAATTTAAAATTTCTGGTAATTGTGAAAAAAAACCTAGTTTTGTTGGGAATGATGGCGGTTGGAAAGTCTACCTTGGGCAAAATTGTAGCTAAAAAGGCCAAATTAAAATTTATTGACACTGACATCAACATCGAAAGTAAGCATTCAATGAGAATTTCTGAAATCTTTGAAAAAAAGGGTGAGAACTTTTTCAGAATAGAAGAAGAGAAAGAAGTCTTAGAATCGATCAAAAAAAACAAGTGTGTTATAGCTATTGGTGGTGGAGCTTTTATGAATAAAAACATTAGAGAAAAAATTTTGAAAAATTCTATATCAATTTGGTTAGACGCAGATTTAAATACTTTATTTCAAAGAGTAAAATGGAATAAAAATAGGCCTTTGGTAAAAAATAAAAATAGCAATTCAATAATAAAAAAATTGTATATCAAAAGGAAAAATATTTATAAATTAGCTAATTATAAAATCAACTGTGCTGAAAAAACAAAAGAAAATATTGTAAAACAAATTTTATCTATTTATGAAAATCAATAAATTAACTGTAAAAACTAAAAGCAAATCTTATCCTATTTATTTTGGTAATAAAATTTATAAACTAACAGGTAAATTAATAAAAAAAAAATTTCCTGATATTAAAAAAATATGTGTAATTGCAGATAAGAACCTGCCAAAAATTTTACTGCGGGACCTTGTTAAAAGTTTGAATAAGCACAATGTTAAAATTTTTAAACTTTCTATAAGTGAAAAAACAAAAAATCTTAAAGTCGCTAACAAAATTATAGAATATTTGTTAGAAAACAACTTTAATAGATCCGATTGTGTTATAGCTTTTGGTGGAGGAATTGTAGGAGATTTATCTGCTTTAGTATCTAATCTTACTAAAAGAGGATTAAAGTTTATTAATATCCCTACAACTTTATTGGCTCAAGTTGATGCATCGATTGGGGGTAAAACTGGAGTAAATACAGAGCAAGGTAAAAATCTTATTGGAACTTTTTACCAGCCAGACTTTGTTATAAGTGACATAGCAATACTTAAAAGCTTACCAAAAAGAGAAATGATATGTGGATATGGCGAAATATTAAAACATTCATTAATTTTAAATAATCAATTTTTCCTTTGGTTGTCTAAAAATGGAAAAAAAATAATTAATAAAAAAAATGATGACTCTTTAAAAAAATCTATAATTAAAAGTTGTAAAATTAAAAGTCAAATTGTCAATCAAGATGAAAAGGAAAAAGATTTAAGAATGATATTAAACTTTGGACATACATTTGCACATAGTTTTGAAAAAACAAAAAATTTCTCTAAAAACTTAAATCATGGTGAAGCAGTTTTGCTTGGCATGCTGGTTGCTAGTGATCTGTCATATAGAAGAAATTTATTGTCACTTAAAGATTTAAATTTAATAAAAAAACACTATATAAATTTAAACCTAAATATAAATATTAAAAAAGTATTTAAAAAAAGCGAGATTAGCAAAATAGTACATTTCATGAAAAAGGATAAAAAAAATACGAGCGAAAAAATTAACTTAATTTTGCTTAAAAAAATAGGAAAGAAGCCGAAAAGAATTTCTATGGATTCGAATCAAATAAAAAAATTTTTGTATTCCTACTATTCATAAAAAGATTATTTTATTTGAATTTCCAAGGCATGAATCTTGTTTTTCATTTCTTCTTTTAAAACTGAAAATATTTGTTTGTGAACATTAATTTTATTCATTTCCTTTAGTTTTTCTGACTTTAATATAATCTTTAAATGATATTTATTTTTATCAAAAAATTTATGTTTTGAGTGTAAACTAGAATTATCAATTATGGTTATACTTTCAGGATTAACTTCTTTATTAATCTTTTCTTTAATTTTTTCAAAAAAAGGTATCATTTTACTTCTAAAATCTTAGAACATATAATAGTTTTAAACAATGGAAAATATCTGCGAATGGGAAAATTGTAACGAAAGTGGAAATTTTAAGGCTCCGCTAGAAAGAGATAATAGCAAAAACCATAGGTGGTTATGCAAAGAACATATTAAATTATTTAACAAAAATTGGGATTATTTTGATGGTATGGATCAAAAAGAAATAGAAAGTTTTTTAAAATCAGATCTTACTTGGCATCGTCCAACGCAGAAATTTGGTTCTTCTGATAACTTTTTTAATATATTGTGGAACAATGCTTTAAATGACAAATTTAATTTTTTTAAACAGGAAAAAACTATTCATAATTTTAATGGAATAAAGTTAAATGAAAAAGATAAAGATGCTTTTAGGGTGATGGGATTAGAATTAAATGCTACCTGGCCAGAGATAAAAAGACAATTTAAAACTCTTGTAAAAAAATTTCATCCTGATAGAAACTCTGGTAATAAGGAATTTGAAGACAAATTAAAGAAAATAACTTTGGCCTACAGCCATTTAAAACTTATAATGATTAGAAAGTAATTAACATGACAAATTTAACCGAAATGGTTCCTGATATTAAAATTTCTGTTAACCAAATTTTTGGAATTGATACAGAAATGAAGGTCAATGGTTTTTCAAAAAAAAATGAATATGTTCCTGAAATTGATAGCAATTATAAATTTGATAGAGATACGACTTTGGCAATTATTGCTGGGTTTGCTTTTAATAAACGTGTTTTAATACAAGGCTATCATGGAACAGGAAAATCAACTCATGTAGAGCAGGTTGCTGCTAGATTAAATTGGCCATGTCTTAGAATAAATCTAGACAGTCATATAAGTAGAATAGATCTTATTGGTAAAGATGCCATTGTAATAAGAGACAGTAAGCAAATCACAGAATTTAAAGAAGGTATACTGCCTTGGTCAATTCAAAACCCGGTTGCTTTAGTATTTGATGAGTATGATGCTGGAAGGCCTGACGTTATGTTTGTAATTCAAAGAGTTCTTGAAAAAGAGGGTAGTTTTACTTTATTAGACCAAAATAAAGTTTTAAAACAACATCCTTTTTTTAGATTATTCGCTACAACTAATACTATAGGATTAGGAGATACAACTGGTCTTTACCAGGGAACACAACAGATTAATCAGGGGCAGCTAGATAGGTGGAATGTAATAACAACTTTAAATTATTTAAAATTTGATAAAGAACTAGAAATTATTTTGGCGAAATCTAAAAAGTTTAATAATAAAGAAGGAAGAGAAGTTGTATCTAATATGATTAAAGTAGCCGATCTAACAAGAAAAGGTTTTGTAAACGGAGATATTTCAACTGTTATGAGTCCAAGAACTGTTTTGCACTGGGCAGAAAATTCTGAAATATTCAAAGATGTCGGATATGCATTTAGGGTAACTTTTTTAAATAAATGCGATGATTTAGAAAAAAACATAATCGCTGAGTATTACCAAAGATGTTTTGGTGATGATCTGCCTGAATCATCGATTAACATAAAAATATAAGACGAATAATGGATGATGCGGAACTTTTAAAAGAAAGATTCAAGTCTGCACTAACTTCTGCAGTTAAAGCTATATCTGAAAATTTTGAACTAGAAGTAAAATTTGGTAGTGATTTATCAAAAAATAAAAATTCTTTGAATTTGCCTGAAATAGTTAACCTTAAGAAACTGCAGGATTTTACAAATTTGAGAGCATACGCTGACTCTCAAGCATTAAAAATAAAATATAATGATGAAAAAATATTTATTAAAAATGAACCAGAAGGTTCAATGGCTAAAGCCCTATATGCTATTGCTGAAAAAATAAGATATGAAAAGATAGGTTCTGACAAGTTAAAGGGTGTTAAAAATAATATTATAGATTCATACGAAAGAAAGTTTAAAAATAAGAAAATTGAAGAGATTAAGACTGAGTCTGATGTTCCTGTTACGGAAGCTTTTGAATTATACTTAAGAAGTCATTTTTTTAAAATAAAACAAAATAATATTACTAAAAAAGTACTAAGTCATTGGAAAGAATTATTTGATAAAAATTTAAAAAAAAAACTTAATAAACTAGACAACTCTATCGAAAATCAAAATGAATTTAGTAAAGCGGTTGTTGAATTAATTAATAATTTAGGTTTTGAAGATACAAACTCAGAAGATAAAGAAAAAAAAGAACAAGATTTAAAAGATGATTCTTCTTCCTCTGAACAGGAAAATGAAAATGACGAAACATCACAAAAAGACCAGGAGGAAAGTAGTGAATCAGGCTTAAATGTGATGGAAAGCAGCATGGAGTCTTTTGAAGAAAATAAAGAATCCAATGACATGGAAAAACAAGAAATTGAGGGAGATCCTAAATCACTAAGAAAAAATAATAATAATTTATTAAAAGAAAAATATAAAATATTTACAAGTATATTTGATGAAGAGAAAGACGCTGAAGAATTAGAAACTGATGAAGAAATAATTAGGCTTAGAAAAAACTTAGATCAGCAGCTTACAAGTTTACAAAGTCTAGTTGCAAAACTTGCCAATAAACTTCAAAGACAACTTCTTGCAAAACAAAATAGAGCTTGGGAATTTGATTTAGAAGAAGGAATCCTTGATGCAGCAAAATTATCTAGAGTTGTAACTGATCCGTTTCATCCATTATCATACAAAATGGAAAAGGAAACTAAATTTAAGGATACTGTAGTTACTCTTTTAATAGATAACTCTGGTTCAATGAGAGGTAGGCCAATTTCCGTTGCAGCTATCTGTGCAGACATTTTATCAAGAACATTAGAACGATGTTCTGTAAAAGTAGAAATTTTAGGTTTTACTACAAAAAATTGGAAAGGTGGGAAAAGTAGGGAAAAATGGAATTTAGAAAATAAACCACAAAATCCAGGAAGATTAAATGATTTAAGACATATAGTTTATAAGTCAGCAGACAAACCATGGAGACAATCAAAAAAAAATCTTGGGCTTATGCTTAAAGAAGGATTATTGAAAGAAAATATAGATGGAGAAGCGCTCCTTTGGGCTTTTAAAAGAATTGCTTCTAGAAAAGAAGAAAGAAAAATACTAATGGTTATTTCAGATGGTGCGCCTGTTGATGACTCAACTTTATCTGTAAACTCAGGAGATTATTTAGAAAAACACTTGAAGCAAACAATAAAATGGATAGAAGAAAATTCTAACATTGAAATTTTGGCCGTGGGTATTGGCCACGATGTGACAAGATATTATAAAAAAGCAGTAAAAATTGCTGACGTCCAAGAACTTGGGGATGTAATGATTAATCAGCTAACTAAACTTTTTTCTGAAAAAAATTATAAAACTATACACTAATTTTTTTTTCACTAATTTCATCTTCCTGCATCTTTAAAACTAAAACTCTAAAGGGTAATAACATTATTAAAGCAAACAATATTTTAACAAACAAATCTCCAATTGCTAAAGTTACCCAGCTTATGCCGGTGCCATAAAATGCAATAGAGAAAAATAAAAAAGTATCAATGCAGGATCCTATTAATGATGATACTAGTGGGGCAATAAACCAAACTCTTCTTTTTAATTTGTCAAATACCTGAACATCAACTAACTGCGCAAACAAAAAGGCAGACCCCGAACCAATAGCTATTCTTTTTGATATTAAATTAGAAAAATCAGTGGAAAAATATAAAGTGAGTATTATTCCTAAAATAAAGCCCAAATAAACAATTTTTCTAGCTATTTTTTTTCCATATTTTCTATTTGCTAAATCTGTAACTAGAAAGGCAATAGGATATGTAAATGCACCGTATGTAAGTAAATTTTCTAATTGAAAATAATTTACAGGAAATTGAACTAGATAATTTGATGAAACAACTATCAACGACATAGAAAATGCCAAGATCAATAAAGTTGGGTTTTTTACTTTAAGCATTAAAAGTTAAAGCTTAGCAATTATCTTACTTCTAATTTTTTTTACTTTTGGAGAGAGTTTAAATGATTTAACACTTTTGAGGTAAAGGTCTATACCACCCTTATAATCTACAGTTCTTAACGCAGAGTTACTGACGCGTAATGTTATATTTCTCTTTAACATATCACTTTTAAAAGTCACATTTTTTAAATTTGGAAAAAATTTTCTTTTAGCTTTATTATTTGCATGGCTGACTTTGTGACCTTTTAATGGAGTCTTTCCTGTGAGTTCACATTTTTTTGACATATCAATTTTCCTATGCAGTATATAGAGGCAGTAACAAATGGAATCAAGAGAATATATTAAATGAATACGACATTATCTATCTCATTTTTGGCTGGATTAATTAGTTTTTTGTCCCCATGCGTTTTGCCATTAATTCCAGGATATATTGCATATATTTCAGGTACTTCCTTAGAAAAGCTCATTGAAAAAAAAAATT
>MDSV01235457.1_pt1 | contig 10479 bp, 4 predicted proteins | sample 810851 | NCBI WGS metagenome assembly MDSV01 (sample SAMN05326640, study PRJNA326480) | marine metagenome | isolation source: seawater | place: Atlantic Ocean: North East | collected 2012
CTTAGGTTCTGAAGAAACTCAGAAAGAGGTTATTGAAAGCGAACCAGAACAACAAATTTCTGCTAATTTTTCATTAGTAACGAGCGGTGTTTCTACCGTGGGAGATATTGTTCTGGTAGATGGTTTGGCTGAAGTTAGCCCGAGCGATTCTGAATTTTTCATCGAATACGACATTATTACTCCAAGTGGAATAAGACCTGTTGATGCCACATTTACACAAACCGAAACTGGAATGAGATTAATATTGATGCCTGACGAGCCAGGTCAATGGAAAATCATGGGGAGACTGATTGTTTCTGGACTTGATGATTCGTTAAAGAGCGATGTTGAATTTGAAGTACTTCCACCAAATGAGGGAGAAACTATACTTTCAGTAGATTCGATCATCGAAATGGATTATTCAGCACCCCTTACAATTAGCGGCAATGTAATCCATTCAAGTCCAACATCTTGTACAGTTGAAGATGGTTCTAATTCACAATCACCTAATGCTGCAGGAGAATTCAATCTAGGACAAGGAGTTGTTGAAGAATCGTACAATGTTACAATCACTGCAACATGTGGAATTTGGACAGAAAGTCAGGACTCAAGAATAGTTCGAGTGATACTTTCTGCTGGAAATGACATGGATGGTGACGGGATTCCCGATGATTCAGATGCTTGTCCGAATGGATTTGGTGAAGATGAAGGATGGAATCCAAACCAAGCTACTGATAGAGATGGAGACGGTTGCCATGATTTTGAAGAGGACATCGACGATGATAATGACCTGATTCCGGATTTGGATGATCAATGCGATTCAGAAATCGGATGGGTTAGCACTGAAATTAATGACTACGATAGAGATGGTTGCGCTGATTCAACTGAAGATTTGGATGATGATAATGACGGAATATACGATGAATTCGATTCATGTCCAACGGGGGAAATAGGTTGGGAATCAAAACCATACACTGATTGGGATGGAGATGGATGTCGAGATTTGTCTGAAGACAATGATGATGACAATGACCAAATTAATGACACCGTAGATGACTGTTGGAGAGGTTTGTCAAATTGGGTTAGCAACTCTGAATTCGACTATGATGGTGATGGATGCAACGATATGGTTGAAGATGACGATGACGATAATGATGGCGTCAATGATGTTAACCAGACAGGAGTTACCCTAGATGAATGTCCAAGAACTCCCCTAAACGCACAGGATGTTGACGAGAGAGGCTGTGATGCTACTGAAAGAGATACAGACAGTGATGGAATCATGGATTCTGATGATGATTGCCCAGGTACCCCATTAGGCAATGTGGTAAATTCAGTGGGCTGTGCGGACTTAGACGGAGATGGGGTTTTCTCGAATGTTGATAGTTGTGAAAATACTCAAGCAAAATGGACACCGGATGCTCAGGGATGTGCAGTCTACCAACTACCTGTTGCATGGAAAGAAAATGGCCATGGGAATGGTAGAATGGATACTGTAGCTCATTTCTCAGTTCCAACATTGGATGGAACTTGGTCATTCAGAAATGAATGGAATGGAGAAGATGTCTACATTTTCCTATTCAAGTACACTGATTCATCAGGAAATGGAAACAATGCAGACTGGTCCAAGAGCCCGGGGTCAATGATTCGGCAATTACCAGATAACGCTCATCTATTCTACGGTTCATTCGACAATACCTACCAAAGTGATGTACAGGGACGGAAAAATGCTGTTCAGAATGCACTAAATGCTGATGAGGAATTGAAATGGCAAGATCGAATTCATTACATCGACCAGGACATGTCTACTGCCAGTGGTGGATTAGGTGATTTGATTAACAATTGGAATTCACTATACTATGGAATTGACAGATTCCAACGTGCTCGTGAAATTGGTTCGATATATGCATGGACATCTCAAACTAATGATATTACTCACTGGGCTTATGAGGCGAGAATGTACAATTATGAATACCCCACTGAAGTTAGAGAAAGTGACCCTAATGTGCACTCAGTGACTGTTGTTGATGAATTATGGCATAGCGGAGGATGGAGTGGAGGATATACTTCGACTTACGAAAACATCAGCATCAGCTTACCCGACAATATTTCTTCATACGATACACTGGAAGTATTCCATGAGCACGCATGTGAAGACAGAAGAAATCGATATGCAAAGTCTGAGGGTGGTTACGGAGGTTGCCACGAGTGGGATTATCTAGCATACATGAAAATTTGCGACCGTGATAATGCTAGCAAGTGTGGTACAGAATTCATGCGATGGATTACAACATACGGTAGAGAAGGTCGATGGTTAACCGATATTACTCCTTACCTTTTCATGCTAGAGGAAAACGATTCTCGAACATTCAAGTATCAAGGTGCAAATAAGGGAACAATGACCGTCAAGTTACTATTCTCTGATTGGGGTGTAGGTGAGCGAAGTAGTAGCGGTGAGCAGGTATTCACTGGAGGTCAATTCAAGGGAGAATACAATAACGAGTCACAATACAAACGTCAGCACAACTTTACTGCACTTACTGATTATCATAGCGTAAAGATTGTTTCAACAATTACTGGCCATGGTTTCAATCAAGACCAAGCCAATTGTGCAGAATTCTGCGACCACGAACATCACTACTACCTCAATGGAAATACCGCTTACGAATGGCACCCAATCGTCTATGATAGTCAAGGATGTGAGAAAGAAGTCGATAGAGGAGTTGTGGCTAATCAATTTGGTTCTTGGCCATACGGTAGAGCTGGTTGGTGTGCAGGTCAAGATGTTAAACAGTGGACTTATGACATAACTGACTGGATAGATAATTCATCGACAAATAATCTGCAATACAAGGGATTGTTCAATGGTCAAGAGTATGTTCCCCAAGATACCAATGGCGGAAGCAGAGAAATCCGGGCCAACATCTGGTTGGTATGGTATGATCAGAACTGAGAAGGCGGAGGAGACGCTAACTCGCTAAGTTTAGTCATTGGCGAAGGGGTCTCAAGGTGTTCATAACGTGAATTTCTTCTTCGAGGAACAAAACCTGCTCTAACAATTGCATCTTGCAATTCTAATTCACTGGCTTGGATTTTATTTGTTCCAGATGCAGATACGACATTCTCTTCCATCATTGTTGATCCTGCATCATCAGCACCACCCAAAAGTGCCATCTGTGCTATTGATAGACCCATTGTAGGCCACGAGGCTTGAATGTGGTCAATATTGTCAAAGAACAATCTTGAAACTGCTACGTGCCTAAGGTATTCGGTAGGTCCTGCTCCTAACTCGAATTTGTTTCTTCCACGGTTTCTCTTACCATACGAGTTGTTCTCTAATTGAACCGGCCATGCGATAAAAGAAGTGAAGCCATTAGAATAATCAGCAAGACTACTGTCTTGCAATTCTCTTATCCTGTTCATGTGCTCAATCCTATTTTCAATGGTTTCTCCAAAACCAAAAACATTGGTAGCGCTAGTGATTAGGCCAAGGGATTGAGCCTCTTGCATAACTCTAAGCCAATTATCTGGAGACCCTTTCTTTGGTGAAACATCATTTCTAACTGATTCAACTAACATCTCGGCACCACCTCCTGGCAATCCATGCATTCCAGCATCCTTCAGATGTGTTAGTACTTCTAAAGTTGAGAGATTTGCAACTTCTGCTATTCCTTCTATTTCGATCGGTGAGAAGCAATCTAAATCGATGGTTGGGTGTTTTTCTCGTAAAGATTTCAGTAAATCTGTGTAGTAGTCAATTCCTAAATCCGGATTAACTCCACCCTGCATTAGAATTCTAGTTCCATCAATGCTCTCTAACTCACTAACTTTCTGACTGATTTCTGCGAGTGTCTGTGTGTATGTCTCTTCATGTCCCGGAGGACGGTAGAATGAACAAAATTGGCAATTTATTGTACAGACATTAGTGTAGTTGATGTTTCTGTCAATAAGATAGGTGACCTTATTGTCACCATTAATCTCCACTCGCCTTACATTAGCTGCATTACGAAGAGCATGCATGGGTGCATCCCTGTAGAGTACAATAGCATCTTCTTGACTCAATCTTGACCTACTAGTCATGTGTGAATCAAGGATTTCACTCCAGGACATACTGATCACTCATGCTGAACCGACTATTGATTCAATATTAGCGATTGTTTTCGGGCAATCTCCTGACAACACATCTGGCCCATCCTTAGTAACTAATACATCATCTTCTATTCTAATTCCAATATTAGCATATCTTTCTGGACATTCCACGTCAGGTCGCCATGCACCGAAATACAATCCAGGCTCAACGGTAATTACCATCCCTTCTTCGAACAAGCGAGGTTCATCATCAGGGCGATAAATACCCACATCGTGAACATCGATTCCTAGCCAATGACCTGTATTGTGCATGTACCATTTATTCAAGTCTCCACCTGAAGATAGTGCATCATCTAAAGATTGGACAATGATTCCTAAATTGATGAGACCCTCTGCTAAAACACGTCTTGCAGCCTTGTGAGGTGCATCATAAGAATTACCTACACGGCATTCGTCAATTGCTGCAATTTGAGCATCAAGTACAATCTGGTAAATTTCTGCTTGAGCTTCGCTAAACTTGCCATTTACCGGCCATGAGCGAGTAATATCAGAAGCATATCCTTTGTACTCGCAACCTGCATCGATTAGAATCACTTCACCATCATCACAAGTATCATCATTTACAGTATAGTGTAGGATAGTTGCATTCTCACCACTACCAATGATACATGGGTAGGCTATTCCAGATGTTTTGCAATATTTGAACAAGCCTTCGATTATGCCCTCTAGTTGCCATTCGCCTACACCTGGCTTCGTGTTTGCCATTGCTTGAATATGAGCTTGAGCTGCTATCTTTGCTGAATGACGCATCAAATCAATTTCTGCATTTGACTTACGAAGTCTTAGTTCGTTGATCATAATTGAAGGGTCCACAATACTAATCGGTCCGAGGCCAAATTTCTGACGTTCTCTTGAATTAGATTTCATTTCATTTTCGACTAAATTGTCAACATCAGGATCAACACCCATTTTGACAAAAATACGTGAGGACTTGACTAGCATAGACGAAAGAATATCTTGAAGTGATTCATGTGATTCTGCATTATCTACTGGCCAATTTGCTTCAGCACCTTCAACACCTGGCCTTCGCCCTTCCCATATCTCCTTCAGAACATCCTTAGGTTGTACGAATAGGGTTGTATTCCATTCACCATTATTGTTGAAAGCACAGAACACTGCATCAGGATCTTCCCAACCACACAAATACAGCATATCGCTACTAGTACGGAATGGATAGTGGACATCATTAGAACGAGTAGATTCGTGTGGAGCCGTGATAATTAGTAAATCACCCGTACGTAACTGCGAAAACAATCGCGACTGACGTGAGCGATATTCTTCGTGGCTAATACCCGCTGGTTCTTGCCCGACAGCTCGAAGAGATTCCTCCCACATGTATATGCGGTGTATGGACTGATTTTTCATTCCTTTCATCATTAGGGAGATTCTTCGCCTGTCCACATATCATTCTCAGACATTGATTCACGATCTGAATCCGCATCATTTGTTCTCTGCTTTGAATCCCATTTTGGTAAAACAGAGGACTCGTTTTCAGTCATCCTCATTCTACGGAACATCATGAAACTGAAGGCTATTATCCCAAGTAACATCAACACAGCGGCAATATTGAATTCCCCCGAATCTGATTTTGGTTCAGCCTTGACACTAATCTGAATCTCATGAGTATCCTGTGCACCGTCATCATCAACTACAACTAATAGTAAATTATATTCTCCAACATCCATATTTTCAAGAGTAAGATTTAGTGATGTCGAGATTAATTCTTCATCTAAGTACCAGGAATATGTTAGAGAATTTTCATCTTCTCCTGTTTCAATAGTGGTAGCTACAAGTTCCAGAACCTCATTTTGTAAGAATTGCCATGAGTTAGGATTCTTCACACTACTCCCTTCCAATTGCAAGTCGATTACTGGTGCCACATTAGTGACAAAAATTGTAGTATTAGAGGAAGACATGCGACCAACCCAATCAATTACATCTAACCTTACAGTATAGTTTCCAGATTTACTCAATGCAATGTTGAGTAGTTCATCCGTTGTGTTTGAAGTAGGAACATAAGTTACTCCTTCTGGATCGGTTACATACCAAATAGATTGAAGATTATTACTCCACACTCCGTCTGTAGAACCACTACCATCAATGACAATCATTTCTCCTTCTAGAGCAGTTTGTGGGCAAATTAGAACAGAATTGGGGTTTGTCTGATCAACGAAAACCACCAATTCAATTTCAGGAGATGTTCTAAGATATACATCTTGTAAATGGTATGTGAATTTCCAGACTCCGTCATCAAGTCCCAAAGCATCTGCGTCTATCGAAAATGTACCAAGGTCGTTTTCCCAACTAACATTTACTTCAGAATTGAAGGTTGTCCCATCACATGCACCGTTAGGAGCAAGACACCAACTCAAAATTAATTTTGAATCATTGGTCTGAGAATCTGCCAATATTGCTCGTGATGACATAACATACTCGCCATCAATAATGAGATTCGTTTCATGGTTAGGAGAAATAACAGGAGCATGAGGGCCTTCACCGATGAAAACAATACGGTTTAGGAATTCTTTACCCAAACCATCGGTTTGACTTACTTCAAGCCAGCATGTACAATTTTCACCTTCCACATCGATAGTGATTGACCAAATCCAAAGTCCTTCGTCAACCGGAGTTACTGAAGTAAAATATTCTCCACTCGCAACTATTGGCCATTCAGTATATGGGTTCGTTACATCATACAAGACCCAATCAGCGTTCTGTGGTGGCAAAGTGGTTGAACCATTGATTTCTAATGTATCATTTATCCAAATCCCATCACCAAGCTGACTAGTCAATTTCTGACCTACATCGGAATTGGCAGATGTTGTGCTAGTTATTGAAATAGACATCAACAACAACGAAGTCACAATAATAATTGACTTCGAAAATTGATTCATCTACTACTCCTCAAACGGATTACACAACTGTCCTTGGCCAGGGAAACTGTTGATGTCACGTGGGTTAGTATCCCACTTGTACTCACAGTAGTTTACGTGGCCGTCACCGTCAGTATCTACCATTCTATCTGCATCATCGAATGGGTCGAAATTGAAGTAGTACTCCCAACCAGTTGCCATACCATCATCATCGTGATCTTGGTAATACACCTCAGGTCCATCGTCCCATTCATCGCCATCAGTATCGTTGCGAATTGGATTAGTTCCATTGATGAATTCCTCGAAACTGGTGTAGTTTTCTAGGTTGTCGTAGAACATCTTTCCATCAGGGGTATCTGGGTCTATGTGACAGTTACTAGATTGAGGATCCTCATAAGAAGGGCAGTACTTAGCAATTAAACCTGTACGGTTCAAACCATCATTGTCTGGATCTTCCATCCCATCATCAATTCCGTCTCCATCTGAATCTTTCAGTGCAGGATCCATTACTCCACGAGCACCATAAGCGCTGTAAGTTGAATTGTCGACTAGACCAATGATTAATGCCTGCTCAGAGTACTTAACTTCCCAACCATCAGGTAGCATATCTCCATCGGTATCATCATCGACAGGGTTAGTATTCCATCGGTCTGGAGCTTCAGCACCATTTGCTAATGTGTCATTGTCAATATCATACGTGTCATCTTTCAATGATGCCTCGGAAGGGTCCAATGCCCATCTTCCATAACATCCGTTACAGAGGGGATTTGCCGGTACTGCGAAGTTTGTTAAGTTCATTTCATACACTTCGTACTTCTTCTCTAATATGAATCCACCAAGCCAGTTCTTCCAAATGTACCCACCTTCATCTAAACCGCACTCTATCATCGAGTCACAGCCGGGAGGAAGCCAAAGATCGGTAGCAACCCAAAGTGAATGTGACTTGGAATTGTCCTCAACAGATTCGACTTGCATCTCCCATCCATCGAGCATTCCATCGGAATCTGAATCATTGATCAACGGGTTGGTTGGATTTTGATATGGCCTAGGAACGAATAGAACCTCATATCCATCAATCAAACCATCATCGTCAGTGTCAGAGTCGTTTGCATGAGTTAGGAAGTTGTCCTGGCCCAGAATGACTTCTTCTCCATCTTCCAATCCATCGTTGTCTGTATCATACATACAAGGACTTGTGAAGTATTCCTCTCCATACCAAGAGAAACCGTTCAGTGCTTCTGCTTGATCTCCTAGTCCGTCACCATCTGTATCTGCATTGGATGCATTGGAACCTGTTCCACACACATCATTGAATTCTTTGAAATCAGAAAGACCATCTTCGTCTGTATCCCACAAACCTGGATCTGAAGTGACATGAGTATTCTGAACACCACGGTTAACAACCAGTATTTCCCATCCAATGACTTCAATTCCATCCTTCAATCCGTCACCATCAGTATCAGGATTCAATGGGTCTGTTGAGCGTCCATCAATGATACCATCACCATCTGAATCTCTAGCATTGTACTCCATCAAATTGGTGAACATTTCATCCAATTCGACAATCTCTACCCATACATCCAAGCGGCTCTCGATAGTATCGCCAACTTCAACATTGATTGAGTAAACATAGCCATCAACTGGAGCAACTAAAGGTATGACTTGTTGGTTTCCACCAGATAGAGTAATTCTAGCCCTTGCAACTGTTTGATTAGCACTAACCCAGTCATCGAGTTCAACATCAATAGCAACTACTAGAGCCACATTTTCAAGTTGGTCAAATGTAACTGAACCATCTCCATCGGCATCATATCCATCTCTGTCTGAATCAATGTCTCCATTTGAACCATCACGTGGATCTAAACCGTTGGTTGCTTCCCAACCATCTGGCATTCCATCCTCATCAGTATCTTCATGCCAAGGTGAAGTGAACTTATCCTCTCCAAATAGTAGAGCAACTTGGTATTCTTCGATGTTATTCATCCCATCTTCATCCCAGTCACCATATCCATCGGAATTGTTAGCAGGGTCTAGGGTTTGTGACGCTGCAGTAGCTCCTGAACTTGGATGCTCCAATACGTTCGAGAAACAGAACTCGAAACCATCTGGCATACCATCGCCATCAGTATCCCAATCAGAAGGACCGTTTAGGCGACCATCGCCATCCATGTCTTCCTTGAACCATGCAAGTCCATGCTCTAGAGCATCTGATGCGAATGGTGCTTGTCGGCTGACAGGGTCAAGTAAATCTAGGCCACAATTTTGTCCAGTTGCCATCATTACCCAAATAGTTGAGTTTGAAATTTCGTGAATATCGTTCAACATGTCTCCATCTGAATCCGCCTTGGTAGGGTCAGTTCCATATTCTTCTTCTTCAAGGTTGAATAATTCATCATTGTCTGAATCAAGAACTTGGTCACAGGAGTGTTCACCTGCTGCATTTGCTAAGTCGTCCCAGTTTGCAACACCGTTTTCTCCATTGAAGTGGTCCTCCAGAGTTTCCTCCATTGCATCGGTTAATTCAACACAATCCCAGTTTCCTGAAAGAGGGTCAAAGAGTGTGTAATTACCAGCAGGGTGGTTAACTACACGCTTGTAGGTAACTTCCCACTTGTCGTTTAGACCATCGCCATCTGTATCTGCTAGTCGGGGATTGGTACCTTCTTCAACTTCAACCGAATTTATCAGGCCATCACGATCTGGATCTCCTTTAGGGCCATCATCTGGGTCAGGCCAGGAATCTTCCTCTTCCTGCTCTTCAGCGCCTTCAGAACTTGCCTCACTAGGGTCATTCTCTGCATCGTCGGATTCGCCATTGTCAAGTGGATTTAGCCCATTTTCGACTTCCCATCCATCTTCCATGCCATCTCCATCAGTATCATTATCCAGTGGATTTGTACCGTACTGTGCCTCAACAGCATCTACAAGTCCGTCATTATCTTGGTCATTGGATTGTCCAGTGTTAGAACCCTCACCTATCAAATCATCCTCGGCTGCTGGGTCAAAATCACCGGCGCCTTCACTAGTTTGGAAGAATCCTGATGCCCCAACAAATAATGATCCGAAAATCAATGTTGATACAATTGCAACGTAAGCCATCTGATTATGTGACATTGACATATTGATACTCTCCGCAGACTACGCAACTTAACCCACTACAGTCCTACAAATAAACCTTCACGGTGAATGATTTGCATTTTAATCGGAAAAATAGGCAAAATTATGACATTTCATACCTACTTTGCAAAGAAATCTTGGTACCTTTCTCATCTATGTCTAGACCCACTTTTACAGGTCTTCCTTCGCATCGAGTCCAAGCACCTGCAAGGAAGCCAACTGTCAATGACGGGATTGAAACTTCGTTAAATCTCAGTTCGATTCCACCATTTGAATCAAGTGAAACTACAGAGATTGGAGTTGAAAGACCCATTGGTGCAAAAAATCCTTTGCAACTTTCTATCCAACCATCTGCATCTGC
>MDSV01021136.1_pt1 | contig 10477 bp, 12 predicted proteins | sample 810851 | NCBI WGS metagenome assembly MDSV01 (sample SAMN05326640, study PRJNA326480) | marine metagenome | isolation source: seawater | place: Atlantic Ocean: North East | collected 2012
ATAAACAGTATTGTATCTGATTAGGTTTCTGATATCATTATTGAGTTACAAAATCATGTCTAAAATTTGCGATATAACAAAAAAGAGAGTAATGGTAGGAAACAATGTTTCCCATGCAAAGAACCGTACAAGGCGAACATTTGAGCCAAATTTACACTCTCATAGACTCTGGTCAGAAAAACAAAATAAGTTTGTAAAACTCACTTTGTCAAACAAAGGCCTAAGAATAGTCAACAAGCTGGGTTTAGACTCTGCTCTTATAAAATACGGTCTTAAGTAATGAGAGAAAAAATCAAACTTGTGTCATCTGCTGGGACAGGCCATTTTTATACTACAACTAAAAATAAGAAAACTATGCCTGATAAGATGGAAATTAAAAAATTTGATCCAGTTATTAGAAAGTACGTTACTTATACTGAAAAGAAAATTAAATAACTTTATAACTTCTAAGTCGTATTAAAAAATCGTCCAGTGCCTCTATGCCATGACTTTTAGCTTCATTGGACCAACTGTTTAATATTTCGATAAATTTATCGTGTTTAGTTTGTCTAGAATGCAGTATTTCATGAAGCTTGTTTTTTAATATGTAGACAGTATTAAGTTTAGAATCATTTTTAAGTAATGTATTTAATTTATTTTCTTGATTTTCATTTAATCTTTGAGGGTGATCTGCAAGTAATTTAAATGAGAAATTGAATTTTTCTTCTTGGTATACTGGTTTGAGTACTCTTTGAGTAAAATCTGTAATTACAGCTAGCTTAGATTGTAGTAGAGATTGTGTAATAGTTCTAGCGTCTGTATTTTCTTCTTTTTGAATTATGGGATTTGGGGCGACTCTTTTAACTTTGCACAAGCCAAAAATCCCAAATATTTTAATGTACATCCAACCTATATCAAATTCCCATGGTCTTAATGAAAACTTTGCTGCTGTTGGATATGCATGGTGATTATTATGTAGTTCTTCACCTCCAATAATTATTCCGACTGGCAACATATTTGTTGAATCATCATTTGTATTATAATTTCGGTATCCCCAGTAATGACCTGCTCCATTTATACCGCCCGCTGCAAATATTGGAGTCCACATCATTTGTATAGACCATATTATTATCCCTACTGTTCCAAATAATACGATATTAGTTATAAACAGTAATAAGATTCCTAAATTATTCCTACCAGTATAAACCTTTTCTTCTATCCAATCAGTTGGACAATTCTGAGAATATTTTTCTATAGTTTCTTTGTTATTTTTTTCTTTATGATAAAGGTCTGCTCCTTGGAGTATTACCTTATCAATTCCGTAGAAAGTAGGACTATGTGGATCATCTTCGGTCTCAACTTTAGCATGGTGTTTTCTGTGTATGGCAACCCAATCAGCCGTCCTCATAGATGTGGTTAACCATAGCCAGAATCTAAAAAAATGCGAAAGAATAGGATGAATCTCTATAGCTGAGTGACAAACCCCCCTGTGAAGATAGAGTGTTATTGCTACAATCGTTATATGAGTAACTACTAATGTATAGATAGCATATTCTATGAAGCTAAGTGGTATAAGTCCGTTTATGAATGTTTCGAGCATATTAGTTTCCAGTAGGTTATTATCTTAACAAGAATATACAGTATGTCCAATTATTATGCCTGAATTACCGGAAGTTGAAACAATTAAGACCCTAGTAAATAAGAGGGTTGAAAATAAAAAAATTAAAAAAACTAAGGTTTTAAACCCTAAGCTTAGATGGCGAGTAGAAACTAGAAAAATTAATAATTTAGCTAATAAAACTATTAAAAGTGTATTTAGGCGTGGAAAATATCTACTATTTAAATTTGATTCAGAAAAAGAGACATTGATAATTCATCTAGGTATGACTGGAATTATTTCATTTATCAATATAGAGGAATATAAAAAACATAAGCATGATCATTTATTAATATACTTTGGTGAATTTATTCTTGTTTTTAATGATGTTAGGAAGTTTGGATCTATACATATATCTGAAGATTATGAGAATATGTTTTTAATAAAGAACTTAGGAGTAGAGCCTTTATCGATTGAGTTCAATGAAGAATATTTGTATAAAGTGTCGAGAAAAAGATCTTGTACAATTAAAGAATTTATAATGAATCAAAACATACTAGTTGGAGTAGGGAATATCTATGCCACAGAAGCATTATTTTTATCAAAGATTCATCCTGCTATGAGAACAAATAGGTTAACCATCTTAAGTAGTAAAAAATTAGTTGTTAGTATAAAAAGTATTCTATTAAAAGCTATTAAAATGGGGGGGACTACTATCAGGGATTATGTAAACGCCGAAGGGAAACCAGGATACTTTACGCAAAAATTAATGATATATCAGAAAGATACATGCCCCATTCATAAAAATAATAAAGTATCCAATATTAAAATATCTGGAAGGGCATCTTATTTCTGCGATAAGTGTCAAATTAAATAATTATGAACCAATATCAGTTCTAAAAAAGACCAAGGAACTATCTTCATTTTTTAGTTCTGAATCAGTGTAAGCTTTAATTTTAGATATACTCTCATATGCTAGATCAATAGAACCTTGCTTATCCTCTCCATATGTATTCACTGAGAGTATTCTTCCGCCTGTTACTTTTATTGAGCCGTTAGCAATTTTTGTTCCAGCATGAAATACTTTAATAAATTCATTTTCTTCAATGCCTGAGAGATCAATATAAAAATCTTTTATAGGTTTTTCTGGATAGCCTTTTGCTGCTAGAACAATAGTGCAACAATAACCCGAGTATTTTTTATCGTCTATAAAAGACAAGTTGAAGTTATCAGGATATTGCGAATTGTCAAATCCTATAAGATCAAGAAAATCAACTCTATTTTTATCAAGATACATCATGATGTTTTGTGTCTCCGGATCACCCATCCTACAGTTATATTCAAGAAGATACGGCTTATTATCATCTGTTGATATCATTAAACCTAAGTACATAAAGCCATTATATTTGCTTGTAGTTCCTGATCCATTATTGATAGCCACGATTGTTTTTATCAGTATCTTCTCTATTTCAACATTTAATGAATAGATATCGTTTTTTTTATAGGAGCAAAATGGGTGTGTTATCGCCCCCATACCACCTGTATTAGGTCCTGAATTATATTCATCTCTTGATTTGTAATCTTTTATCCAAGTTAACCCAATATTTTTTTTATTAGCATTTGGATTACAAATATATATAGCAGAGAGTTCAATACCTTTTATAAAATCTTCAATAATAATCTTTTTACCAGGCTTAATTAAATTATCAATAGAATTTTTTGCTTCATCAATTGTTTTACAAATATCAACTCCTTTGCCAGCAGCAAGCCCATCATATTTTATAACAATCGGCATTTTTATATTATTTAAGTAATCTTTTGCTGTTTCAGAATTATTAAATTGTTTATATTTTGCAGTTGGTAGATTATTAGAATCCATAAAGTTCTTTGAGAATACTTTTGAGCCTTCTAACTGTGAAAAATATTTTTTAGGACCAAATATATTTAGATTATTTCGTTCAAATAAATCGCTTATACCTTGAACTAATGGAACCTCAGGCCCAACAATTGTTAAGTCAATCTTGTTCACAAGTGCGAAATTCAATACAGCTGTATGATTATTAATATCACACTCTATATTGAAAACATTTCTCTCAGATAATGTTCCGGCATTACCAGGCATTACAAATATTTTTTCAACTTCTCTTTTTGATTTAGATATTATCCATGATATTGCGTGTTCTCTTCCTCCAGAACCAATTATTAAAATCTTCAAGCCCATGCTAATGTTTAAAGACTCTTGTATGAGAAAAACACATAGATAATTTGTGCTGATTAGCGACTTTGATTATTGTTTCATCGTTTATTGAACCACCAGGTTGGATAATAGCAGACACACCTATCTTTTTTGCTAAGTCCACATTATCTCTGAAGGGGAAAAAAGCTTCTGATGCCATTACGGAATTTTTTAAGGATATATTCTCACTCTTAGCTTTATTATAAGCAATATTTGTTGAATCAATCCTACTCATCTGACCTGCACCAATAGCAAGCGTTCTATTATTTTTTACCATTACAATCGAATTTGACTTCACATACCTAGACACCTTAAAAGCAAATATCATATCTTCAATTTGCCTTATTGAAGGCTTTTTTGTTGTAACTACAGTAAGATCTTTTGATGAAATTTGTTTACTATCTTTTTCTTGGACAAGTAACTTATCTCTCAAAAGCTTTGTTTCATAGATAATGTCTTTCTTTTTCTTCAGTCTAATTTTTAAAAGTCTAACATTTGGCTTTTCTTGAATAACATCCATAGTTTTTTTATCGAATCCAGGTGCTGCAATTACTTCGACAAATTGTTTTCTTAATATCTTTGATACAAGTTGGTGATTAATTTTTTTATTGAAAGTTACTATTCCACCAAAAGCTGAAGTTGGATCAGTTTTATAAGCTTTGTAATAAGCATCATCAAGTGACCCTGCTGATGCAACTCCACATGGGTTTGCATGTTTAACTATCACGCATGAAGGCTTAATAAATTGTTCTACACATGAGAATGCACTCTCAGTATCAACAAGATTATTAAACGATAAAGCTTTACCAGATAGTTGTATGTATTCAAACTTTGTTAGTTGTGGATTGGTGACTTCATATAATTTAGCTTCTTGATGCGGGTTTTCTCCATATCTAAGTTTCGATAACTCTTTGGCATCCATCGATATGTTATCATCCAATAAACTACTATTACTCTGTATAAATTTATTTAAATAACTTGCAATTAATGAGTCGTATTTCGAAACTATAGAGTAAACTTTGGTTGCTAATCTTAATCTTGTTTTTGGCTGTACCTTACCTTTACTCTCTATCTCATCTATAATTTGTCCATAATCTGAGGGGTCAGTAAGGACTGTAACTCTCTGATGATTTTTTGCGGAAGCTCTTAATAGCGTAGGGCCACCAATATCAATATTCTCGATCGCTAGATTAAATGAGCAGTTATTTTTAGCAATCGTTTTTTCAAAAGGATATAAATTCACTACAACTATATCAATTAGAGAATATTGTTTACTCTTAAGTCTATCAAGATCTTTTTTTGATTTAGCTAAAATCCCTGCATGAATAATAGGATGTAATGTCTTTACTCTCCCGCCAAGTATCTCCTCAAATTTTGTATATTCTGATATGGGTATTATACTTATGCCTTTTTGTTTCAGATAACTAGCTGTGCCCCCTGTGGATATAATTGTGTAACCATTTTTAACTAATTTTGATGCCAGTAAATCAATATTTGTCTTGTCTGATACGCTAATAAGAGCTATTTTATTCATCCTATTTTATATCATACTCTTTAATTCTTTTAATGAGAGTCCCTCGGCTTATTCCAAGGAAATTAGCAGATTTTGTGACATTTCCTTTACACAAATCAAGGACGGTGTCTATTAAGGATCTTTCCGTATCATTTAAAAAAAGACTATGCATATTAGAAGTGCTTCCGTTGCCATTCATATTTTTTATATATAACTTGGCTTCTTTTTTTACAACCGTACTCAAGCTACTATTAGATAGATTTTTTGTTGATCTTTTTTTCTTCATACTTACAATTAAATAAATGATTACCCCGAATAGAATATATTACAATCAATACTACTATTGATAAAGGTCAAATAACTAAAAATTACTTATTTTTAATATAATTCGTAAGTGTGTTGATAGAATAGTTTCCTGTTGCAAAGAAGTCTGTTCTCAATAATTTTTTATGTAACTCAATGTTTGTTTTGACACCTTGAACTACAGTTTCGTTAAGAGCTTGATACATTTTTTCAATTGCAAGTTCTCTTGTTTTATCATACGTGATTAATTTAGCTAATAGAGAGTCATAATATGGGGGTACTGAATAGCCGCTATAAACATGAGTATCTATTCTAACACCCGGCCCTCCTGGAGCATGAAAAGCATCTATTTTACCAGGAGATGGGATAAATGTTTCAGGATCCTCAGCATTTATGCGGCATTCAATAGCATGACCCTTGAGAGTAATATCAGCTTGTTTCATGCTTAGGTTTTCGCCAGATGCAACCCTTATCTGTTCGGCAATTAAATCTGTATTAGTCACCAGCTCAGTAACAGGATGTTCTACCTGTATTCTTGTATTCATCTCAATAAAACTAAAATGACCATCTTGATATAAGAATTCAAATGTACCAGCGCCTGTATAACCTAATTTTATACACGCATTTGCACATACAGCCCCTATTTTATCGATTTCTTCACGTGAAATACCACATGCTTGTGTTTCTTCAATAACTTTCTGATTTCTTCTTTGCATTGAGCAATCTCTTTCACCAAAGTGCACTGCATTGCCATGTTCATCACTCATGATTTGTATTTCAATATGCCTAGGATTATCAAAATATTTTTCAAAATATAGGTCTCCATTACCAAAAGCATTTTTTGCTTCTGTTCGAACTATATTCATACTACTTGCAAGGTCAGATTCTTTTTCTACAACCATCATGCCTCTTCCACCACCACCATGGATTGCTTTTAACATTATTGGATAACCAATTTCATTTACTTTTTTTATCATAGCCTTATCAGGTTCCACTGGAAGGATACCATCAAAACCAGGTATGCAAGGCACACCAAAGTCTTTCATTGCATTTTTAGCTTTTATTTTATCACCCATTTTGTTTAAGACTTTGCTTGATGGTCCAATGAATTTAAACTTATTTGTTTCAATAATTTCGGCAAACATTTCTGATTCAGACAAAAAACCATAGCCAGGATGAATCGCATCAGAATTAGTTAGTTCTGCTGCACTAATTATAGATGGCATATTGAGATAACTTTCTCTTGGGTTAGGACCGCCAATACATACTGATTCATCTGCAAGTTTTACATGAGCTAACTGCCTATCTGCTGTTGAATGAATTGCCACTGTTTTAATACCGAGTTTCTTGCAGGCTCTTAAGACTCTAAGGGCTATTTCACCCCTGTTTGCGATCAGTACTTTATTTATCATTCGACTATAAATAATGGTTGATCAAATTCTACTGGCTCAGCATTATCGACAAGTATTTTCAATATTTTACCATCTGACTCAGCTTGAACTTGGTTCATCATTTTCATGGCTTCTAGGATGCAGAGGGTATCTCCTTTCTTGACCGATTGTCCGACAGTTACAAACGGCTTAGATTCAGGAGAAGCAGATGCATAAAATGTTCCTACCATTGGTGAGTTAACAGTATTACGATTTTCATTAGATGAGTCGTTTTCCTTACCATCTTCTGATGAAGTTGTTTGTGGTGCCAGTTGTTGAGTCATCATAGGTTGTTGAATCATTTGTTGAGCTGGAGCAGCCACACCAGCAATATTTCTAGATAGCTTAATAGATTCCTCACCTTCTTTGACTTCTATTTCAGCGATACCGCTCTCTTCTAGAAGTTCCATCAATTTCTTAATTTTTCTCAGATCCATATTTAACCCCTTTGTAATATTGATAATAATGCAAATTCATATCCAGCTACACCTAGTCCAGTAATGAGACCCTTACTAATATCTGATAGATACGATTTTTTACGAAATTCTTCTCGACTATAAATATTTGAGATATGAACTTCTATAAATGGTATTCCAATCCCTAGGAATGCATCTCTTATAGCAATACTTGTGTGAGTGAAAGCACCTGGATTTATGATGATATGACTAACAGAATCTTTCTTTGCCTGATGTAGTCTTTCTATAAGTTCATTTTCTGAATTAGATTGATAAAACTCAAGAGATATTGATTGATTTGTTGCTATAGTGTGAAGGTTTTTTTCAATATCTTCCAGTGAATCAGTACCGTAAACTTCTGGTTCTCTAGTACCAAGTAAATTAAGGTTAGGTCCATTGAGTACTAATATTTTCATTTTAGATGAATTTAATTAAATTTAGATGATTTTATCTGAAGTTTGAAGAAAATAGAAGTATTATTTTATTTTTTTACTAGATTTAATACTTCTAGGAAATCTGAGCTTTCCATAAAACCAACTACTCTCGCTTCATGAATTTCTTGACCATTTAGGTCGTAAAAAAATAGGGCGGGAGGTCCAAAAATCTGCATGGACTGCAAATATTTGGAATGTTCTTCATTCGTATTGGTAATATCAAATTTTATAAGTTTGAACTGATTCAGAATCACACTAACCCTAGGATCACTAAAAGTATATTTTTCTAATTCTTTGCATGCTACACACCAATCAGCATATAAATCTATCATTATTAGTTTGTCGGAATTTTTTATTTCTTTTTCTAAATCTTTAGTCGTTTTAACCTTTATGAATTCTACGTATTTTTCTTTTTCAATGAAACTTGTAATAGGATCATAGTGAGAGTTTGTTTGTATACCTTTTACCTGTAAGCCAAAATAAATTACAAGAAAAATTGAACTAATGAAAACAAATGAAGTCGATATTAAATTGTTAATAATACCCAATGACTTAATGAAAATAAAAATTAAAATAAGTGAAGATAGAGCCCATAAGTAAGCAGCGATTTCTATTGATAATATTCTTTCGAGTAACCATATAGATACTATTAGAAATAGAATACCAAAAAAATAGTTGACCAATTGTAAGTAAGGTCCAATCTTGGAAATTATTTTCGTAGTTGTTGAGCCTAGTAAAATAAGAGGTGAGCCCATACCTATCCCAAGAGAAAATAAAGCAATACCGCCAACAACAACATCTCCTGTACTAGCTATATAAATTAGTGCTCCAATCAATGGTGCGGTTACACATGGCCCAACTATCAACGCAGATAGAACACCCATTATTGCCACATCTCCGTAGCTTCCAGATCTCTGTTTATTACTTAGTTGAGTCATAATCGTCTGAATAGATTTTGGCATCTGTATGTCAAAAAACTTAAACATTGCTAAGGCAAAGATAAAAAATAATAGAGATATCGCTCCAATTACATATGGATTTTGAAGGTTTGCCTGTATATTAGTTCCTGATATTGCAACAATAATTCCGGCAATAGCATAGGTTAGTGACATGCTAAGTACATATATTATTGAAAGAGTTAGAGACTTTCTTTGTGAGACATTACCTTGCCCTGCAATAATGCCGGTCAAGATAGGAACCATAGGTAGAACACAAGGTGTAAATGCTAGCAAAAGCCCAGCTAAGAAAAAAATTATAGAGTTGTATAGAATAGAGTTCGATATCAGAGAATCACTCATAGCGTTTTGACTATCAAAGAGGGATGTCTTTCTAAAGTTATTTAATGAGGTCTTTTTTTTTAGTGTAATAGTTCTAAAAACTGGCGGGTAACATAATCCAGCATCTGCGCATCCTTGATATTTGACTTTTAGCTTAGTTGAATCCTTAATATTATCTTTGAAATATACATCAGCCTCAGCTGAATAATAATAAACATCTACATCTCCAAAGAACTCATCTTGTTTCTTTTTACCGTCAGGCATCTCTACTTTTAAAATTCTGTTTGTATCAAGTGACTGAAATTCAAACATACCCATGTACAAATAATATCCAGGATGAATATTCCAATTAATTTTCACATGATTTTCATTAACTATATCGTAGTTTATTTTGAATGCTTCATCGGGTGAGAGGAATTCTGACTGATTAACTGGTAACTCACTCTTGGCATAATTAAATGTTAATAGTGAACATAAGGCTATTAAGAATATAAAATAATTTTTTTTTGTGAACAAACTCATTATTCTTTAAAGTATATTTCTCATATGTTGTCTCTAGTGCTATTATTCCAGGGCTTTCAATCTTATGCAATTCTTCAATCATTTTTAAGTATATCAATAATAGTCCTAATAAAAGCACTATGAATATATGAGATAGGGGTTTCGGTAATCAAACTTTTTGACATATAATTATTTAATGAAAATACCTGGATATGTATTTATATTATTGCCTATTATTGAGCTGATAATTTTCATTGAAATTGGTTCATATATTGGCAGTCTCAATGTAATTATTTCAATAATATTAACTATATTTTTAGGATATTACTTAATTAAATCAAGAATAAAAAATATCAGTATTCGTATGCTGAAAATTTCAAATATTCAAGATATATATCAACAGTATACATCGAGCATTTATTCTTTTTTAGCTGGGCTATTACTTATCATTCCTGGCTATATTACTGATGTCATAGGTTTACTGCTATTATTTCCTTTTATGAGACCAGAACTATCTCATTATTTCAATTTCAAGCATAAATCAGGTAGAGCAAATGTAAACAAGGATAATATAATTGACGGAAAATATAGAGATGATGACTAGATTTTTCAGCTGAATCCTTGAAATTTTCTTTAAAATCCATATCATTAGCAGTCGAAGGGTTAGAGTGCTAACTATTAATTGAAAGCGAGGTAAGTCAATGAACATAAGACCATTACATGATCGTGTAATTGTGAGAAGAACAGAAGAA
>MDSV01092948.1_pt1 | contig 10477 bp, 11 predicted proteins | sample 810851 | NCBI WGS metagenome assembly MDSV01 (sample SAMN05326640, study PRJNA326480) | marine metagenome | isolation source: seawater | place: Atlantic Ocean: North East | collected 2012
CCGTATGAGAAAACGATATGTTTTCGGACGAAGGAGGCATTTCTGTTTCCGTTTCAATGTTGAGTGCGTGTGTGTCATTGACCGCAACCGGTAAGGCTGCAAGAGGCACAGAAGTTACCTCCTGTTTGTTTGACATCGTATTGGGAACGACTGCTTCCTGAGGTGATGCGGACTGAACGGCGGACTCGGACGGTTGTGGTTCAGCACTGGTTTCGAGTTCAGGTTCGGCTGCTTCGACCACGGGCTCCTCGATGATCTCCTCCTTGATATTGACTTCTTCTTCCTCAGTTTCGTCCATGTAGGCGCGAAGGATGGTTTCAACCGGCATCGTATCGCGGATCGTGTTCAGAATGCTCTCCTGTGCGAACACTTCCAATTGTCTATTATTTTTCTGAAGTTCCAGCGGTGGCAAATCCGCTTCAAACAGATATACATTCGTATATAACTTACGAGCAATGTTGATGTAGACTTTGTGAATAAAGGTGTCGGCTGACGGAATGTCAATGTCTATTTTTTTCTGTTGTTGTCCAACGCGAACACACGTAAGCGCTTTCAATTGGACCACATGGACGCACGTAATCAACTCTTCTAGATAGCCACATTGGGTGAACTTCTCGATTCTTGTGCGCTCTTCACCGATGATTGAATCGTTCCACTTGGGAATACGAGAGAGAAATGTTTGGAATGTCATTAAATATTTATCATTCTCGTCATTTTCCTCGCAAAGTTCTAAAGCTTCTTTGAAAATTGACTTGAGCCCGTCTATGATTGCGGGCGTAAGGGTATTCACTAAACGAGCACACCACTCGTTTTTTGACTCCCCAAGACTGGACATCGAATAATCATCCATTTACATAAAAGAAATATTTTCTAAATTGACCTCAGAACGAAATAAAATAAAATTCAACATGAACAATAAAAGCATTTTTTCGCTTCGAAATTCACGCTTAACCTTATGAAACGTTAGCAATAGGTGGTATTTTCTCTCCTGTTCCATATCCGCATTCTCAAGATAATCGAGAATATCCAGACCACTGAACCCCTTTTCATACAAAACTGTGGACGTTTCTACCATGTCGATGTAATTCGTGACATCTAATGCGTTCATGAACCGTTTCAACCAGTTTTTCCTGTTTACAATACTTTTGTCGGGCTTAAAGCATGCCCGTGACGCATAATCGTGTAAATTGACGCGTATTCCATCTACTAGAGGCAGCGGGACAAATATTTCACAGAACCGCGATAATATGGGTCGGAGCAGTTTGTAGCGATTTTCGACAATAATGAAGAATCTGGTTGTATGGTTAAATAACTCAATGCATCTCCGAAGTGCTGATTGTGCATCGATTGTCAACTTATCTGCGTTCGAAAGAATAACCGTTTTGAAATGATCCCTACCTTTCAAGTTGAGATGCGTCTTTGCGAAAAATTTGAGTTCCTCGCGCACGAACTTGATTCCTTTTCCATGCGCACAATTAACATGCATGACATACGCTTTCATGATTTCTTTGTCGCTATTGTATATTTTTTCAATGAAATCATTCACAATGGTTCGCTTTCCTCCACCATGCGGTCCATGAAAAATAATGTTTGGTATTTTCTTTGATGATAAAAAAAAGTCTGTTTTCTTGTAGATATCCGGATGTATGCCTAATGTCATTGGAAGTAGAGAAATATATATATCTGATTTTGTGTTATTCTTAATTCGTATTGAGGTAATATATATTCATCTCACATCTGAATATATATTGACTTTAGTGGGAATAAATTACGCGACACTCTGGAGACTCTGCGTGTAGGGGTTTTGCTTGAATGCGGAGAGAATGTCGGGATTGATACGGTCGTTATTGATGCAACTATCATACGATTGTGGCACCATGGTAGCACCGAACGTCTCGGCGGATGGAATCACGGATGGTCCACTGCTTGGGGCGTACATGCGGTTGTTGTTCCGGTCGGAATCAACCCGACCAATGCGAATGTTTTCCTGTTGGTTGAATATCTGCGTGCCACCTTGATTGGGGCGATTCTCGACGTTTTTGTTTTCGTTGTTGCGTTGGCGATACGCAGCATCGTATGTTTGATTCGCCTTTTGCATGCTCGGTCCAGCACCTCCCATATAATGGACGTTGGTTGTGTCGCGCTGGACGTTCGTCGGTTGATGTTCTGAGACAGAATATCCTTCTACGCCTTGACCCTGGTAGTTCAGGTAGTTGCAGTCAATCGCACTTTCGGTCGTTTCGCGCAAGGTCGTCTTTGTGCGATCCGCCGGATTGTGTACCCGTGCGTTCGAAACAGAGGTTCCGGCGTTACCATTTGCTCTAATATTTCCGATGGTGTTTTCCTTGCGCGACGGACGCAACACGTCGAGAAGGGGCGCCACGGCGGCGCGCGCCAAACCCTGCACCGCACCAAACCCGTCTGGTTGTTTCATTGTGGAGCGATTTGTTGGCAATGGCTTAAACCCACTAACACCATAGTCATTTTGCGAAGCTCCGCGCTTGCCAACCGCCGATATGTTGGTAACATCGTTGGCTTTCAATTCGGGTCTCCGCGTGGCCTGGTAAGTTCCCTTCGCATACGTCGCATTTGCGTCCTGAACGGCTCCGGTGCCAAAATATTCTTCCGAAGTCTCAGGGCGGTTCACGTGCTGTAGCACCTCGATGCCGCGTGCGGTCGGTGCTTTTTCTAAACCTGTCGTTGTATTCCAACGACTCGGACCAACGGTGTAATACGTGTCGGGGGCATACTTCTCGACGCGTCCCTGGGTTTGTGCGTTGCCCGCTTCCTTTACCATCGAATTGGCAGGACCTTCGTGTCCGGAGAGCCCGTAACTCTGTTTTGGGTTCGTGGCAATGCGGAGTTGGTCGACTGTCTTGGGCTGCCATGATTCCCGTGCTTCCATGCCACTATTGAAGCCAATCCCACCATTCGTGGTGTATCCTTTGCCCAGTCCTGGGGCAACACGCTGTTCTTCCCATGGTTTTATGTTGGCCATGCGCATGCTCGGGTTGACACGCGATTGGAGAAAGTCACTAACATTAGGAGCTCCGTGTGCGTGCTGCATGTTTGTTTGTGGTTTGAACAGCGGTGCCTGTTCCTTCTTCCGGAATGCTTGAGAGCCGTTTCCTTGCATGCTATCCAATCTCATTTCGGCCACATCGGACGACACCGAGGCGCCGTTGCTTTTGCCGCTGTAAAATGGCACCATATTGTTGTGCTTGAAATCCGATTGTTCAATCGGTTGACCTGTCAATGACATTTGGGGGATTTTTCCGGTTCCCACTGACTCTTTCGGATTTCTTCGAGAAACATTCTCTGACACCCGCGGATTGAAAAATTTGTCCGTGGTCTGATTTGCGGTAGGATAATGTTTCACGTTGCTCTTATTCACTTCCTTCACTACTGGATAATTAATTGGTGGCGATGGAGCTTTGCTTGAAAATCCTTCGCACCCATTCTTCTCTTCCACCTCATCATCGTTGTTCTTTTTATTATCGTGGTTGGCAATGACATAAAATCCACCTAACGCCAACAAGGGTATTGCGAGTTGAGCCATTATATATACAATAATATATATTATAATGGCAAATATTTTATACATTTTTCACTTTTCATTTCTCAATTGGATACATTTGGTCTCTTGGGGACAAAATGATCCCGTTCTAAAATGCGCGTGCTTAAGTTGTTTTGAAACGGAAGGCAAGTATTCTCCTGCGGGTCAAGATGCGAATAGTCCCACTTCGTCTGTTCTAAATCTCTGTACATCCACGCCGGATGAGTAGCCCGTGTCTGATCGGTACATGCGCTGGAAACTGGAAACCGAAGCGATTTTGTTTTCGCTGCCTTGAGGGTATGCTGATTTTGGTCGATTATATCCTTATTGTTCTTGCGCGTAAGCCCACGCAAGTCGCTTTCTAAGTTGATGCTGTTCTTCATTAGATTGGCTCCCCACTTTTCCATTCGTATATGCGGGTCCTCCATGAAATGTGGGCTTTCGCCTTGTCCGGGAACATTCAACATATGGCGACCCGGTCCGGTTAACTCTTGGAGCTGTTTTTCTACTCTACAAGAATCATAATGAAATCTAGTAAATGCCATATATACATCACAAGAGAGAAAAATAATTGCTTATTTCATCGTATCTTTATTCGAGAATAATCGTGTAGTCGCACGCACGACACAACAGTTCAAAGTATCGAACCACCTCTTTTCTTGTTGAACCAGTCGCGAGACTACAGCACCTGATATCCACGTATCCCAACACATCTGCTAAACTCGTCAGCGCCCTAATATCGTTCTGGGTATCTATCACAAACACTTCGGTGCGTTTATTTTCGATGTGTCCACGCACATCTGGATGCCGCAAGCGTTCGCCACCTATGACCAGAACCTGTAAGTCATAATCCGGACTTACACGATAATTTGAGAACTTGTGTTGGTAATGTTCTCGTTCCCATATATTGCTGTGGTTCGTTTCAAATTGTGGGTCTTCAAACGCGTCCATCGCGCGCATGGTGCCTTGAACATCGTGTTTTCGCGTATAATGGGGTCCTATATGCGATGTGCCAAGCCGTGCGATCTCGTCCTTCCTGATGATGGAGAAGTTGTTGTTTCCTTTGTTCATATATTGAACGTAGCCAACCTTACATATTTTTGCCACCTTCGTCTTTGTACACGTGCGAAGCAACAGTTCGTAGTCATCGCAAATAGGCAGGAATTCAGAGTAATTTCCTACGTCCAGAAGGGTCTGGCGTTCCCATATGCGCGGGTGATTTGGACAACACGCCAGGTTTGAGAGAGAAATGTTGTTGATGTTTGGTGTGATAAAAACGTGATGCCATGCGTTTTCGTGTTTGATTGCATAATACCCACCGTATCCTTTACATATGATGTTATCGGTATATTTCATGGGCGATTCATCCTCGAATTTGTTGATGAAATCCATGTATATGAAGCCTACATCTGGGTTCGTTTCAAAGACACCCAACGCATCCTCTAAGCAACTCGGTGTCAACTTGTCATCATGGTCTAGTTCAATGCAATATTCACCTCGACACAGCGAAACGGCCTCGTTCTTAACATTTCCAATCACACCGCTGTTGCTAGCACGCTTGTATAATCGAATGCGTGGGTCGCAAAGCACTTGTTGCAAATACTCAAAATTGTCGCCTTCAGGGGAATCATCCAATACAATCCATTCCCAATCAATGACGCTCTGGTTTCGCACACTTTCGTTCGCCCGCAAGATTTTATCGAATGAACGAAAGCATGTTGTGAAAATAGAAAACTTGGGTCTGGTATTTAGACGAGCCCCAACAACGTGGTTTATGAAATAGTAATTCACACTACTATTGAACTCGTCTATATTATCTAACGAAGACGCGTGGATCCATAGTGCGGCTTGCAATCGTTCAGGAATGAATGTTTTCACGGCTTCATATTCGTATTTCCTACGCCCATATGTCACCAATACGTTGCAATCTGTGCGAAACAGTTTGCGAACATCATTGACGTCTGAAGTGATTGAGACCGAGCATTTTAGCAATCCCTTTGCTTCCGCGTTGGCGATAATAGTATCCACACTGGCATATTTTGAATGCCGCAGAAACAGGACGTGGGGATATCTCATCGTGGGTTGCTATGATAAGCGGGACATTTTTAAGTGAATATTTTATACTTTGCGTTCAAGTCGCGAAGTTTGTTTCTATAATACATATAATACATATAATACATATAATACATATAATACATATCTCGTGTCGCCCACTTCTTCACGCTCACTTAGCTCAGTTGGTAGAGCATTGCACTTGTAATGCAAAGGTCCGTGGTTCGAATCCGCGAGTGAGCTTTCATACTATATATAATCTTATTGATTAACGTAATTGCTTTGATATGTGCTGATATAGGCTACTAAATCCTTTCTCTCTTGTGGTTTCTTGATACCAGCAAATACCATTTTGGTTCCTTTGATATATTTCTTGGGAGCAAGTAAGTAGTCGAACAGAGTGTCTTCCGTCCACGTTATTCCGGATTCTATGTTTGCCTTTGAAAATGAGTATCCGGGTGTCGTTCCCGCAACTCGTCCCACAACTCCAAAGAGGTTTGGACCCTGTTTATGCTCTGCTCCCGCTTCAATCGTGTGGCACTGCGAGCATTTTGTTTTGAATATTTTGGCGCCTTTTGTCACGGACATATTTTATAAACGTAGTAAACAGCTTTATTTTATTACGTTTTCGCAAATTAAATGAAAATCACGCCATTGGAAGGGGGCGTTGTTTTCCTTCGACCGCCAATGGAAGCGGCATAATCAGTGTGGGTCGCTCGAAGAATTTCCGTTCGGGAAGCGTTCTCAGTCTGGGGGTAGGCGGCTTTTGTGGATTCACAAGATTGGTCGAATTGATTCCAAACAACATCGACTCGATTTCTATCGGATTTTTGGAAAGCGTTTCGCGGGGCATGTGTCCGTGTATCACACCAACGGCAGGCGTCTCGTTTCGGTATGCCATCCCATGTTGCGAATGCTTGTAATTATCATATTGCGTCCGCATTATATTTTCTCTCTGTTCCAGCAAGTAGTTGCCTGGCATATTCTTGTTTCGTGTAGAAGTCATTCGTATAGTATAATACTATAAATTATTAAACAGAAATTCCTTATTTACCTTTGAGACCTCCCGTTTGTTGATGGCCTCGCATATACATTTGTGGGTCGTATCAAACAATTCAAACTTGAATAGCATTTTGAATATGGTCTCGTCGTCTGTTCCGCTAAATAACAGCAACATTTCCAAATGCTTGCTCGTCTTTGCCTTTTCAATGATTTCTTGGACGTCCTTCAGCATTTTGATAGATTCGTATAACTTGCACATCTTGTCTTCTACACGCCGGTCGTCCCATGATTCGAGACCGAATGCTTGTAGGAACTCGGTTCGATACATGATTTCTTGATCCGCTTCGTCGTGTAATTTATAGGTGCAAATAAAGTCATCCACATACTCCATACAACAATAGTAATAATGATGACTTCATTTTAAGTTTGTTTCGCATTTCTCTCTTTCGTCTAGTTTCTGTTGTTCGTGTATTCGTTCGTTCGCACGTATTCCCTCGACGCAACACCGCCTCGAACCCAGGTCTTATCCGCTACACCTTCAACCAGATTGGCCGGATTTGATATGGAGGATTTGAGCGATGGAACCAATGGCGTTTGGCTGTAGCCAAGGTAACAGACCTCGCTCGAAGGGTTCACGCTCTTCTTATTGATGTTGAGGTTTCCTTGTAATATTTGCGATTCGGCAACGACGTTCCGCTTTCCGCGTCCAAGGAACGGTACGGTGGCAAACGGGCGCTCGATCAGACTAATCTTGCACTTCGGTTTCGACAAGGCTCCGCGCGACAAGGACGAATTCGCATCAATGTTCGAGCCACCGATATCAACCTGGTATCCGCCTTTGAAGTTCATATTCAGTTGGCTCGTGGCAAAATCCACAAAGTTTGACGCGGGCGATGTCGGAATGAACCGGTCAAGCATATACGTAGACGCAGCCATGTTCTGAATATTGGCTTGGCTCTTGTCGCATTCATCTTGTCCAATCCTCGAACTCTTGTGAAATGTGTAGTCGTATACAGAGGACATTGTTATATATATATAGATTTAATATATTATTTATTTGCCAGGATTCACTCTTCGACTGAATAACTAAAACAAATTGCGTGCGTCCACAGCTAGTTATTCATCCAACGGTGAGGAGCCGATTTAATACAAGACAATTCATGACCATCTTTACAAGACTCCATTCCGCCATAGCAGAAATCAGCAAATCCTTTCTGGTCGTTCGGAATTTGTGTGTTTGCCGTGGGATGCCACGCACGCATCGACCGATCAAAACTAAAACTATCTCCTAAATCATCAAATAGTTTGGACCGAATGGTTGGGTCGTCAAAGTTACCCGCCACAAACTGTTTCGTGGCTTCGTTGATCTTCTCTTCTACAACCGGAATGAAAGATTTGGCGGCCGGTTTGCGGTCGGGGTCATCGTGTATTTCGTGAAGCATCACATTCATCACAGGATTACTCGGTTTCGGTTCCGTCGCAATAATGCCGCTGCTTCCAGGTTCCTTAATGTGCGCAGAATTGTCGAATCCTTCGCGTCTGGTGACCGCGCGAAGTTTCTGCATCATATTTTGCTTTTTCACAAAGTATAAAAGGACGATCGCACCGAGTGTCACGATTCCCGAAACCGCAATCTTGGTCTTTTTAGACACTGCGTATGCCAGCAGCGTAAGCACAATTGTCAAACGCGTAATTGCGTTTAACTTTTCGTTCATATTCATGACACCTGAAGGCCACAATTTAGTTATTTCGTCTTGTTTCATTAATACTGCTGGATTTTCCAACCAGAACTTGGACATTATATATGTTGAAGGGATTTTTTATTTACCACCTTTTCCCTTTTTCTTTTTTTTCTTTTTCTTCTTTCCCGATGAAGCGTTGACGTTGTCCGACTCGCTCTGTGACGCAGTGCCAGGTGCGTCCGACGGACGTGATTTCTGATACGTTTCGCCGGTGGAGAAGACCAGTTTCTCGATCCCCTCGTCACTCATCCCCTCCGAACGCAGAAGAGACGCAACCGCTTCGTTGGCCGCAACCACCGCGGCGTTCATTTCGTGTTCGCTCATTTCCGGAACGGATTCACCCGACGGCTTATTAGACATTTTCTGTTTCATGCGCTCCCGCTGCTTTGCCGTCTTCATGTTTCTCTCCATTTGGGCTTGCATCGCACCCACGTTCATTTTTGCTCCCCCGCCTCCACCACCAAACATGCTTTGAAGGTTAGACATTCCGGGCATATCCTTCATTTTTTCCATAATCTCACCCGCTTCGGCTAGCAGCTCGCTCTCCTTCAACTCGCCAGTCTTTATCTTCTCATCCAGCTTCCCGCCGACCTTTTGAACCAAACCCATCAGTTTGGTGGGCTCTTGCAAAAGCTTCTGGAACACATCGCCCACGGATGTTTCGTCTTCCATGTTCACATTCAACTCGCCCGCGGTCTCCTCCGCGATCTCACGCGCGAGGCTGCCTAACTTCCCATCCATCATCCCACTCACGTGATCGTGTAGCGACTCCGGATCAGGCAAGTCTTCCAAATTGATTCCGGATGTGTCTGTACCAGTTGCCCCACTCATATCAAAACACGAATGCATTTGTGAAATCGTCTCCTCTAACTTTGTCTTGAACTTCTCCTCGTCGATTGCTTCAAATAACTTTGCGGTGTCGCCGAACGAACTGCTGTCCGATAAATCGGATACAACCGAAAAAAGTAACAATTGTAAATACTTCCAAATCGTCTCCCTCGTAGTATCGCTTATGTTTTCTTTCCACAAAGGTCGGAAATCGACACCGGGTAGAAAATACAGCGGTTCCTCTTGCTCGAAAATCTTGTGGTTCTGGTATAAAATATCGAAGAAACGCTCGGGGTAAACTTTCTCGCAAAAGATTTTCACCGCAGATAATCGTTCTTTGCTAATGTCAATACCTTGCGCAATACATTTCAGATTATCGTCTAATGAAGTCGCGATTTCAGGAAATGTATTCAGTAAATCTTTCACAAAATCTGATATTACCTTTCCAAAGTCATTATCCGGGGCGCTTGCGGGACCGTCTGTGCTTTGTTCGGGAGTTTCGGACATAAAATGTCTCGCCAGTTTACTTTTAAATCATAGTATTTCATTTATATTAAAAGTAAACGAAGTAAACGAAGTAAACTAAGTAAACGAAGTAAATTAATTTGAAACATACATATCCGATAGTTTCATCAGATTTTGCATGTATTTGATAACCTTACTCTGGTCAACTTGCTCCATATCCCGGATTGGTTGACGGAGACAATCGATTTTCTCCAAAATCATTTTGGCACTTCCTATGCCATTTACATCTTGCTGATAGTCTTTGTCAATGAAGAAATTGATATCCCCTTTTTCAATCTCGTTTCGATATTTCCCAATAACGTGTTCTTTGAACGCAAGAAGGATTAAACGGGGATTGGTCTTACGAAACGATACGAGTGACGTTTTTACGGTCGCAATATCATCGTTGTTAGGGAACACCGACTGAACATCATCGACAAACTCCATAAAATGGTCGTTAAACGCACTAAGAATTTGACGTTGGTCCATAATACATTAGATGCGTATGTTTTTTTAAATTATTAACAAATATATGAATATATATTCACATATTCACATATTCACATATTCACATATTCACATATTCACATACCTGGGTATTGAAACTAATTAATCTCACTGTTTCGTTTTTGTTGAAGTTGCTCCATGGATACGGAACCAATTGTGTCCGCTGTATATGTGTCTGGTGGTGTCTCAATGTCTGTTTGGGCACCAATACTCGCATAATGGTGCTGTTGCCGCATTCCTCCGTTTCCCTTTGCCGACAACTCGTCCGCATTCTGATCCAAGAAAC
>MDSV01169222.1_pt1 | contig 10477 bp, 5 predicted proteins | sample 810851 | NCBI WGS metagenome assembly MDSV01 (sample SAMN05326640, study PRJNA326480) | marine metagenome | isolation source: seawater | place: Atlantic Ocean: North East | collected 2012
GGCTTGTCAGCGAATGCTCCGAGTCGAAAGGACCGTGGATTGCCATCCTTGGCGAAGTCTACAAAAAATGAGGCATCGTTCCAAGTGTTTGGCGTGATTTGAATCGGGTCGACATAGCCTGGATCGAGGCCATTGATCGGATCAACTTTTATCCAAAATGATACACTGCCGGCCCAGTTTTTTTCTGCAAAATGAAAATTTTTGGCTCCATCGTATAGTAGCCATTTGGCATTGCGCTTAGTGAATAATAGAGCATCGCCCGAAACCCCTTTACCCTTTACCAAACGTGACATTCCTTCGGTTTGATTGCCCGGCTTGGGTTTTTTGTCGATGAGTGTGAAAAGGCGCTTGTCACCCCGAGCAATATCAGCATCAGTTCCATGGTCAAAGGATGCATAAAATGTCAGCGCTTTTTTTGGGGACAAGTCAGCTGATTGGCCTGTAGTAATTGAGACAATAAATGCTAGGCCAAAGATCAATCGTAAGAATGGTGATGTTTTCGTATTATTTTTCATTGTAAAGACAGATATGAATTATTTGCGCAAGCTATTAGTGACAGCCTTCACTCGTGGCATTTGAGCATCTACTTCCTTGCGCCAGTCGTGTAACATTTTCAAAAGCTTCTTACTAATCTCCGGTTTCGACTTGGAAAGATCATTCTTTTCGCCAAGATCGGTTTGCAGATCAAACAATTGAACGGTTCCGTTTTCAAAGTATTCGAGTAGCTTATAATTACCCAAGCGAATTGCTCCGCCCGGACTCTGGTATCCGTGGTTGCTGTAATGAGGGAAGTGCCAGTAGATCGCTCCGCGGTCATGCGCTTTACCCTTAAGGGCAGGCACGAAGCTTATTCCATCAATATGTTGATTGGGCAGAAGGGGCAGTCCGAGCATTCTCAGCAGAGTCGGGTAGTAATCGGTTCCAGTAACCACTGCGCGGGAAATGGTGTTGGCCTTTATTTGACCTGGCCAGTGAACAATCAAGGGCACTCGTATACCACCTTCGTAGTTCCAACCCTTGGCCCCTCGTAAGGGAAGATTGGATGAAGCGAAGCGACTATTAAGCTGCTTTCTAGAGTGATTGATCCCTCGATACTGGTTTGAAGCGGACATGCCGCCATTGTCGGCCGTGAAAATGACGATGGTGTTTTCATCTAGTCCGAGCTCATCGAGCTTGGCCCGGACCCTTCCCAGACTTTCATCTGTGGCTTCAAGCATTCCAGCAAACTCGACGTTATCTTGCTTTTGCTTCACCCACCACACGCGCTTTTCTTGGTGTATTTCCAAGGAGTCATTTTCTTCAAGATTTTTAAGCTCGTCCTTGGAAATTGCAGGACCATCCGGATTAGGTTCCAGAATATATTCTGGCCCTTTTTGCTTAGGCATCCTGATAAGTTTTTTTTGGTATTTTTCTACGAGATCCTTACGGCCTTGTATTGGATCGTGAACCGCAAAGTGTTCCAGATGCACAAAAAATGGTCGATCTTTGTTTCGTTCGATGAAATCGAGTGCAGCATCGGTAAGTTTATCGGTATAGTAATCTCCTTTTTTTGCAGGAAGAGTTTTCTCGTATTGCTTTGAAAATGGATAGTAATAAGAACGCACCCAGCCGGTAATGGCTTCATCAAACCCGTATGACTTTGGATCTTTGCGTAAATGAGCCTTTCCAAAATCTGCAGTAGCGTACCCATGTTGTTTTAAAGTTTCTGTTAAGGTGATTTCCTCATCAGGCAATGACATTATTTTTTTGGCACTATGGAGTTGCTCAAAGTTTCGTTCCGGGCGTCCATTCAGCCATTCAGTTAAATTGGTACGGGCTGGATATTTTCCGGTCAAAATACTCGCTCTACTAGGGGAACAGACATGACAGGTCGAGTAGGCATTATCAAACCGCATCCCTTCCTTGGCCAAACGATCAATGTTCGGTGTTTCGTGGAATGTACTTCCATAACAGCCAACATCGCTCCACCCGAGATCATCGACGAGGAAAAAAACAATATTGGGCTTTCGGTTAGCCTTCTCTGCTAAGCTAAGGTTTCCAAGAAACGAAGTTAGAAAAATAAATGTGAATGTTAGGGTTAAATTTTTCATTGTTTCTTAACTTTAGGGTCATGTGAATCCTCATTTATTTTAATTCTTCAGATGTTTTACCACCGTGCTTGCGGATCAATTTTGCAATTTCTTCGTGTTCCTGGTTGATCGCCATGTCCAATGGGCTCCCCGCAATAGACCAAGCATTGATGTTCGCCTTTTCTTGAATAAGAAAGGTAACCAAAGGCTTGTTGCCTGCTCTTACTGCTTTATGTAGAACTCTAAGTGAAGCCTTTCCAAGTACACAATCAATATCAGTTCCATTCTCTAGGCATTGCTTTACTGCATTGAGATTTCCCTCTTCAGCTACCAAATGAAAATCTCCGATCGCTTTCAGCTCTTTATAAGTGATTTGTCTTTGAAGTAATGGATCTGAGAATTGAGATTGTTCCTTTATTGGAAGTTTAGTCACATAGGCATAAAAAGCTCCCATCGGAGTACCGGAGGCATCAGTAAATTTGGCCCACAATTCATCTCTACCTTCTTTAAGTTTAATTTTAAAGGTGACCCCTTGATCGTTTTCATTGACCGGAAGAATTAATTCTTTACCACCCAATTCTAGGTGAGCTTTGACGGCTGCAAATGGCTTTCCTACAGCCGCTCTGAAAGGTTTTACACCAGGCACATCAGCTCCCGCTTCGAGTTCCGCAGTTATAAGCTTGCCAGATTCTTTCGGCCAGCGCCTTAGCTCTACCGTATAGTTTCCAGCACTCTTAATATCTACAGCCCAAAAGCCTGTATTAGAGGGTTTTTTCTCGGCATTGCGAATGTGGCGTTGATTCCAAGGTGTGCTTCCATTAGCAATCCAGTCGTGGCAGGTCAATGTCACGGGGTTTGCTAAGGGGGCATCAGCTCCAAGGTATATAGCTGTAGGTTGACCAAAAGTAGGTACGATTTCATCCCACCACGCTTCATAGAACTTGGTAAGACGAGATACTACTTTAGGATTCGTGCTGGCGATATTCTTCTTTTGTCCTGGATCAGCATTAATATCATAAAGCTCTTTCCCGTTCACGAGTCGCCACTGGTTAGTCATTACCGAACTCTTACGCCATTTGATTGGGTCTCGGACTCGTTGTGAGTCTGTAACGAGGATACGGTCTGGCCATTTTTTAACGGTCCCATCAATGAGTGGCCGAACATTCATACCGTCAAACTTAACACCTTTAGGAGCTTCAACTTTGCAGTAATCAATGAGCGTTGGAACAACATCAACGTAGGAAGTGATGGTGTTCACGTCCCGCCCCTTATTGAGGCCTCCCTTTGGCCAATGCATGAAGAAAGGAACACGGTGCCCGCCGTCATATTCACTTCCTTTGCGACCACGCATTCCATTATTGTGAATATTGGCACCACTTGATGTTCCGTTATCAGTCGTGAAGATGAAGATAGTATTTTCCGAGAGCCCTTCATCCTTAAGAAAGGTTCTCATTGACCCAACATTTTCATCAATGTTAGCAATCATTCCAAGAAAGTTACCGACATTAACTCCTTGCTTAAGATAGGGTTTACTGAACTTTTCAGGCGAATGCATTGGTCCGTGCGGAGCATTGGTGCAGAGGTACACAAGGAATGGTTTTTTGCTTTTCTTTACTTTACGAATGAAACGCTTGGCATAATCAAAATATACATCAGTACAGAATCCTTTTACCGGAACGGCCTTACCGTTATGGAAATAGGAACCGTCAAAGTATGCGTTGTCCCAGTAGTCCGGAGTCTGTCCCACACCACCACCACCGTGCCTTAGCACTTCTTGGAAGCCTCTATCTTCAGGTCTGTAAGGATAATTGTCACCGAGGTGCCACTTTCCGAACATGCCCGTGTGGTAACCATTGTCACCGAAGATCTTTCCGATCGTTACCTCATTATGACGAAGCATAGAACGGCCCATGATCGTGTGCCAAACACCAGTACGGTTCGTCCAATGACCGGTAATTAGTGCGGCTCGGGTCGGTGAGCATGTAGGTGCTACATGGTAATCGGTGAGTCTAACGGATTCGCCGTGCAGTCGATCCAAGTTCGGTGTCTTAAGGATCGGATTTCCATGACATGAAAGGTCTCCGTACCCCTGATCGTCAGTAAGAACGATAACAACATTGGGTTGATCAGCTCCGAGGCTTGGTAAAATTGCCAGAAACAGAGAAAAGAGAGAGTAAAGATAAAGCTTTGTTGCTGAAGATTTCATAAATGACCCTGAAGATAGGCCAAAAATGGGTTTTCGCACATTTCTTAGATTTTACTTATCACCTTGAGGTAATTCAGTGGAAAAACAGGGTTTTGTTAGGTTTAATTATGATTTATCATTCGTACCTATGCACGAACGTAAAGTCATTGAGATAGGATGTGGAGAATGGGGATTCCGCAATTTACCAATGCGCGAGCATTTTGAAATTGCACGGGACTTTGATTTTAAGTGGCTTGAGTTTGGAATTGGTGGAGATCAGACTGGTCGTCTTTCAGAGTTTCCAGAACCAGATGAGATAGCGGAGTTCAAGGCTCTGAATGAGGAATTTAGTATAGCGACTCCGTTCTGTTGCATAGAAAACGATTTTACTCTTGCCAATGAAAATGATCACTTGGAGGTTTTGGAGAGATCCAAGAAGCAGATTCAGGCAGCGGCAGATTGTGGTGCCAAGCAGGTTCGATTATTTGCTGGATTCACACCCGTCGAGAAAGTTAGTTCGGAGATCTGGGATCGGATGATGAAGGCTTTTTGGGATGCTGATCAATTGTGCGAGGGGCTAGGATTGACTATCGCTATTGAGACTCATGGAGGAATTACTTTTGATGAGGATGAATCCGCCCATCACTTTAATTCAGTATCTACCGATCCCGAGTCTTTGTCCCGATTAATTGAACAGTTACCATCCAGGGTCGGGTTCAATTATGACCCGGGAAACATAAAAGCGGTCCGCCCCGAAGACAAAAGTTGCTGCTTAGAGCTGATTAATGATCGAATTAATTATTGTCATTTGAAGGACTGGACAAGAAAAGGTGAAGGGTGGGTGGCCGTTGCCATTGGTGATGATGATCTGGATTATGGCCCACTATTTGAGAATATGAAGTATGACGGGGTATGTCTGATCGAATATGAACCACTTCACGATTCCAGAGACGGGATCCGCCGTAGCTTAGATTACTTGCATGAAATTGAACAGAGTAGCCAAGTATTGAAGTTCCAAAGATGAGGAATTGTTCTGTTATTATTAGGGTGATTTTCTGCCCTATCCTATTTATATCCTTTCAGCCCATTGTTGTGGCTGAGGAGAAGTTCAGTATTTCTGAAGAGGATAGAAACTACTGGGCCTTTCAGCCAGTGAGCACGACTGACCATGAGAATTCTTCAATTGATTCGATAGTTGATGAGGCAATCAAGACTAATGGATTGGTTCAGAACAGTTCTGCTGATCGGGAGGTTCTTATCAGAAGAGCTTATTTTGACTTAGTTGGCCTCGCTCCAACATATCAGGAAATTAAAGCATTTGAAGCGGACCCTTCCAGTACAGAAAAAGCTTTATCTTCGTTAGTTGATAAATTGTTGGCCATGCCTGAATACGGGGAACGTTGGGGTCGTCACTGGCTGGATGTGGTCCGATACGCTCAAACCAATGGGTACGAGAGAGACGATGAGAAACCAAATGCTTGGAGGTATCGCGACTACGTCATTAAAGCATTTAATACGGACAAGCCTTATGACCGGTTCGTCCTTGAGCAGTTGGCCGGAGATGAACTAATACTTGAGGCCTTTAATAAGAATAAGCCATTTGTTGAAGGTGGGGACGAAGGTCTCATAGCTACTGGTTTTTATAGGCTCGGTGTCTGGGACGATGAACCTGATGACAAGAAAGCGGCAGAGTTTGATGGCCTTGATGATATATTGCGAACGACGTCAGAGACTTTCCTTGGCCTCACTACTGGTTGTGCGCGGTGCCATGACCACATGTTTGATCCGATATCACAGAAAGATTATTATTCAATGCTGGCCTATTTCAGGAATGTCAGAAACTATGCGAAGCCCAGCGATAAGGGAATTATTCTAAGAGCCATCAACGGAGGCAAGGCTCTGAGTGTTAGTGAACATGGTGATGAAGCGCCTGAGACTCATGTGTTAATTCGTGGTGATGCTTATAAGCCTAGTCTCAAAGTAAAACCTATGATACCTAGTATTTTTTCTGCTACAGGCCCCGAACCGGAACCGACTGAAAATAGCTCAGGACGCCGGTTGGCCCTTGCCAAATGGATCACGGACCCTTCGAATCCACTGACGTCTCGGGTCATGGTAAACCGCATTTGGCAGTATCATTTTGGAAAAGGTATTGTGGGTAGCCCCAATGATTTTGGACGCGCAGGTGAAACTATATCAAACCTTGAACTTTTGGACTGGTTAGCCACTGAATTTGTTAAAAGTGGATGGTCCATTAAGCACATGCACCGAGTGATTATGAATACTATGGCTTACCGAAGATCCTCGGATCCGAACGTTCATAATGAAGCCAAGGATCCTGGTAATCTGCATCACTGGAAAATGAATCTTAGGCGTTTGGAGGCTGAAACGATTAGGGATCGTATCCTCCAAGTCAGCGGCCAACTTAACCAAAAACGAGGAGGACCCAGTTTCTATCCTGCATTGAACGGAGAGGTAGTGGCAGGAGCTTCGAAGCCGGGCCGCGGCTGGAGATGGTCAAGTGAAGGGGATCAGAAACGGAGGAGCGTCTATGCCTTTATCAAAAGGACCATGGTATATCCTTTCTTTGAACTTTTTGATTATGCAAATACTGAAGGCCCTCTCGGGACCCGACCACAAACGACCGTTGCTCCGCAGGCATTACTGATGTTGAACAGTGAACTCATCACTGAAAGTGCTAGCCTGATTGCTGAAAATGCTCTCTCCAGCAAAGACCCTATTGGTGAAGCCTTTCATATTGTATTGGGCCGGGACCCCGCTCCTGAGGAGCGAAGTATGGCGAAAAGTTTTTTGAGTGATCAGCATGAAAAACAAAAGCTATTGAGGGAACAAATGCGATTCAGCCCAGACTATGCGTCGGCATATTTCAATGAGTACCATAAGATTCTACCTGCTAAGCAATTTTTAAAAGGCCCAGTGTCTGGATGGGATTATTTTAAAGGGAAATGGATAGGAGGCTATGAGGGGATACTCAGAGCCGAACGTGACTGGCCTGCTTTTGCTTTGTTTCGAATGGACGCTAGAGATTTCAAGATCAGTGGCCAAGTGCATTTGGACGATATTACGGAAAGGGTATCAATTTTGTTGAGGGCACGGCCAAGAGACGATGAATTCGATGGTTATGTGGCACTCATTGATGCCGTTTCTAGTGAGATTATTTTGAAACGTTACCAGAAAGGGAAATCTGAAATTCTTGGAAAGGCATCTGCCGGTGACTTGAGAAGAGGCTTCTTGGATTTCTCAGTAGAACTCGTTGAAAATAGAATTGGATTCAAGGTTTCCGGGCCAGTAGGAGTTGATGCTGTTAAGATTTACGCAAAAGATGAAGAACCGATTTCGGGGCAGGGCCGTTTTGGTGTCAGCTCGTGGGGAGGAAATGTGACCTTTGATAGTGTTTCATTTGAATATAAAGGACAAAACTATCCCATCGTTCAAATAGACCATTCTGGTTCTGATTTGATTAAGAATGACAAAAAAATTATTCTTAAGAAAGATCCTACAATTATCCAAAGAAGAGCAATGGCGGAATTTTGTTCCCTATTATTGAATCTTAATGAATTTATTTATGTTGATTAAGGATAATGAATTTGAAAAATTAGAAACTTTAATGAGTAAAACCACATCACATCTGGAAGAGCATAGCCGGAGAAAATTTCTTAAATCTTTTGGGAATTCAATGGCTGGTCTTTCACTTTCTGGGATCTTTTCTGGCAATCAAGTCTTTGGTGCGGCTCCAGCAAGTTCTCTCATTAATCCCATGGCACCAAAGCCTCAGAACTTCGCTGCCAAAGCCAAGGCATGTATCTTTCTTTATATGTATGGAGGTCCTTCGCAAATGGATCTCTTTGATTATAAGCCGGAATTACAAAAGAATGATGGGAAGGAGGTCAATATGGAGATTCGACGTGGGGATCTGCGCAAATCCAGACTCCTTGCATCAAAGAGAAAATTTAATCAGTATGGTGATTCGGGTCAGTGGTGCTCAGATGCTATTCCTAACATAGCGAAGCACATGGATAAGCTTGCTGTTATCAAGTCGCTTTATATGGATTCTTTTGCCCATGGATCAGCTAATCTACAAATGAATTGTGGTCGAATATTGCAAGGTCATCCCTCCTTAGGTGCGTGGGTAGCTCATGGACTGGGCACAACAAATCCTAATCTTCCAGGCTTTGTCGTCATGCTTGATGCCAGAGGTGGACCAATTCCTGGAGCAGCTAATTGGGCCAGTGGCTACATGCCGGCCGCTTATCAGGGAACAGTCTTAAGGTCCAAAGGCAATCCAATACTGAACCTTAATCCCCGCTCAATGATTACACATTCAATGCAGGGTGATAAGATCGACGCTATCAATGCTTTCAATAAAATGCACCTTAACGGTAAGGAGTCATATTCTGAACTTAGTGCTCGTATTGCCAGTTATGATCTTGCCTATCAGTTGCATACGTCTGCTCCGGAAGCTCTTAATATTTCTTCTGAAGATGAAAAAACTAAACAGCTCTATGGGCTTCATATGGGCAAGGGTGAGCATAACCTGTCAATTCCCACCTCACACTTTGGCCGTCAGTGCCTGATCGCGCGTCGCTTAATTGAAAAGGGAGTTCGGTTTGTCCAGCTATATTCTGGGGGAGGTCATCAGCAACAGAACTGGGACGCTCACAATGGTGCCGAAGAAAATCTTAGCATTCATTGTCCCGAAATTGATGTCCCAGTTTCCGGGCTACTTGAGGACCTTGATCGACGCGGGATGCTTGAAGAGACGCTCGTTGTCTGGGGAGGAGAGTTTGGTCGTCAGCCTGTTTCTCAGGGAAAGAACGGCGGTCGAGATCATAACCCGAAAGGATTCAGTTACTTTCTTGCCGGGGGCGGCGTCAAGGCCGGGACAAGTTACGGAGAAACGGATCCACTAGGCCATGAGGCTGCAGTGAATAAGCATCATGTCCGTGACCTTCATGCAACGATTTTGCATCTTATGGGTTTAGATCATGACACCCTCACCTATCACTATGGTGGATTGGATCAGAGGCTGACCGGAGTAGTACCTGCCGAAGTGATAAGTGGAGTCTTAGCCTAGTTTCCGATTTTTATTTCCCAAACAGAACGCAAATTGGCCCTGGAACACTGATGATATTGCGGGTCGGAAAGCTGAGCTCTCCGGTGCTTTGATCAATCATATGGACCGCAATTGTATTTGAATGGGCTCCGGCAGCAAATATCCATTTCGATGTGGGATCAATATTGATATTGCGTGGCCAAGCTCCCCGGATCGACTCCACTTCAGTGACTGTTAATTTTCCGGTCGAAGGATCCGCTTTATAGCACGTGATGCTGTCGTTACCACGGTTCGAGGACCATACAAATTTAGCATTAGGGTGAACAAGAATTTCAGCTGCAGAGTTGAAGGTTTCTTTTGCTTTAACCTGATCAGACAAGGATGGCGTTGTTGTCAATCTTTTAGCCTTTCCCGTGGATTTTTCATAAGCGAATGTTGTGACGGAGAGCGAGAGTTCATTAAGTAAATAAATAAAATTTCCATCTGCAGAAAAACGCATGTGCCGCGGACCTCCTCCGGGCACACTCGCTGCCAGTGCATGCTTTGTGATGGATTTCTTGTCAGCGCTGACTTTGTAGATGTGAATATTGTCTGTTCCAAGGTCAGGAACGAAAGCGTATCGTCCGTCCGGTGAAAATCCACACCAGTGAGGATGAGGCGAATTCTGGCGATTGCCAACCACTTTGGAGCCGCCTTCATGATCAATGACCACTGACTCACCTAATTCGCTTTTATCATTCAGAGGAAAGAGAGCAGTGGAACCGCCACCATATTGAGCAGTCAGTAAGAAATTGCCGGAAGGGTGCACTGAAATATGGGTTCCACCCCCGTCCTTAATAAGGGAGCTGGTGAATTGTTCTAGGGAACCGTCTTCCTTAACATGAAATCCTGCCACGCCAGGTCCCCCATTAATGCCGGCCACTGCATAAATTTTTGTTCCATCAGGATGCCAAGCAAGGAAACCAGGTCCCCTGATTTCAGCTGCCAAAGATGCTTGAGATAATTTGCCGCTTTCGGTATCAAATTTAGCCATGTAAATGCCTTTTGATCCGCGACCGCCTGTCCCGAAATAGACTTCAATTTTTTCAGCATTTAGCGGTGCCTCAAGGAACAGAATAATAGATAATAGGAAGATTAATCTTTTCATGA
>MDSV01081764.1_pt1 | contig 10476 bp, 11 predicted proteins | sample 810851 | NCBI WGS metagenome assembly MDSV01 (sample SAMN05326640, study PRJNA326480) | marine metagenome | isolation source: seawater | place: Atlantic Ocean: North East | collected 2012
ATGATCATAAAAACCAAAAGCATATCTACCTTTAATACATGTGTGTCCTGCATTTACTTCAGTTTCTTTTGGAGTATCTATAGCAATAACTTTATTATCTTTAATAGAAGCCTCTAGATTACAACCAACACCACAATAAGAACAAGTTGTTCTTACTTTTTCATCAACCGCAGCTGACTTCGATTGAAAAACATCTGATATTGCATCAGTTGGACAAGTATGAGCACATGCACCACATGATACACAAGAAGAATCCCCAAATAACATATCATTATCTGTTGTAATTTTAGATTCAAATCCTCTACCGCTCATTGTTAAAACAAAAGAACCTTGTATTTCGTCACACGCTCTTACACATCTTCCACAATTAATACAATTATCAAGATTCATTCTCATGTAATCATGCGAAGTGTCTTTTGGAATACCTTTGTGTTGTTTTGGGCTATTATACCTGTGATCATTTATACCTAGGTCATTAGCTACATCTTGAAGTTCACAATTATTATTTACTTCACATGTTCCACATTCCATTGGATGATCTGTTAAAACTAATTCAACAATGTTTTTTCTTAAGTCTGTTAAATTTTCGTTATTAGTAAAAATATGCTGGTTTTCACCAACTGGAGTATGACATGAAGCTACAACTTTTGTTGGACCATCTTTTTCTAAAGCTACTTCAACTGAACAAACCCTACAGGCTCCATAAGGTACTAAGTTAGGATCATCGCATAGAGTTGGTACTTTTTTTTCACCAAGATAACTTTTAACAAATTTTAAAATAGATGTATGTTTTGAACCAATTTCATATGGTTTTCCATCTATATAGGCAATTTTTCTTTTTTCTGAGCTCATTAGTTTTCTTTTACCATATCATTCTTCATTTCATCTCCAAAATACTTTAGTATATTCATTATAGGTGTGGGTATTGCCCCGCATAGAGCGCATAAACAACCCTTTTTCATTGTAATTAGCAGATCGTTTAATAGTTTAAGTGGAATTTTAGCTGTTTTATTCTTTAGTTGATCAAACATCTCTTTTCCCCTGTAAGAACCAAGTCTTCCAGGAAAACATTTTCCGCATGATTCTTCAGCAGTAAATTCAAATAAATGATGAATATATTCAACCATGGGAAAATCTTTTGGAATACTTACTATACTTGCGTGACCTAACATAAAACCAGCTGCGGTAAATTCTTGAAAATCTAAGTTTAATTTTTCAACTTCTTTGATTGGCACTACTCCTCCTAAAGGTCCACCAATCTGCAATGCTTTAACTGGCTCTTTAAAACCACCACCAATCTCATATAAAACTTTTTTCATTGAGGTTCCCATTTCTATTTCATAAACACCAGGATTATTAAAAAAACTATCAAAACAAACTAATTTTGTTCCAGCTGATTTTTTATTACCAATAGCTGAAAATTTTTCAGGTCCATTTAAAAGTATACCTGTTGCGGCCGCCAAGGTTTCTACATTATTTACTACAGTTGGTTTTTTGTATAAACCTTCTGTAACTGGAAAGGGTGGTCTTACATCTACTTCAGCTCTTCGTCCTTCTATTGAAGCGATTAAAGCAGTTTCTTCACCACAAATATAGGCACCTTGTCCAATACATATATTTAAATCAAAAGAAAATTTACCTCCAAGAATATTTTCTCCTAATAAATTTTCTTTTTTTAAAGAGTTAATAGAAGCATTTAAAGCTTCAATTGATTTAGGATATTCACCTCGTATATATAAAACTCCTTCATCACTTCCAATAACATAACCACAAATAACCATCCCAAATATTACTTTTAAAGCTTGGTCTTCTAATAGATATCTATCTGAATATGCTCCGGAATCTCCTTCGTCTGCATTACATATGACATATTTTTTTTCTGATTTTGCTTTACTACAAAAGTCCCATTTCATTCCTGTGGGAAAACCAGCACCACCACGTCCAGTTAAATTTGAATCTAAAAGTGATTTTATTATTTCTTTTTTATCTGTTTTTATAAATTTTTCCAAATGTTGTTTAAATTGATTTAAGTCTGAAATTTTATCATCCATCAAAAAACTTGTTTTTGAGAAACTTTTAGAAATAAATTTCTCTTGTTTTAATTCTTTTCCACTAATAATTTCATCTATTTTACTTATGTCATTTCCTGCATAATTTTGTCCATTGTAATGAAAAGCATTATTTTCATAACAATAACCCAGACAAAACATTTCACCAACTTTGTCCTCGCCAAGTTTTTCTTTTAATTTTTTTTTTAAAGGTTCTTGAGTTCCTGCACACATGCATGCACTTCCATTACACACAAAAGCTTTTTTTTCTCTATGAGCAGGTCTTAAAAATTCATAAAAACTTTCAGCACCATGAATAGTTGAAACACCCATATTATATTCATTAGCAATTTCTTTTATACCGTCACTATTTTTATTATTGAGAGATCTATCAGAAATTTTTTGAAATAGATTATTTTTTAATCCTATTTTACCTGATAAATTACTTATATTTTTTGACATTTTATAGTTCTTTAATTTTCAGTTTTTTATTATAATTCTATCTTTATTACTATAAATATTAAAACTACCTTCTTTTACAAAACCTACTAACGTCATGTCAAATTTGTTAGCTAAATCAATAGCGAGACTAGTTGGCGCACCTACACCAATTATAACGCCAATGTTAGACATAAGAGCTTTTTGAACCAAATCGAAATTTAATCTTCCAGAACAAGTTAGAAATTGAGAACTATTATCAAGTAATTTTCTTTTTAAAGTAAATCCAATTAATTTATCTAAAGCATTATGTCTTCCGACGTCTTCCTTTACTGCAATAATATTTCCATTAGTATCGAATAATCCACTAGCGTGTATTCCACCTGTCTTTGAAAATTCAGATTGATTTTGTCTCAATACATTGGGAGATTTCATTATTATTTCGTGATTAATTTTTGGTATAGATTTTATTATTTTATCTTTCTTAATAATTTCTAAAGAATCTAAAGATGTTTTTCCACATACGCCACAAGATGAATTAGTTAAAAAATTTCTTTTAATTTTATCAATATCAATATTTTCAGAATTATTTATTGTTACAATGACTTTATTTTTAATTTTATATTGTCCGACTTTTTCCCCACTTACTTCGATTTTTTCTATATAATTAATTTTTTCAATAACTCTTTCGTTAATTAGAAAACCGGTAACTAAACTTTCATCATCTCCTGGCGTTCTCATTGTGATAGAGATAGTTTTTTCAATCCATTTTTCTTCAATTTTATATTTAAGTATTATTTCTAAGGGCTCTTCTATAGATATTTTATCATCAACTTCCTTTGAGTTATTAGATTTAAATTTCAATACTTTATAATTAGAATTCATTTAGCTAGTATATTTAAAATAGTTAAATTTGAAACAATGAAAAAATTAGATTTTTCGAATATCTGGGTAGTTTTTCTTTAAAATGAAACGATTTATAATAATTGCATAAATAATAATTATTAATGATCCAAAAACAATAGGATTTAATAAAAAATCATAGGAAGCAGCACTAAGTATTACAACAATTGGATTTCCACCTGCAGGCGGATGAGTTACACCAAACAATATCATGGCAAATATACCAAGACCTACTGCTATTGAAATTTGTAAAAATTGATCAACTGGTAGAAAATTTAAAATTAATATTCCAAATAATGATGTTATTAAGTGACCAAAGAAAACATTCTTTGGCTGAGCGAAGGGACTTTCTGGATATCCGAAAAGTAAAACCATAGATGATCCAAATGATGCTGCAAGAAATAAACCATAGGGAGTTTTAAAACTTAAAAAAGATAGTGTACCAATAGTAATTATTGAAAATATTAAAGCAAATAAAGCTCTATTAAAATTTTCTTTGATTAATTTTAGCATATATTTTTATATTATATTTTAAACTTCCAAGGCTTTTGAAAGAGTTTTAAAAGGTAGTAACAAACATTCTTTTCTTGAAATATTTTCTTTATTTATAATATCTTCAAATATTTTCCATTTATTTGAGATTTTGTTATTAGATTTAAAAAAAAGTTCAGATTCCTTTAAAAGATTTGAAACTTCATTCAATGTTAGTTTTATAGTGCTTCTTGATAATAAACTGACAGAGGCTTGGCAATATATGCAGGATTTACACTGATATCCAAAATCAATTAATTTATCATCTTTAATAATTAAGCTTATGCTCATTTCATCACCACAAATTGGGTTTTTATTTTTAGAAAAATGTGTATGATTTTTTACAATTTTATGATTTTCAGTATTTGATGCTATTTTGATAATATTTAAATTCATTATTTAATTTTATTTATATTTTTAAGTTTTATAATTTGTTTTATGAATGAACACAATATACTCGGGGCTATACTTGCAGGAGGAAAATCAAAAAGAATGGGCAAAGATAAGCTTTTCTTAAATATTAATGATAAACCAATTATTGAGTATACAATAAATAAGGTAAAAAAGTATTTAGAAAAAGTTATAATTGTTACCAATCATGAAAATACATATTTTCAACAAAACAAACTAGTTACTGTTAAAGATTGCATACCGGGCCAACTTGGCCCTCTTGTTGGAATATTAACTGCAATGGAATGGGCTAAAAATAATATTCCTAAATGCAAATGGATTGCAACGTTCCCATGTGATACACCATTTTTTCCTGAAGAAGTGATCACAAGGTTTATTGAAGAGTCTAAAAAAGAAGACTCATTATTATTATGTGCAAGTGCGCATGGACGAAAGCATAATATTTTTGGTTTGTGGTCTCTCGATCTTTATGAAAGACTTAAGAATGATTTAATTAAAAATAATATAAGAAAAGTGCAAGAATGGACTGAAAAAAATAATATAAAAAATTTAGAATTTAACTTTAAAAACTACGATCCTTTTTATAATATCAATACAGAAGAAGAGTTAAAAATTTCAAAAAATATATTAAAAAAAATAAATGATGAAAAAAAATAATAGCTTACAAAAAATTTTAAAAAAATTATTTTTAAAGTCAGGTTATAAAATGATTGATATATCTGAAAAAAGCATTACTAAAAGAACTGCTCTAGCAACTGGTGAAATCATATTAACTTCAAAAATTATTAAAAAAATAAAAGAAAAAAAAATGCCAAAAGGTGATCCTATAACAATAGCAGAAATAGCTGGAATTAATGGCGTAAAAAAAACAAGTGACCAAATACCACTTTGTCATCCACTACAACTAGATCACATATCATTGCATATAGACATTAATATAAAAAAAAATTCCGTTATCGTTTACTGCCTTGTTTCAGCAAAAGCTAAAACGGGAGTTGAGATGGAAGCACTCTCTGGTGTTAATGCCGCATTACTATCAATTTATGATTTATCAAAAATAATAGAACCAAACTTAAAAATAATTAATATAAAACTTCTTATTAAATCTGGTGGCAAAACAGGATTATGGATTAATCCAGACGGCATACCTGAAAAAATTAAAAAAATGTTAAGTTTATAAAAATGATTTCATATACAAAATCTATAAGACTTATTAATAAGCTAAATTTTATATATCCTAACGAAGAAATTTATATTAATAATTCCTTAAATAGAGTTAGCGCAAAAGATATCTTTTCACCTTCTGAATTACCTTCATCAAATAATTCTGCGTTTGATGGATATGCTTTAATTTCTAAAGAAACAAAAAAATTAAGTATAAAAAAAGGTAAAAAGTTTAAAATTTTAGGAACTATTGCAGCCGGTGATAATCCCAAAATATATAATTATAAAAAAAATTCAGCTGTTGAAATTATGACAGGAGGAATAATACCTAAAGGGTTTGATACAATAATTCCAGTTGAAAAAGTTAAATATTTTCCATCTAAATATAAAAGTACGCATATAATTATTCATGAAGTACTAAAGAAATTTTCCTTTGTAAGGTTTAAAGGCGAAGATTATAAATTTAAAGATATAGTTATTAAAAAAAATGAAGTAATTAAATCAAATCATTTAATGGCACTTGCTGCACTTGGTGTTAATAAAATATTAGTAAAAAAAGTACCTAAAATAATATTTTTTGGCACTGGAAATGAACTTTTAAAATTTAATACTAAAAATATTCCTAAATGGAAAATAAGAAATTCAAATAATTTATATATATCTACCTTTGGACAGGACTTAAAATTAAATATTATTGATGGAGGAATTATTAAAGATAATGAAACTAGCAAACTAAAAAAAAAATTAAAAAAAATTATAAATTCTGATATTGATTTATTTATAACATCGGGCGCAGTATCTGCAGGAAAATTTGATTTTATACCAAAATTTATAAAAAAATTTGGTTTTAAAAAAATATTTAAAGGTGTTCAGATTAAACCAGGTCGTCCTTTAATGCTTGCAAAATTAAATAAAAAATTTTTTTTTGGACTTCCAGGCAATCCTATTTCGTTAGCAGTAGGATTTAGATTTTTTGTTTATCCTTTAATTCGAAATTTGCTAGGAATGAAAAAAGAAAAAAAATTTAGAGCAAAATTAACAAATAAATATACAAAACAAAAAAACTTTACCCATTTTTTAAGGTGTTCACTAAATATTAATAATAGAGGGATTTGTGAAATAAAAATTTTGAAAAACCAACAATCAAATAAACTTAAATCATTTACAGAATCAAATTGTTGGGGAATATTTCCCGAAGGTATAAATAAATTTAAACAAGGTGATTTTGTTGAATGGTTGCCATTAATTCCTGGTAGCTAATGTCTAAGTTTTATGGTTTAATTAAATTATGCTAATTGATCCATTTAAGCGAAAAATTTCATATATTAGAGTTTCCGTAACAGATAGATGTGACTTTAGATGCACATATTGTATGCCTGAGCAAATGAAATTTTTACCAAAAACAGATCTTCTTTCATTAGAAGAATTAGATAGGCTGTGTCATGTATTTATTGAGATGGGTGTTAAAAAACTTAGAATAACTGGTGGCGAACCTTTAGTTAGAAAAAATATATTAAAATTATTTAAAAGTTTAGGATCTAAAATTGGTAACGGATTAGAAGAGTTAACTTTAACAACAAATGGATCACAATTAGAAAATTTTGCAAAAGATTTATATGAGGCTGGTGTAAAAAGAATAAATATATCTCTTGATACACTTGATAAAAGCAAATTTAAATTAATAACTAGACGTGGAAATTTTGATAAAGTTATGAAAGGTATTTTTGCTGCAAAAAAATCTGGCATGGCAGTTAAAATAAATGCAGTAGCTCTCAAAGGTATTAATGATAATGAGATATTAAATTTAGTTAATTGGTGTGGAGAGAATAAATTTTCTTTAACATTTATTGAAGTTATGCCAATGGGAGATATTGGTGAAAAAAGATATAATCAATTTATGCCATTAACAGACGTAAAAAAACTTATTCAAACAAAATATAGCCTGACAAATGATTCATATAAAACATCTGGACCAGCAACTTATGTTCATTGTCATGAAACTGATCAAAAAATTGGGTTTATAACGCCTTTAACTCATAATTTTTGTGAACTATGTAATAGAGTAAGAATTACATGTACGGGACAAATGTATATGTGCTTGGGACAGGAAGATAAGGAAGATTTATTAAACCCATTACGATCAAGTAGTAAAAATGATCTTCTTAAAGAAACAATTTATAAAGCCATTTCTAGAAAGCCTAAGGGTCATGATTTTGTTATAGAAAGAGACAATAATGAATTACATGTTTCAAGACACATGAGTGTTACCGGAGGTTAAGAATTATTAATACTATCATAATCTTATTGCTGTAATTATAAATAAATATTAAAAATCAATATATTAAACAAATTTTAAAAAAAGCAGATAACTTTATATGAATATTAAAAGTCAAAATGTTGCTATCCCAGTTGTTTTAATTGCAGGAATATTTTGGTCTTTTGGACCTTTAGTTATCAGATATACAGATCAACCAGCAGATGCTGTTTGGCAATACTTATTTGCAAGAGGATTTATAATTTTTCTTATTCTAAACTTCTATTTATATTTAACAGAAGGTAAAGAATTTATAAAAAATTATTTAAATCTTGGATTATCAGGTGGCATTGGATCTATTGGACTTGCATGTGCAATGATGAGTTTCATATATTCAATTACTCAGACTTCCGCAGCTATTACATTGCTTTGTCTTGCTGCAATGCCACTTATTACAGCAATTTTAGGTTTTATTTTTTTAAAAGAAGAAATATCTATTCATACATGGTTTTCAATAGTATTAGCAGGAATTGGAATTGCTATTATGGCGTTTAACAGTCAAAGAATTGGAAATTTGACTGGCTTATTTTATGGTTTAGCTTCAGCAGTTGGTTTTTCAATATATTCAATAACTTTAAGATGGAGAAAAGAAACACCAAAGTTCACAACAGTTTCATTAGCAGGTTTATTGTGCTCTTTATTTGCAATATATATGTTAATTGAATCAGGTGACAAGTTTTTTTCTACAAGTAAAAATGAAATGTTATTTGCTTTACATGGATGTATAGTATGTATTGGTTTAATTTTATATTCAATTGGATCCAAACATTTACCAGCAGCTGAATTAACACTTTTATCTTTAACAGAAATAGTAGGTGGGATATTTTGGGTATGGATACCATTATTTGGTATTAATGAAGTTCCAACAACAAATACTATAATTGGTGGTTTTTTAATTTTTATTTCATTATTTTATTACAGCTTACTTACAAAAAAAAATAGACGCTTTATAGGATTAAATTAAGATAATATTATGGAAGAAAAAAAAACTATTGTTAATAGTTGGAATGAATGGGATCCATTAAAACATGTTATAGTAGGTAGAGCAGATGGCTGCTGTATTCCAGCTCCTGAGCCAGCGTTAGATGCTAAAGTTCCTGAAGATTCAGATATGAAAGGTCAACATGGACCAAGAACAAAAGATTCAGTTGATAAAGCAAATGAACTTTTAAATAATTTTGCTAACATTTTAATAAAAAGAGGTATTAAAGTAGATAGACCTCAACCAATTAATTTTAACCAAAATATATCAACTCCTGATTGGAAAGCAGAAAGTATGTTTGGTTGTATGCCAGCTAGAGATGTAATTCTCACAGTTGGAAACGAAATGCTTGAAGCAACTATGAGCTATAGATGTAGATGGTTTGAGTATTTAAACTACAGACCACTTATTCAAAAATACTATAATTTAGATCCAAATATGAGACATGAATCTGCTCCAAAGCCAAGATTAACAGATGCTGACTATAGAAAGGATTATTTATCAGATAAAATAGGAGATCAAAAAAGGTTAGAGTGGGCTGAAGAAAAATTTTTTGTTACCACAGAAGAAGAACCTCTTTTTGATGCAGCTGATATATTGAGATTTGGTAAAGATCTAATAGTTCAACATGGTTTTACAACAAATTTAAAAGGAATAGATTGGCTAAAAAGACATTATAAAGATCATAGAGTTCATGGAGTAAATTTTCCAGGTGACCCTTATCCAATACATATAGATGCAACATTTACACCTATTAAACCAGGATTGATTATTAACAATCCACAGAGAAGGTTGCCAAAAAAACAAAAAAAACTTTTTGAAGATAATGATTGGGAAATAGTTGATTCAGCTCAACCAGCTCATAACTCTCCTCCTCCATTATGTTATTCATCAGTTTGGCTATCTATGAACGTTTTAGTTTTAGATCCAAAAACTGTATGTGTAGAAAAAAGTGAAGTTTATCAAGCTGAACAATTGGATAAACTTGGCATGGAAGTAGTACCTGTAGATATGAGAGATGCATATGCTTTTGGAGGCGGACTGCATTGCTGTACAGCAGATGTTTATAGGGAAGGTAAATTAGAAGATTATTTTCCTAAACAATAATTAGCTAGGATTTTTTTTTAAAAATTCAATATACTTTACAACTTCATCAAATTTTTCATCAGGAATATCTTTGTAACTTACTTTGAAATGATTTTTGACACAAAGCGCTACATGAGCGTATGGGTTGCGTCCCTTAGGGTGATTTGGGTGGTTTGGAAGTTGACCTAGTAAATAATCACCAGCTTCCTGTATCATTTTCCACAGTTTACTTGCGTTTTCTTTGTTCATACAATCTTAAACTTTGTTTTATCTCTAATTTACCTAGTCTGATGCCTAGTTTATCCTATAAAATCCTATAACCAAAATGAGTTGACACCTTTATTTATGTTGTTCAAATTAGGTTTTTAAAAATCTGAAATTTCAGGTTTTGTTTACTAGAAAAATACCCATTGCTTAGATACTTGATTGTTAGGCCTTGTCGCAAGGACAATTAATGACATTGTGAGCTTAATAAGTATCAAATAATCTCTAAAAATGAGTAAAATAGGCATGAGCATAGACGGAGTAACTGAACCAATATATTTTCTAATAACTGCTATTGGTTTTGTAATAGTAAGCTTTATTAATTATAGAAAAAA
>MDSV01162281.1_pt1 | contig 10475 bp, 7 predicted proteins | sample 810851 | NCBI WGS metagenome assembly MDSV01 (sample SAMN05326640, study PRJNA326480) | marine metagenome | isolation source: seawater | place: Atlantic Ocean: North East | collected 2012
AATTTAATTTTTTTACACAGAGTAGTCTTTCCTGCTCCAGATAAACCTGTTAACCAAATTATTTTAGCCAATTTTTAATTTCTTTCTTATTTTGCTTGCTGAAATTTTTTCAAGTTTTTTACCAATCTTATATTTACTTATCTTGAACTATTATGTATTTATTATCTGTCAAAATCAATTGTTCGTTTTAAATAATTAAAAAATTATATAAATTAAATAATTAATTATGAAATTTTATCCAACAGTAAATATCTTGAGAAACGAAAAAAAAGAACTGCTAAAATGTCTTAATAGTAGAAGTTGGTCCTCGTTTAAAGGATCTCTGAATGGAATGAATTATCAAAAGGTTTTAAGTTTAAGTTCTTTATCTGCGGGAAAATTAAAAGGCTTGGAAATTAGATTTCTTGGAGGAAAATATGTAAGAAAACTGGAGTCAAATGTCGCAAAACAATTTAAAGTAAAATATTGTGTATCAGCTAATTCAGCAACATCGTGTCTGCACATGGCTCTCGCATCATTAAATGTTGGTCCGGGTGATGAAGTTTTAGTTCCTTCGATGTCATTTAATTCTACTGCAACTTCTGTTCTTTATGTGAATGCAATTCCAAAATTTGTCGAAGTAAAAAAAGACACATTTTGTATTGATCCAATTGATATAAAAAAAAAAATAACCAAAAAAACAAAAGCAATAATCGTTGTACATCTAGGTGGAAATGCTGCTGAAATGGATAAAATTTTAAAAATATCTAAAAAATTAAAAATACCAGTGATTGAAGATGCGGCGCAAGCGCCAGGATGCAGATATAAAAAAAAATATTTAGGAACAATGGGAGATATAGGAATTTTATCGCTCACAGAGACTAAAAATATTACTAGTGGAGAAGGTGGTTTGCTTTTAACTAATAATAAGAAGTATGCTAAGAGAAGTCGTTTGGTAAGAAATCATGGCGAGGGAGTGATATTAGATGATTTGAAGAAAACTGATTATGAAAATATAATTGGGATGAATTATAGATTAACTGAGCTACAATCAGTAATTGCAATTGAGCAATTTGCTAAGTTAAAAAAAGTTAATTTGTTAAGAAAAAAAAACTCAGATTATTTAATCAAAGGATTGAAACAATTTAATAATATACTTATTCCTCAAAAGATTGAAAGAGGAACCGAATATTATCCATACATATTAAAATTTTTATGGAAAGGTAATCATATTCTTAAAAAAGAAATTTTGTTAAGAAAACTTAATTCAATTGGAATACCTTTTACTGGTGGATATGAGAGAATGATGCACGAAAATCCAATCTTTTCAAAATTGATTGCTTATAAGAATGGATGCCCTTTTCACTGTTTGCAAAATAAAAAAATTTCAAAAAGATATGGTTCAAAAACATTACCAGTTTCAGAGAATTTAAATGAGGATTTTTTATGGTTTAAGTTTATACATCCACCAAATAAAAAAAAACAAATGGATTTTATAATTTTAAGTTTCAAAAAGATTTTAAAAAATTATAATATGAAATTAAATAATAGATGATGAAGCAAAAATTTAAGTAATTAGTTTCAATAGAGGTAAAATTAAACTTTATATAAAACATGCTGCTTAAAAACTTGCAATTATAATTTTTTAATTATTTAAAACGAACAATTGATTTTGACAGATAATAAATACATAATAGTTCAAGGTGAGGATATTTCTTTAAGAACATTAAATCAGCGAGATGCAATTGGCAGATGGTGGGAATGGTTTAATGATAAAGAAGTCACGAAAAATATGAACAAGGGTTATGAAAAAAATACACCCCAAAAACAGTTAGATTTTTTGCAAAAGATGAATAATTCTGATAGTGATTGTGTTTTAGGTATTTTCAATAATGAAAACAATCAGCATATTGGAACTACAGCTATTCACAACATAATAAAAGATAATAACATAAAAAAAGCTGAATTTGGAATTATAATCGGTGAAAAATTATTTTGGAATAAAGGAATTGGTCAGGAAGCCTGGAAAATGATGATAGAGTATGGATTTAATGAGTTCAATTTGGATTTTATTGAAACAGCGATATTTGTAAAAAACAAATCTTCATTAAAAATAGCTGAAAAAGTAGGCTTCAGATATTCAGAATTAAGAAAAAATAATTTAGTAAAAGATGGAAAAAAAATTGATGTAGTTGTTTTAAGAATGCAGAGAGACCATTTGAAAAATATTAAGTAAATAATTTAGGAACCTGTGAATAAATCTAAACATATTTGGTTTGAGAAATTGACCTTAATAAAATGTTTTTGGATTTTCACTCAATTAAAAAATATAAAAATATTTTATATTTCCATTTCTCCATTAGCAGGAGTTTTGGTAAAATTTTTTAAAAACGTAAAGTATATTCAACTTGAAGAAGGTATTTTGGATAAAAATGGAAAGGCGCTAAAATATAAAATTGAAAATGACACATATAAATATGTTTTAAAAATATATAGTTTTCTATCTTTAGATAATTATTTGCCTAACGGGGTGAAGTTATTTCAAGATGAGTGGACTAGAATTTTTAAATCAGATTTAGATTATTTAATAAAAAAAAAGTTAATTAATATTATTGCTATAAATCACCAATATGAGAGAAATCATTTAGATAAAGATTGTGAAGTAAGTTACTTCAGTGAGTCTTTCAGATTTGACAATGTTTTTTTCAAATTATTAAATGAAGATAATTTAAATATTAATTTTATAACCTGGCCAGATCCTTTTGCATGGGTTAAGAGAGTTTTTCAGGTGGTAAAACTTTTTTTTTCTGTTGTTTATACTTGGGTATACAGGTTTTTTCGGTTTGATTACCAAAATCATCATAATAAATCACATATTTTTGAGGAACATATATCTAATATTTTTGATAGATATCCTGATGCTGGACATTTGTTCTGGTTTGAAAGTAGTAAAATAGATCCTAATGATTTAGTCTTATATTTTGATCGTGTTGATCAGGAGATTAGCAAAGATATTGTAGAGAAGATTAGAAACAGAAAAATGCATTCATTAAATATGCGTCATCCAGTCATTAATGTAGATAATCCTTTAAAAATATTAATCAATTCATTTAAAGATGTGCAAAAGTTTAAGTCTCTTACACTTCAGGAAATAGATATTTGGTTCACCCAAATTAATTATATTTTTTTAATGAAGTGTTTTAGAGAAGTTTTTAAGAAATATAAATGTAAAATTATACACCAGCATCAAGAATTTTGGCCGAAAACACTAGTTATGGCGCTTGCAATAAGGATGGAAAAAGGAGTTTTTGTTTGGAATCACTGGTCGGTGGATCATTTCCCCGTTTCTTATTTTCATTGGGGTTTTGCTGATATTATTTTTTCATGGGGAGAATATAATGATGGATATTTTAACTGTCATAATTTTTCTTATAAGTATTTATTTCAGACTGGACTAATTGCTAGTGATGGCAATTTTAATTCTAATAAAGACAACGAAAAAAAACTTCGTCAAGAATTATCGAGTAATCTTAATTTAGTTATAAATATATTAGACAGCACTTATGGGCCAAGTTCCCAGAATTCTTTTGACTCAATGATTTATTTTTATAAAGAAATTCTAAGTAAGATTTATGTTAATAAAAAATGGGGAGCGACTATTAAATCAAAAGGAAAAGCTTTTGAAAAAATAATTCACAATAAGGAGATAGCATATTACGTTAACTTATTGAAAAATGAAAATCGACTCGTTATTTTGCCCTCAAAATTAAAAGTATCAACATCAGCAGAGATTTCAGACATATCGGTCTGTTACGGAATAAATTCAGCAGGAGTTATCGCTGCGCTTTCAGGTTCTAAGTCAATTTATTGGGATTTACCAGGAGCTATTGAACATCCTCTGTATTATCTGGAAAAAAAAGATAGTTTAATTTTCAATACCATTGATGAAATTGTTCAAGCTTTGGAAAAATTTGTTTTAGGAAATCAAAAGATTGGCAACCATGATGATTGTTTAAGTTTATTTGATGCATTTCGTGATGATCAGGGACGAAAAAGAGTGGGACAAATTATGTCTAGATTGTTTTCTGATTTAAAAAATAATTTAGAATTAGAAGAAAGTTTTAATAAAATTAAAAAAGAATATGAAGATGAATGGGGTAAAAATTTTGTTTATGCATTTGGTGAAGGTGATGATCATAAGGGAAATCAACTATGGAACCAGGTTCAAAATAATGTAAAAAAATCAATTAGTAAGGTTTGAATTAAATCTAATGTGTGGAATAGCTGGACTAATTAATTTTAAGGATAAAAAAATAGAGAACAAACGATTAGCATCTATGATGCAGTCCATTCGTCATCGTGGACCAAATGATCAAGGAACTTTTGAGTTTGGTAGCGTTGGATTTGTGCATACACGCTTGTCTATTTTTGATTTGTCCAATGCCGGACATCAACCAATGATCTCCGATTGCAAACAGTTTGTAATAGTATTTAATGGAGAAGTTTATAACTGGCCTGAAATTCGTAGAAAGCTTAGACGTGATGATTGGAAATCAAAAACAGATACAGAAACGATACTTTATGCCTTCATAGAAAAAGGAGAAGAATGTTTAGATTTATTTAATGGTATGTTCGCTTTTGCGATTTATGACAAAAAAAATAAAAAAATTTTTGCTGCACGTGATCGTGTTGGAATCAAACCTTTTTATTACGGAATACAGAATGAAGAGTTTTATTTTGGTTCTGAAATAAAAGCTTTAATTAGTGCTGGATTTAAAAAAGAAGTGAGTCATGAAGCAATATATGATTTTCTTCGGTGGGGCCTGATAGATCATTGCGAACAGACATTTTTTAAAAATGTTTTTTCTTTAAAGCCAGGTCATTTTTTAAATATAGATTCAAAAGGTAATATAAAAGAAAAAAGTTATTGGGACTTGGCTAAAATTACACTAAATAATTCTGTAATTAATTTGCCTGATGCAATTGAACAATATGAGTCGTTGCTTGAGGATGCGATTGATTTACGTTTGAGAGCAGATGTAAAAATAGGATCTTTTTTAAGTGGTGGAGTAGACTCTTCAATATTAACGTCTCATCTTGTTAAGAAGTTAAATAATAATAATATTGAATGTTATACTTATGAATTTGATACAGGTGGTGCTGGTGAAGGACAATATGCAAAAGAGGTAGCCGATTCTTTAGGAATTTCCAACAAAGTATCTACTTTAGCTTATAAAGATGTACCTACTTATTTTGAAAAGGTTTTATGGAATGAAGAAATGCCAGTGACAAGTCTAAGAGTTTTATCAGCCCATAAGCTGTATGAAGAATACAAGAATGGAACGACGATTATTTTAGAAGGTCATGGAGGAGATCATATTGGTGCAGGGTTTGAATATTATTTTGTGCCTCATATAATGGATATTATTGACACCCATGGACCTGAACGAGGTATTAAAGAGTTATTTAATTTTATGCAGTTTTACGGTGTGGAGCCAAAAGATCATTTAAAAAAATTTTTTAATGGAATTTGTTCTATAACTAATGTGGGTTCTTCCACACAAGATGGTACCCCTTTTGTGAAACAAGAATGTATTGACAGTGATCTATTAGCAGCACATCAACCGATACGTGTTAAATTTAAAAAAAAATTTCAATCTAATCTGTTAAGTGCTCAATATATTGATTTATTTCATCATAATCTTCCACGGGTTTTGCGTTATGCAGATCGGGGATCTATGGCAGTTGGAAGAGAGACACGTGTCCCATTTCTTGATCATCGATTGGTTGAATTTGCTTTCTCAACCTCAGCTCAAGCAAGAGTGAATGGTGTGACGCAGAGATATTTCATGCGTGAAGCAGCAAAGAATCTTTTACCAGATAATATTTTGAAACAACCTAAAAGAAGTATTGTTGATCCTCAAAGACGTTGGATGCAGATAGAGCTCCGTGATTGGGTAATGGATATTTTTAGTTCAAAAAGCTTTAAGGAGAGAGGGATTTTTGATCAAGAAAAAGTTATTAAAGAATATAAAGATTATTGTAAACAAGTAAAACCCAAAACAGGCTTCCATATTTTTCAATATATAAATGTTGAAATGTGGTATAGGTCACTGATTGATGAGAATTAATAAAAATCAGTTTTCAAAACTGTCTTTTAGTTAATTAAGGCAAAATTAAGATTTCATTTTAAAATTATTAAATTATCAAAAAGATCTAAAATTTTGTTTATAGATAATATTACAATATTTTGTAATAATAGAAATTTAATATAAGTAAAAATTAGCAACCTAAAGTAAATTACTTTAACAATGAATTATAATAAAAGAGATATTACAAAAGAAAAAAGAATAATTCTTGATTTATATAAAGATGGAATCGTAAAAGTTCCAAATTTATTTGAAGATGATTTTTTAACTAAAATTTTGCTGGCAAAAGAGGAAATATTTTCCGAATACCCATATGGTCAAAACGAAAAGTATGAAAAAAATATTGAAGAAGATACTAAACGTGGGGAATATGCTGTAAGAAATCCATTAGAATTAAACCCTATATTCAAAAAAATATTAGAAAATAAAACAATTAATAGTATTGCCGAAGATATTTTGGGAAAGAATTATTATTTTACTAATCTGAGTATGAGAATAATTACAAAAACAAACTATATCTTAGAAACACATAGAGATCATTGTGGTGGTATGAGTTTTTCCTTATTACTTGATGATATAACAATAAATCAGGGTGAAACTTTTTTTTATAAAAATTCTTACAATGATCCACCCCCAGCCTTTGTTGATTTAAAAAAGTTTTCGTCAAAAATTGTACAGACAACTGGAGTTAAAGGAGATGCTTATCTTTGGTTTCCAGATAGTTGGCATGGCAGAAATCATAATCTTTCAAATAAAAAGACTTGTATCTTAATGGGTGATATTCAAAATAAGAACACTGAAAATAGAATAATTTATATTCATAATAACTACGAAAATAAAAAAAAAACTTTTCTTAATAAAATCTTTAAATCTATTGGCAATCAACCTAATAGTTTATTAAAACATTTTTTATATTCTTTGATGAGATTTAAAATTTTTAAAAAAAAAATTAATGATGAACAAATTATTTATACTAGATTAATATTGGATAAGAATTTTGGAGATAATTTTTCCTTTTTAAATTATTTTAGAATTTTTAGTTTAAAAAAATTTTTTAAAGTTACGCTATTTAATATTATACAATTTGTTATAGGTAAGAATTTAGCGCTTAGATTAAGAAAATTAATATAATATGAAAAAAAAAATAGATATCATTTGTATAATAACAGCAAGAAGTGGATCCAAAGGATTAAAAAATAAAAATATAAGAAAATTGAAAGGATTACCTCTTATTGCACATACTATAATAGCAGCAAAAAAATCAAAAATGCTAACTAGAGTAATTTTAAGCACAGATAGTAAATTATATGCTAAAATAGGATCGAAATTTGGAGTTGAAGTACCATTTATACGCCCAAAAAGGCTTGCTACGAACACCGCTCATCATCCTGATGTTGTAAATCATGCATTGAATTTTGTGGAGAAAAAGGATCGAATAAAATTTGATTATGTAGTTATGCTACAACCAACAAGTCCTTTTAGAAAATCTAAACATATAGATGAAGCCATCAAAAAATTTTTAAATGAAAAAAATGATTCATTAATATCAATTAAAAAACAAGATTATCCTCCTTGGTGGTTATTTGTTTTAAAAAGAAAAAAACTTGGTCAATTTTTGAAATATAAAAATAAAAATGTGTTTAATCTTGAAAGACAAGAATTTCCTGACTTATTTAGGCCAAATGGAGCGATCTATGTTTCCAAGAGGGACGTTTTGCTAAAAAGAAATTTAATAAATCCTAAATCTTGTGGATATTATATTATGGAAGAAAGAGACTCAGTTGATATAGATAATTTAATTGATTTAATAGTTGCAGAAAATATTTAAATAAATCATGATAACTTTGAAAATTCTTACATCAAATAGAGCGCTAAAAATAAAATGAATTAGTCTATGACCCAGACCTTAAAAAAAATTTTATACTTACTATCATCTAATGAGCGTAAAAAGATGTCCTTATTGATAATAATGATCGTCATAATGGCTCTTCTGGAAATGATTGGTGTAGCTTCGATCATGCCGTTTTTGATTGTACTAGCTGACCCAGAAATTATTAAAACTAACGCTTTACTAAAAACCATGTTTCATATTACAGCTATATTCGGTGTTGAAACAAATCAACAGTTTATATTTGCTTTGGGAATACTAGTATTTATATTATTGAGTGTATCGCTATCTTTCAAGGGGCTAACATTTTATTTACAACAACGTTTTATATCAATGCGTGAGTACAGTATAGGTAGGCGTCTAATAGAAGGCTATTTGCATCAACCTTACAGTTGGTTTTTAAATCGTCACAGTGCTGATCTTGGCAAGAAAATTCTTTCGGAAGTCAGTATAGTTGTTGGTAATGGCATAAGTCCAATGATAAACCTAATAGCTCATGGTGCTGTTGTCTTTACATTGGTATCATTGTTAATTGTGACTGACCCAAAGCTTGCACTTATTATATGTTTCACACTAAGCGCAGCTTATGGATTTATTTATAAATTAATCCGTGGTTTACTTACCAGAATTGGTCAAAAGCGTTTAGAATCAAACAATTTGCGCTTTTTTGCTGTGAGTGAAGCATTTGGAGCAGCTAAAGAAGTAAAAGTAGGTGGTCTAGAGAAAATTTATATCAAACGCTTTGCTGAACCAGCCCAGAATTTCTCCAAGTATCAAGCTATGTTGGGAGCTATAGGACTCTTACCTCGTTATGCTATTGAAATAATTATCTTTGGTGGCATGCTGCTGGTTGTTTTATATTTAATGTCTCAAAGTAGTGCTTTTATAAGTATTGTGCCGATTATCGCACTTTACGCTTTTGCTGGTTATCGTTTAATGCCTGCTCTGCAACAGTTATATCTTGCTATTTCTCAATTGCGTTCTGTCGTTCCCACACTTCACTCTATACACGATGATCTTAAAAGCCTAAAATTAACAATATCTTACAACGAAAAGAAAGAAACCTTGCCTTTAAATAAGAGCATTACTCTTAATCATGTTTATTACAATTACCCTAATACAACACGAACAGCTTTGAAAGATATTAATCTTACTATTCCCGCTCGAACTACTGCAGGATTGGTGGGTGCTACTGGCAGTGGTAAAACTACTACAGTAGATATCATCCTTGGCTTACTTGAAGCCCAGCAAGGAACGTTGGAGGTGGATGGAAAAGTTATAAACAAAAATAATAATAATAGTAGAGCTTGGCAAAATTCTATTGGTTATGTACCACAGCATATTTATTTAGCGGATGACACTGTTGCTGCTAATATTTCTTTTGGTATTGACGCCAAGGATGTTAATCAAAAAGCCATTGAAAGTGCTGCTAAAATTGCAAACATACATGGGTTTGTTATTAATGAATTACCTCAACAATATCAAACCACTATTGGTGAGCGTGGTGTAAGATTATCTGGTGGTCAGCGTCAGCGTATTGGTATTGCAAGAGCGCTGTACCACAACCCACGAATACTAATTTTAGATGAAGCTACTAGTTCCTTAGATAATCTAACTGAACGAGAGATAATGGAGGCTATACATAAAATTGGTAAAAACGTTACCATCATTTTAATTGCACATCGTTTGAGCACCGTGAAAAATTGTGATAATATTTTTTTATTAGAGAAAGGTAAACTCAAAGCACAAGGAAAATTTGAAGAGTTAATTCAAACCAGTGATAGCTTTCGAAAGAATGCTAACTAAAAAAAAATATTATCTGATTACTTCAGCAAATGAGCTGACATGGAAGTTTGATCGACCTGTAGTTTTTTTGGGAGATTGGTGTCGCCTATATGATAGAAAGCATATTTGGCAGGACATGGATGCTGTAGTTGCAAAACCTTATGGCTTGGGAGAATTCAAGAAAGATACTGATTATTCTAAGGTGAAAAAGCTAGAGGAAAAACTTTTCACCGATTTTTATGAAATACTAAACCAACATCACGGTACAAAGCATGATGAACGGTTTTGGCAGATTGTTGCAGGGCACTGGTTTAAACTGTTTGTGAATTTAATATTTAAAAGCGTTAATACACTTAAACATTGTTTACAGTTATATGAGATTTCTGGTACCACTGTTTATACTAGTGATCATTACAATTTAGCAACACTAGATTTTGGCTCTGCAATTGTGGCTTTAAATGATGTGCGATGGAATAATTTTTTAACTGCTCGAATTTTAACTTTGTTGGAGACAGGCAACCTTCCTATAGAACTTCTGAGAGAAAAAGATGTATTAAGTGGTTTTCCAGGTTTTAGAATTAAAGCTTTGAATAATCATGTTTCCTTTAAAAAAAAATTTTTAAAATGGGGCCACCAAGGTTATAATATAATCGCAAAAAGATTTGTTAGAGATG
>MDSV01164231.1_pt1 | contig 10475 bp, 2 predicted proteins | sample 810851 | NCBI WGS metagenome assembly MDSV01 (sample SAMN05326640, study PRJNA326480) | marine metagenome | isolation source: seawater | place: Atlantic Ocean: North East | collected 2012
GGCTGTATACGTGACATCGGTGTCAGCATCATCAACATCAGACATATCGAGCATAGCACTGGTAATTGTTTGGCTCGCCCCTTCATTTATTGTAACGCCTGTATTCACTGTAATGCTTGGCGCTTCGTTAATTGGTGTGACAGTAATGGCAAAAGAGCCAGTATCAGCAGCGGCACTATTCTCACCACCATCGGCTAATGAAATATCAAAGCCTGCCGAGGTTGTTTCAGAACCGTCATGGATGAACACCACACGGTTATTGTTGATATCATCTTGCGTGAAGGTGTTCTGCGCTACGCCACTGACTTCGATCACACCGTTTGATAGGTTTGATGCTGTATAAGTGACATCGGTGTCAGCATCATCAACATCAGACATATCGAGTATGCTGCTTGTGATTGTAACACTTGCTGCCTCATCAATTGTTACACCTGTATTTGTAATAATAGTCGGTGCTTCATTGACTGGTGTGACAGTAATGGCGAAAGAGCCTGTGTCCGCCGCTGCGCTATCCTCGCCACCATCGGCTAATGAGAGATCAAAGCCAGCTGAAATGGTTTCACTATCATCATGGATAAACACAACACGGTTATTGTTGATATCATCTTGCGTGAAGGTGTTCTGCGCTACGCCACTGACTTCAATTATACCATTAGACAGGTTTGATGCTGTGTAGGTGACGTCTGTTGCGGCATCGTCAGCATCTGTGAGATTAAGCATTGCTGATGTTACAGTGAGGCTCGCCCCTTCATTCATCGTAGCGCCTGTGTTCGTCGTTATAACGGGGGCATCATTAATCGGTGTGATACTCATCGCAAAATTGCCTGTTGCAGGGGTGGAACTGTCTTCACCACCATCAGCAACTTGGATATCAAAATTAGCACCTAATGTTTCAGAGCCGTCGTGAATAAAGCTAACTAGACCCGCATCCAAATCTGCCTGAGTGAAAGTGTTTTGTGTTACACCATTTACTTGCAAAATACCATTTGTGAGGTTGGATGCTGTCCATGTAAGGCCTGTACCAAAGTCATCAGGGTCAAATGAATCAAGCATAGCTGTTGTGATATTTAAGGTAGCGCCTTCATCTATTGTTTGACCAACATTCGTTGCAATAATGGGGGCATCATTCGTGTTGTCGACAGTTAAATTAAATGTACCTGTCGCCGCTACTGCACCATTTTCACCACCATCAGCAATGCTGAAGTCAAAATTTGTCCCAAGTAATGGACCGCTATGTCTGAATGCTACACGAGAATTGTCAATATCGTCTTGGGTAAAGCTGGTTATGGCGACATTTGGATTCGATATAAATTCTAACTGACCATTATTCACATTAGTAATTGTGAATGTTAGACCTGTACCGTTGTCATCACTGTCGGCAGCGGCTAAGACAGACTTTTTAAGAATAACAATGCTATTTTGGTTAACACTTGAACCAAGATTTGTGCCCACAGTCGGGCTGTCATTCACATCTATTTTGTTGATGTTAAAGGTAGCTGTATCGGCAGTGGAACCATTTTCACCGCCATCAATTACAGAAATGTCAAAACGTGCATCTGCCTCGTTACCGTCATGGCGGAATACAACCCGGTTAGCGACAAGATCGGCTTGTGTGAAGGTGATAATTGGTACATTTGGATTAGTAGATAATTCAACTTGTCCATTAACAACGTTAGATAAGGTATAGGTAAGGCCTGTGCCAGAATCATCTGGGTCTGTCACGTTTAATTGAGTTGTTGTAATCGTAACCGTTGATCCCTCAACAACATCAATGCCTGTATTGGTTGTGATAATAGGCGCATCATTCACAGCTGTTTTAGTAAGTGTAAAGGTGGCTGATGCTGTGCCTGCTAGGTCTTCACCGCCATCGGCAAGGACAACGTCAAAGCGACCATTGCCTTCATTGCCGTCATGGCGGAATACAACACGGTTATTATTAATGTCGTCTTGAGTAAAGGTGTTTTGCACAACGCCATTCACTTCGATTGTACCGTTGAGTAAGTTTGATGCTGTATAGTCTAAATCTGTATCCGCATCATCTTGATCTAAAGAATTAAGCATCGCCGCAGTGACTACTCTGGTTCCACCTTCTACGACTGTTGTGCCTGTATTGACATTGATTGTTGGTGCATCATTGACGGGTGTAATGTTGATTGAAAATGTTTGTCCGGAAACTACAGTAGCACCGTCTGTCACCGAGAAAGTGAAGCTGTCCGAGGTGTTTTCTGAACCATTATTCACATAGGTTACAAGTCCATTTTGAATGTCATCAAGGGTAAAATTATTTATCGCTACAGCTGGGGCAGAGGTCAATGCTAAGAATCCGTTATCTGGTGTATCAGTAACACTTATTATAATGTCTGTAGCCGCAGTGTCTCCATCCGCAATATTAAGCTCTGTAGTTGTAATTGCTACATTGCCGCCTTCATTTGTTGTGACAGGATTATTGGCTGTGATAGAAAAGGTTTCACTAAAATTGACAGTGATATCAATTTCATCAAATAGGCCTGCGCCTCCAATTTCGGTGGCACGTATTGTTAGGACATATGTGTCTAAAACAGAAGGATCAAGATTAGTGTTGTCTAAAATTGTTATTTCGCCAGTCGAAGTATTTATTTGGAAAATACCATCCGCATTACCAGCTTCGATAGTATAATTAAGAGTATTGCCAGCATCGGCGTCGGCTGCTTGCACTGAACCAACAGATGTGCCATTGGCAATATCTGAGCCATCTGTATTATTATGGCTCACCGTATAATAACTATTGTTTAGAACATCATCACGTTCCCATTCGACAACATATCGTCGACTATTACCGTTTGCTTCATCGTACCATTGCCCATTTGTATTCATAATGGCGTAATCATTGGCAGTTGTATTAGGTTCTGAACCTGCCCATCTCTCATATGCGCCACCTACGGCTGTACCACCTTGGCTAAATTGTGTGCCAGCCTCAGGCCCAGCAATCCATAGCCAGCTACCTTCATTGTCGATGTCAGAGGCTGCTATCCAAATATGATTACCTAAAATGTTGTCTACAAAAGTATTTTCTGCGGCCGAGGTGATCGTGACGAGATGACCTGCTGCACCATTTAACATGGCAGATTCTGCATTCGCAAGAGCAGTCGTGATGCTGACATTATTGTTATAATAGCGATACCAGTTACCTGTGGCTGAACTATATTGAGCATTTTGGTCGATGGCATAAATAATATCTGCATCATTGAAAGAGGGTGCTTCATTGAGATCATTTAAAGTCACTGTGAAGTTACGCTCAGCATATAAAGGCGAGGCATTATCGTCTGTGGCTCTAACACGAAGTGTGAAACTTGTTTGTGTTTCGTAATCAATAAAATTTGTATCACGTACTTGAATAACACCAGTAACGCTATTTATTTTGAAAGCATTATTTGTGTTACCACCGACAATAGAATAACTCAGTGTTTCACCAACTGTATCTGTCGCACTTACTGTACCGACAACAGTATTGTTGGCAGAATTTTCATCAATATTAAATGGACCGCCTGCAGCAATAATTGGAGCTTCATTCACATCGATTACATTAATTGTGATGGTGTCGGTATCTGATAAAAGCCCCGGGCCATTATCGGTTACTTGAATGGTTAGTGTGTAAGAGGTGGTTGTTTCATAATCGAGGGTTGTATTATCAGCAACTGTGATTTGTCCTGTGGCGCTATCAATGGTAAAAATACCATTTCCTGTACCGCCTGTAATAGAATAGGTTAGCACTTGTCCTGCGCCAATTTCAGCATCATCGGCATCTAAATAGCCTAAACTATCGCTATTGCTAGCATCTTCGAAAACATCAAATGTTTGAGCAGGTGTAATAACGGGGGCTGTGTTGTTCGTATCAACGGTAATGTTATATGTACCAGATAGAGTAGTTGTACCGTCTGTGACATCAAAGGTGAAGCTGTCAGAAGGGTCAATGGCACCGCCATGTGTATAGGTGACAAGTGCTTGGTCTAAATCTTCTTGTGTAAATGTATCACCTAGGCCGATGAGCACGCCATTTAGGTATAATTCACCATCGGTCGCATCTGTGGTAATTGTGTAAATAATATTTGTATCCAATGTATCAACATCATTCACGACAAGTTGTGTGTTAATATAGCTTGGTCCTACGGGCATGCGTGTGATGACAAGATCGCTGTCAATTGTACCTTGAAAAGTTGAAGGGCCAGAGGCACTACCGTTAAATCCTCCATATGACCCCGCACCCAGCACACCGTATCCAGAATTATTCGAGCCTACATGGTCGGTTGCTGTATAGCCTGTTAAGGTTGCTTCTGGCGCACGCTCAATATTAAACCAGTCAAAATCATTGGCTTGTTGATAAGACATCCGCACTTCGTCGGTGACTTGGTCGATTTCAATGACAACGGCATATTGTGTTGATGTAGCTAAAGGCGTAGAGCTTAAACGAGGTGTGCTAGTGGCATTACTAATATAAAATCCGAGGCTATTATTCGCATCAAGGTAAAGACCTATACCGACGCCCGATCCACCAGATTCAAAAATAACTTGCCCTGGATTACTTGTAGAGGCGACAGCAGGTGTTGTGAAAATAAGAGAGATTTGACTGCTTTGGTTGTCTAAAGGAGCTTGCATATTGCCGTATTCGCCAACACCAGATCGTCTAAAAACTTCTGTGCCAAATTGCCCAGGGCCTTCAACGCCACCAATACTTGTGGTGAAGCTTTGGAACACTGTCGTTCCTGTATTGATATCTATGCTTAGAGGGTCATTGACAGGTGTAATACTGATATCAAATGTGTCAGTTGCGGTTGCTGCAGTTCCGTCTGACACAGTAAAATCAAAGCTGTCTGTTGTTGTTTCAGAGCCGCCATGTATATAAATCACACGGTTATTATTGATATCATCAAGGGTAAAACTTGAAATAGCGACCCCAGCATTAGTGGTAAGTTCTAATTGTCCACGAAGTGGTGCTGATGTCACAGAAACGACCACATCGCTATCGATATTATCGGGGTCTGTAATGCCTAAAGCTGTAGCATCTATGGTTTGTGTGCCACCTTCATTAAGGCTTATGCCATTATTGGTAACATCAGGTGCTTCATTTTGCGGTACGATTGTAATAGAAACGCCTTGAGAAAAATAACCATCGAGCGAAAAGTTTAGATTATGTGTTGTCGTTGGATTATCGGATGTGTTTTGGTAGGTAACATTTTCGATCAGGCGTTCAATGGCCGCCTTTGTTGTGGTGTTATCAAAGTTAATGATAAGATCAGTACCATCTTGGCCATCTGAGACGATTGTACCAATTTGTGTACCACCAAAAGTTATATTCGTTCCATCAAAGCCAATTTGTCCAGCTCCCGTCCCTTCATTACGAATACTTAAATCATCTTGAGCTAGGCCTGTAGAGGTGACGTGGAAGGTTTCGCCGTTAAAATCAAGCGTTGTACCTGTGATTGTTACATCGCCATCAATCACCGCAGGGGCGGCATTTGAGACATCTTCACCAATAACTGTAGATGTGATAAGGCCTGCCAGTGACGCATCAAACATCATGCGCTTTTCTAGCTCTAAAATACCTATCTTTTTTCTACGAATACCGACCATTAAATAAAAATTACCTTAAATTATCACTACCTCTTTAATTTTACGTCTAAAACCTTAACAACTCCTGAAATTTTGCTAATTCACGCCACTTTCTTGAATAATGAGCGCAATGAACTTTTTTATGTAATAAATCAATGGAATAGAGCGTTTTCCATGTATCTTCAAATGCCCTCGATAAATGAGCGGCATATCATTGCTCGGTGTTGTTTCTGTCAGGGTTATTTTATAAAAACTTTTGGTCGATTTACTTTGTTGGTTTTGTGAAATACTGGTGACAGGGCCGCCGTAAGTCGTTGATAATTCTGGCCATTCTATATCAGTATTATTTATCTGTTCTATACTAGTAACTGTTAATGGATGGGCCTCTGAAAGGCTATAAGCAGGCGTAAAAGTTGCTTTGTCGCCTCGTTCAATACGGGCTAAATTCGTTTCTTCAACATAGGCAATGTAATTGTTTTGTGTTTCTTTTTGGACAAGGCGGAAGAGAAGCTCAGTGTCACTAATGTTTCTATCTGCATGGATGTCAGGCATTAAATCATAAATTTTCCCATCAAAAGGTGCTGTAATAATCAGTTGCTCTCGTTTCTTTTTTAATGAAGCGAGCTCTTGTGTCGCTTCAGCAATATTTTCATCAATGAGACTGCGTCGTTCACGGTAAAGTTGAGGGTTTGTTTGTTCGCGTCTTTTTGTGTCGAGAAGCGTTTTAAGACGTTCTTGGCTTAGCTTAATATTTTTTTCTAAAAGTGGCGAAGAAAGAGTAGCTAATGTTTGGCTTTGTGAAACCTCATCATCATTTTCGACAAGTATTTTTTCAATATAGGCTGGACTTGGCGCATATATATTTTGGTAAGAGGCAGGGGTAACAATCGCTACGGTGTTAATCGTACCGCCTGTCGGAAAAACAATAAATAACAAGAGGATTACAATAAAAGTACCGCGAATAAAGCGATCTTTATCTGATTTTATGCTTTCAAACTTACCGGTTAAATATTTGATTTCTTTTAATATTGGTAGGATTATAAACCAAGATATCTCAACAAGAAATAAGATAAGTCCAAGCGGTTTGAAAAAGACATGATAGACCAGAACGGCGATCCCTAGATAAAGAAGGAAACGATAGATTATAACACCTAAGCCGAACAATGTGAGGAAACGCTGACGTTGAGGTAATACATCTTCTGGACGTTCTTCTTTAAGTCCAAAAATATGCCAACGGAGCCAATGTTTGGCAAAGGCAATAGCTTTTTGATGAAGATTCTCAATCCCCAGATAATCGCTTAACACATAATAGCCATCATAGCGCATGAAAGGATTTAGGTTGACGAAAATAGAGCCAACTAAAGAGATGGCAACTACACTAAATGCGAGGCTTTGGCCGAGTGCAGAGGGGGTTAAATGCCAATAAATTAGAAAGATAGCGGCTAAAACAAACTCCGTCATAACACCCGCTAAGCCCATCATCATGCGTGCTTTTGATGAAGGAATACGCCAACTTCCAGACATTTCGGTATATAAAACAGGGTACATGACCATAAAAGCAACACCCATATGTGGCACAGGAATACCATAGTGTTTGGCCATGAAAGCATGGCCAAATTCATGGAAAATTTTAATAATGAAAAAGGCTGTGGCAACGAGCATTAGCCCCTCTGCCGTGAAAATTTGTGTGAACGTATGAAAGAATTCATCGCTTCGTGGTAGGGTTAAAAAGAACCCAAACGCCAGTAAGGCTAGGCAAGATAGAAAAAAGGTCTTTGTAAACACACCTTTGATATAAGGATATGCCGCATCAAGAAATTTTTGTGGCCTGATGATTGGAATCGTAAAAAATAAATAGCCATGTAATGCCTGCTTCCATAATGGTTTTGCAGCATCTTTTGGTATAGGAATTTGCTCTGATGGTTTTAATAAACCATTTTGAGATAAAAATATCGTCAGCGATTTAACATCGTCTATGGTAAGCGTAAGCGTGGTTTCATTTGTTACCGCTTCAACAAGGTCTTTTGCTGTTTCATATTTGTGAAAACGGGCAAGGGCTTCAAATTCCGTCCAACCTATTTGATAATATTTGTTAGAGGCAGGGTAGTATAAAACCCATTGTGGGGCACCATCTTGAGCAGCGGCGGCTTTATATAGTTTCAATAGCGGATTAAGATCTGGTAATCTGAAATCATTGCCCTGTGCCTCTTCAGTGATAGACATTTTATAATCCTAAAAGATTACGCAAAGCGATAAGCGGCTTGCGGAGCACCGCATAGCCAAGTATCGACCAATTGCTTTTTATTTTTGCTGTACCTTTCCAACCAATGCGTAAGTCTTTATCCTTTTGTTTAATATCCGCACGCATTTTATATGTCAGTAAGCCATCTGGGTCAGGTGAGGCTTGATAGCCGATGGATTTAATTGTGGCGCGGTAACTTGAAAGCGGTGTGACGTTTAGATAAAAACTTGTCTTACTTTTTTCTGAAATAGGCAAAAGGCTATCAATAGGTATGCGGATAAGTAGTTCGGTGTCATTGGGATTAGCTATAAGCATCAGCTTTTCACCCGTTTTCATCGGCTTGCCCTCTATACTATTACGGTCTGCAAAGATTGCGACCCCGTCGGCGAGTGCTTTGATAGAGGTCTTGTCAAAAAGGGTTTTGGCGTATTCTAATTCTACACGTTTCGTGGCAATTTCTGCTCGTAATAGCTGTAAATCAGCTTTTTTCTGGGAATCTTGGTCACGCAAAGATTCAATGCCTGTTTTGCTCAAACTGACTTGTGCTGTCTTTAAGGCTTGTGCGGCCTGCTCAACTTGCGCCTCTATCGTGGTGTCATCCATTAGGGCAATGATATCGCCCTGTTTGACACTTTCTCCAGGCTTCACAGTAATTTTTTCTAAAATGCCATCATAAGGTACACTGATTACTTTTGGTGAAGCGGCGACGATTTCTGCTGGTGCAGTGATTGTTAGTTGTGTCGGAAAGAAAAAAACTGCGATTGCAACTATCGCTATCACACGTCTATTTTTCTTAGCCTTAAACCAATTACGAATGTTATGTGTATGTTGGCTGCGTGTTAGAGCACTCAAGCTATATGCATAGGACTCACAAAGCTCTGTCAGGACGTCCTTTTCGGCTTGTGAGTAGGCTTTGTCTGTTTCAAGCCATAATCCGCCGATGATACCGCTATGCTCTGTTGTAAAAAGGGCTAGGTTAACGGTTTTTGAAAAGAGATTTTGCCATTCTTCTTTATCATTTTCTGGCAAATCTTTGTTGGTTAATGACAGGATGGGTTCATTAGGCGAGTGTTTAATTAGCGTTGTCTTGATAAAACGTTTAAGGGCTGTTGCATAAGGGCCGTTCGGGTCAAGAACGGCATTGCCAGATAGACCATGACACATAACACCACCATCGTGATATGTCCAAAATACAGCTTGTTTATAAGGGATTAGCTTTTGCGTGTTGTTGACAACAGCAAAAGAAAATTCTGTTAAATTTTGTGCTTTTTGCGCTTGTTTTTGAAGATCAAGAAGGGTGAGTAGCTTGTCCATATGTCAGCTTCCTTCTTACTTTTTGCGTGGTTGCTCTAAATAACCTATCACGCCCGCATCACGCATAGCATTAATATCAAGATGAACATTACCGCTCATGCCAGGCAGTAAACGTTCTTCATATGGTTTTAGCGTGCCACGTACTTGGATAGATTGGCTAACAGGGTCTACTTCACCGTAAATACGGACAATATTCGCTGCGTATTGCTCTTCAGTTTCGTTGATAGTCACATTAAATGGTGCGTCGATATTGACCCAACGGAGCCATTTAGAAGGGATAAGAAATTCAATATCTAAATCATCATCGGACGCCACTTCCATTAATACACGATCTGTTCTTGTATATTCATGGGGGTTAGCCAGACGCTTAACGACACGGCCATTATAGGCAGCACGTATAATGCAATCATCCACTTTGCTGCTATATAATGAGGTGCGGGCTTCAGCTTTTTTATTCTCAATAATCGCTTTTTTCTCTTCTAGGCCAGAGATAAGGTCCAGCTTCAATAAACGCATTGTTGTGTCGAGCTCTTTTTTGCGTAGGTCTTCTTCAACAATGGCAATTTGTTTTTCTGACTTAGCATCAACACAGGCGTATTCTAGTAGGATATCCCCTTTATTAAATGTATCGCCATTATCGACATAGATATAAGCGATTTTGCCGTCTCTTGAGCTTGAAATAACGGTTTTTTCTTTAGGTACAAGCACACCCTCCGTATCCATTTCCGTGATATCAGGTTCATAGCTGTATTTTAATCCTTCTTCGGAAGGTTCGGCCATTACTTCTGTTTTAGTGCCTGCTGTTGGCTCAATAGTGTTAAACGTAATCGCTTCTTCATTGGCGGCCATAACTAAAGGCGTTGTGTCAGATTTTTGTATGGTGTTTTTGAGTGTCACAAGGTCGCCATCAATAGATTGCACAGCAGTCGCAAATTTATCCCAGCCAGCTTGCGCATATTTTTTAACATCCAGACCAATATTGATATCCGGCGTAAAATCAATTTCTGCTATATATTGCTTGGCCTGATTGGCGAAGTCAGAGGCAACGAAACGCAATGTTTCAAGGCCTTCGGAGAAGTCTAGTTTTATATCTCTCGTAAAGTCTTGTGTGCTTGCCATGATATCTTTAGACCAGTTTTGCATATGCTCAATCTGTTCCTTTGAGTAGCTCATTGCTAATGTCTTTATGTCTTCAATTTTCTCTTTAAGAGAAGCTTCTGGCATCAGCTCTTTTGTTTTGGGCAGGTTCAAGGCCGCAATGTAATCAGATTCTATGTTTAAATCTGAACCGTTATCTCGTTTTGTAAAAATGGTTGTTCCCGCAACCACTAAA
>MDSV01001863.1_pt1 | contig 10474 bp, 13 predicted proteins | sample 810851 | NCBI WGS metagenome assembly MDSV01 (sample SAMN05326640, study PRJNA326480) | marine metagenome | isolation source: seawater | place: Atlantic Ocean: North East | collected 2012
AGTTATATTAAAACCACATACAAAAAAACCAAGTGTTAAAAGTATAAAACCTTTATGATTAAATGCTTCTTTTAAAGCTTCAACAAGTGTTTGGTTATCTACTTTATTACTACCATTTATATTCTTTTCTTTCTTAACCTCTCGTAAAAAGATTGCCGCAATTATTCCAAATAAAACAAAGTACAAATATGTATTAAGTGTTTTTTCCCAACCAAAATTAGATAAAGCAAATTTTGTGTATATAGGAGAAAAAAAATAACCTATGGATGCCATAGCGACCACAATTCCTATAGCCATCCCTCTTGTTTTATTCGGGAAATGCTTTCCAACTGCTCCAATCTGAACACTTATTGCTGTGCCGCCTAAACCAATTCCAATTAATAAACCAAGGTTAATTTGAAAAAATATTCCTGTATTGGGTCCTGCATAAAGCAAATAAATTCCTAACGCTACAAAAGCAGCTGCAATTATTGTTACTTTTGCACTTCCAATTTTATCTGCTAAAGCGCCAAAGATCGGAGCGAACATACCCCACATCAACATTTGTAAGCCGATTGCTAACCCAAACTGAGTAACTGTGCACTGTAAATCTTCAACAAAAAAATCTGTAAATAATCCAAAGACCATACGAAGTCCCATAAATACCGCAACTATTGCGCAAGCTGATATAAGTGTAAAAAGTGCTGCCTTACTTGGAAAAAAATTTTCTTTTGTCATTTAACAAATTTTAATGAACTTTTTAAATCGTTAATTAAATCTCTTGGATCTTCTAATCCGATGTGCAAACGAACTAAGTGTTCATTTTTTTCTAAATTAAAATAACGTCTTTTACCTAATTCTACAGGATCAGTATAAACAGCTAGACTTTCAAAGCCTCCCCAACTATACCCAATACCAAATAATTCGAGAGTATTAACAAATTTATATACAGAATTTTTACTTTTACTTTTTATTATTATGCTAACTAGTCCAGAGGCGCCCGAATAATATTTTTTCCATAATTTAAATTCTTTTGATGAGGTTTTGTATGGATATAATATTTTTGATATTTTTTTTTGTTTTTTTAGAAAATTAATAACTTTTTTTGTACTTTCTTGATGCTTGTCCATTCGTATATCTAAAGTTCTTAATCCTCGTATAATTAAATATGCATCATCTGGAGACAAACGGTAACCAGATACATGATTATACCACCAAACTTTTTTATAAACTTTTTTATTAACTGCTACAGTTCCTCCCATAACATCGCTATGCCCAGAATAATATTTAGTTGCAGAAGTGATTGCTATGTCAAAGCCTAGTTTTAGTGGTTTAAAAAAATATGCTGTTGCCCATGTATTATCTATAGCTGTGAAAATGTTTTTGCTTTTAGCTAAAGAAACTATTTTACTTAAATCTTGCATTTCAAACGTATTACTACCTGGATTTTCAACATAAATTAATTTAGTTTTTTTTGTAATTTTATTTTTTAAATCTACAAAATTGTTTGGATTGTACCAAATAGCTTTTACATTGAATTCCTTAAGCAAATCGTCTGTAAGTTTTTGTGTCGGTCTATACACTCCATCTGAAATTACTATTTCATCGCCCGGTCTGCATATACTCATTATAGATAATGCTACCGCACTAAATCCTGTTGGTGTTAAAAAAACTTGATGAGCTTCTTCTAATCCTCTTAATAATTTTTGTAACTGAACTGTTGTTTGTGTTCCTTGTCTACCGTAATCCCAATGTTCAACATCTTTACCTTTTCCTATATCCTTTTGATGTTTTCTTAATTCTTGCATGGTTTTAAAAAGAATTGTAGATGCTCGAACTACAGGAGGGTTAACTGACCTGGATGTATAATCTTTTGCTGCTGTTTTTAAGTAAGTTTTAATAGATCTTTTCATAAATATATTTGATAACGAAATAGGAGAATGCTATATCCACAGATTAAGGTCAATAAATTAATAAGAAAGGAAAAAATATATGGGCTATCCAAAAAAACATAGAGGAAGAAGAAAAATGGGTTCAAAAAAAAGAAGAGCTCGAAAAAGAAGTAAAAGAAAATAAGCCTAAAGTGAAAGAAATAGGTCAAATTAAAAAAATCAGTATTTGGATTTTTGTTATACCAGTAGTAGTAATAAATTTATGCTTATTTATAGCTATAAATGGACACCTCTTACAAAGCACTATATTCCAAGTTGATGCCATTGGAAGAACAACTTTTACATTACCTTATATTGATGGGGGTGTATCTATTAGCAGGATCGTAAGAACGTACCCAGCTTATTTATTATTTAAGCCAGCAATGCTAATAACTGCAATTTTGTTAATTCAATACTGGGTAATAAATAATAGATTATTCAAAAAAATTAATAATGATACTAATAAAAATAACCTCTTTTTAAAATTTGGTGTTGGTTCTGCTTTATTTTTAATTCTACATTCAATATTTCTTGGAATTAATTTTGAAATAGATATTTATAAATTTTTTAGAAGATTTGTTCTTTTAGGATTTATTATTTTCGAAATAATAGCGCAAGCAATGCTTGTTATTAATATAATTAAAAAAAAGAATGTAATAAGTGAATTTATAAATAAAAAAGTTCTTATATTAAAAATGATTTTAGTTTCAGTGCTAATTATAGTTGCTATTTTGTCTGCTCCAATTTTAAATTCAGAAGAATATCCTTATTTTAAACATGCTTTAGAATGGAATTATTTTATAGGTGTTGTGTTGTTTTATTTTTTAACATTTTTGTTTTGGAAAAAAGAACAACCTTCTGCTCACACACCCGAGGGTGTATGAACGAAAGTTTTGGTTCGTCGTTGTAGACGCTACCGCCGAACCCGCCACTCCACTTGTTTAGCGCTGCTTTGTGGAGTTTTCTGCCCGATAAGCTTGAACCTTTCGGTTTTTCCTTACCTGGCCAGTTAAGAGTTGCCTCTTAAGTCACACTCATTAAATCACAAATGAATTCAATGTTAAATCACTATCTAGGTGATTTTTATTATCGTAATTGTATCTGTTAATTATGGGGATAAATAATTATTAACTGTATTAGTAATCCAGCCTCCCCCTAAAACTTTATCCCCAAATTTAGTTTTAGAATAAAAAACACAGGCTTGACCAGGAGATATTCCAGTTTCCTTTTCAAGTAATTCTACTTCTGCTTTAGTATTTTTCATAATAATTTTTGATCTTATTAATCTGCCTGTTGATCTTACTTTAATAAATAAATTTTCATCTGAGGAATTAATTTCACTCAAAATATTTAATTCTTTTAAATAAATTTTTTTAACTACTAAAAATTCTTTTTCTCCAACAATAACTTCATTCTTTTTTGCATCTATACTAATTACATAAAGAGGTTCTTCATGGGCAATTCGTATACCTTTTCGTTGTCCAATGGTAAAATTAATAATACCATCATGTTTTCCAATTATATTGCCTCTCACATCTAATATATTACCGACCTTGAAAGACTCGGGTCTAAAATTTTTTATTACTGAAGCATAATCACCATTTGGAACAAAACATATATCTTGGCTATCAGGCTTGTCTGCTACATTTAGTTTAAACTCAGAAGCTATTTTTCTAGTTTCACTTTTTTGCATTTGTCCTAGAGGAAATCTCAAAAAATTTAATTGTTCTTGCGTAGTACTAAATAAAAAATAACTTTGATCCCTCGATAAATCTACAGCTCTATACATTTCTGCATTTTTTTTTAACTTAATTCTATTAACATAATGCCCTGTAACCAAAGCATCTACTTTCATTTCTTTTGCATAGGTATATAAGTCTCTAAATTTTACTGTTTGGTTACATTGAACACAAGGTATAGGGGTTTCGCCTGCAACATAGCTATCAATGAATGAGTCTATCACATCTTTCTTAAATTTTTTTTGGTAATATAAAATTTTATGACTAATATTCAATTGTTGGGCTACTCTTTTAGCATCTAAAATATCTTGTCCTGCGCAACATTGTCTTCCTTTACTGCTAGATTTAGCATCATCATAAAGTTTTAACGTAATTCCACTAACGTTATAACCTTCACGTTTCATCAAGCCTGCTACAGTTGATGAATCAACTCCTCCTGACATAGCCACTATAACTTTTGTATCTTTTGGCTCTTTTTGAAAGCCTAGTGAATTAGTTTTTTTTGCTATAAAATTCATTAATTTATGTGTATGTTTTAGTATATAAAATAACACATTTCCATTAATGTTTTTAAATCTTGAACCTGGTGATTATGTAATTAGTCCAAAATACAGAAAATGGGGAACGGGACAAATACAATCAATTATTAACAATAAGGTTACAGTTAATTTTGAAAATGTAGGTAAGAAGGTTATAAATAGTAAAGAAATAACATTAGAAAAAATAAAGATTGAATAACTTAGAATTAAAAAAACTAGCAGAAGAACTAATAGATACTTTTTTAATAGCAGGTAAAGTATCTAAAGATTTTTGTGCAAAAGGACTAAAAATTACTATTAAACAGGATAAATCGCCTGTTACTGATGGTGATTTAGAAGTAGATAAAATACTCAGAAATAAAATTTTAAGTATAACCCCAAATATACCTATTATATCTGAGGAAACCGTTAATCTTAAAATAGAAAATAAAGATCGAATTTTTTGGTTGATAGATCCAATAGATGGTACAAAACAGTATATAAAAAATGAAGATGAATATACTTTAAATGCTGCTTTAATAATCGATCTAAAACCAGCTATAGGCATAATATATGCTCCAAAAAAAGATCGATTATTTTTCTCATATGGAAACAATTTTGCTTTTGAAATAAGTAATGGAAATACAAAAAAAATGAATTGTAAAAAGGTTAATAATGATGAAATAATTGCTTTAACAAATTCAGATAAAATGTCAGAAAAAATTTTACAAATATATAAAAAAAATAATTCAACACGTATAGTAAAAATGTCTAGCTCACTGAAGTTTTGTATATTGGCTGCAGGAGAAGCAGATATTTACGCAGCAGAAGCAAGAGCTTTTGAATGGGATATTGCTGCAGGACATGCAATTTTATCACATGCAGGTGGTTCTGTAACAACCCATAATGGTGAAAAAATCTTATACGGGAAAAAAAACTATAAAAATTTAGCTTTAATAGCCAAAAGATCATCTAATTTAGAATTTTAAATTCTACTACAAGTTGAAAAGTTTTTACCCATTTTAAATTTATTTTGAATCTTAAGCTTCCCTTTATACAAAAATAACATATATACTTAAATCACATAATAAAGGGGATTCGATGATAAAAAAGTTGCTAGTTTTAACAACACTAGGAATGTTACTTAGTGGGTGTTTCATGGGGCCAATGGCTTTTGTAGGTCCAGCTACTTCAGGATTCTCGACTGCTTCAATAGCACAATCGGGGGTAAGCTCTTTAGCTAACTATGTGCATAAAAAAAATACAGGAAAAACTTTGTTAGAACATGCTGTGTTAACTTTAAAAGAAAAGAAAAATGAAATAATTTTTAAGTCCATCCAACAAACCTATTTGCCAAAAGATATTTCGTCTGGGATAAAAATAGCTCCCTAAATAAAAAACTCAATTAAAATTAGAAAAAATACAATCTAATGCTAAAAACAATACTCATCATAGTATTATCAGTTACATTTTTTGGCGTATTATTTTTTTTATTAGTAAAGAAATCTCTTAAAAAACAGTTAGATTATTATTTATCTAAAGAAAATAAAAAAAAAATAAAAAAAAAATAATTATATTTAAATTAATTTACAAAATTTACTAAATTCTTCTTTAGGAATTTCCATAACTTTTTTGGAAGTTTCGTAGCTAAACCCTGATCTTGCTAAGATTGAAATATCTTTTTTATAAAATAAATTTCTATTGCTTTCTGTTCTGCTGGGGCCAATTCTTTTTTTTTTACATACTTTTATAGCTGAAAAAAAATCTGGGTCACTTTCCTTCTCCTTGATTTTAGAAATACTGGCTTTAATATATTTTTCATCTATACCTTTCTGCATTAAGCTATACCTTATTTTATTTAGCGAATAACCTCTTCTTAAAAAAGATTTTGATTTAGAATCTGAATAAAATTTGTCACTTAACAAATTATTCTTTTCTAAAGTTGAAATTACTAAATCTATTACATTAAATAATTCTTTTTTATTAAATAATTTTTGATTTTTTTTTAAGTATTTTTTAAATAAATATGTTTTTAATTGTTGCTTTGATGGACTGTATTTTTCTAAATAGGCATAAGAAAAATTTCTTAATTCATCAATTGTTGCTTCTAAGTCTTTCTTATTTCTAATAGAATTCACAGATTTTATATACTATATTACAGTTTAAAATTTATATGATATCTCATTTTGAACTATATTTAACATTTGAAAATATTTATCTGTGGACAAATTATGGGATTATACCATTTTGGCTCATGTTAATATTTATACCAAATCACGCTATTACACATTTTTTTGTAAATTCTATTATAATACCTCTAATATTGGGTAGTGCTTATATTTATGTTGTGTACCAAACTATTGTACTAGATATTTCTATATTTAGTATCTTTAAACTTTATTTAAACATAGATGAACTTTATTCACTGCTATCATCGGAAAGTTTTCTATTAATTTTTTGGTTACACTTTATCTCTATAAATATTTTTATTGGCTCATGGATAGTTAGAGATGCAGCTAAATACAATATGTCGCGTAGTTTTACTTTTTTACCTCTGATTTTAGTTTATTTTTCTGGACCAGTAGGACTAGTTTTTTATTGGATAGCGAGAATATTTTTTGCAAAAAAAATAAAATTTCATGATTAAATCATTCGATTTCTACTTTGACTTTGCAAGTCCTTATGCTTTCTTAGCTCACAAACAAATAAGAGATATAGAAAAAGAAAATTCCATAAAAATAAAGTATAAACCAATCTTACTAGGTGGCCTTTTAAAGTCCGCAGGAATTAAACCAATTGCAGATATTCCTATAAAAGGAAAACATATGATAAAAGATTGTAAATTGTGGGCAGAAAAGTACAATATTAATTTTAAGTTTAACAGCTATTTTCCAATACAAACATTAAGTTTAATGAGATGTACCCTTATTGCTGAAAAAAAAAATTTTTTACAAAATTTTACAAATAAAGTTTTTGATGCAATTTGGCAAGATGGTTTAAATTTAAATGATAATATAATTTTTGAGAAGCTACTTAAAAATATGGATATTAACCCAGAAATTTTTCTAAAAGATTCTATTGATGAAAAAAATAAATATGATCTTAAAAAAAGGACTGATGAAGCGTACAATAAAGGAATTTTTGGAACGCCTACTTTTGTTGTAAATAATAAAATTTTTTGGGGACAAGATAGGTTAGAATTTGTTCTTATTGAAGCTAAAAAGTAAATATTAAATTTTTATGAAAACACAAAATAATAATATAAAGAAAAATATTTTTAAAAAAATATTTATAAAAATATGTAGATTGCTTGATTTTGAAATTATTGATCAAAGTAATTTTTACATTCCAACTCAAAATAAAACTTTATCAGAAACATTAAGTTTACAAGGAAAAAAATCAATTGCATTACCTTTAGGTGAAACAAAAATAACACGTGATGTTAATTCTTTAACAATTATTTTTAGATCTTGCACTAATGTAAATATGTTGACTCAAAATAAAAAAAGATTATTTGATAAAAAAAAATCTGAATATACATTTCGATCCTTAAATTCTATAATCAAATCTATTTTAGCTTCTAAAAACAATTTAAAGAAAGTTAAATTTAATATTATTGTGATAGATCATAACTCAAGTAAAAATGATTTAGAACAAATAAAAACCCAATTAAATAATTCTGGTCTGGATAGTTCTTTAATATCTTTAGATGTAAATGAATTTAAGAATGAAATTGAAAATATTAACGCTGAAAATAAAAATGTAACTCAAAATCAAATATCTAATATGTCTAATATCCATAAATCTTTTCAAATTGCTAAAAAACAGTGTGATGATCTAATATATTTTGTAGAAGATGATTATTTACACAAAATTAATGCAATAGAGGAAATGATTTTTACTTATGAACGTATTTCTTCTCAAATCAAAGATGAATTAATTTTGTGTCCAATTGATTATCCTTATTTGTATAATAAAATAGAACCTACAAATATTTTTTTTGGTTCCTCGCAACATTGGCGAGTATCAGGCGAGAGCTTATGTACTTTTCTTACAAGTGCTGATATTTTAAAAAAGCATTGGGATAAATTTATATCTATGTGTAAGTATGAACATTATCCTTTTGAACAACCTCTACATGATATATATAAAGCGGAGTACTGTTTATCTCCAATACCCTCACTAGCTGTTCATTTTACAAACATTAACTCTATTTATGGCTTGTCACCTGGTATCGATTGGAAAAAAATTTGGAATGAAAATGAAATTAGTTAATTTTGTAAAAACAGCCTTTTATCAAGAAAAGATAGAAGGCTGTTTTTTATGATTATTTATTAAACATTTCTTTTAAAGCTTTGGCTGGCAAAAATTTTACTTTTTGAGAAGCTCCAATTTGTATTTGCTCCCCAGTTCTTGGGTTTCTTCCGACCCTAGCTTTTCTTTTAGCCACCTTATAAGTCCCAAATCCAGCTATTTTCACCTGCTCATCACCTTTTAAGCAACTTAAAATAATTTCAGTAATTCCGTCGAAAGTTCGCTCTGCATCAGCTTTACTGAGATTCATTGAGGATGAGATTTTTGCAACTAGTTGTTTTTTGTTCATTTTACCCCTTTTTTTGTGGTTTTTTTACTCTTCTCACAAATACTAGGAAAATCAACATTTTTTTTAGTGTATTGTTAAGATATCAACACTATATATAGGTAGATCTTCTAAAAACATTGATTTTATTACCTTTTTAGCTGTCTAAGAATTTTTTTTAAAATAAATTAAGATCCTTTAAATCGTTAAAAGTAACAAAAAACATCAGAGAAATAAGCAAAAATAAGCCGATTCGAAAAAAGTTTTCTTGTGTTTTTTGACTTAATGGTTTTCCAAAAACTTTTTCAAAAAAATAAAACATTAAATGTCCGCCATCAAGCATGGGTATTGGAAACAAATTAATAAGCCCCAGACTTACCGAAATATATGCCATAACACTTAAAAAAGGTATAATTCCAAATTCAGCAACCTGACCTGTGATTTTAGCAATTTTTATTGGTCCACCTAACTGGGAAGAATCGCCAGTTCCAGTCAGCATTTTTCCAACATATTTTAATGAGGTAGATGTGACAAACCAAACTTCTTTTAAAGAATAATATAATGCTTTACTGGGTCCAAGCTTAGTTTTATTAAATTCATTATTTAATGGTGATAGTTTTATTCCAATAATTTTTTTGCTAACTTTATTACCTAAGGAATCTTCTCCATCAATAGTGATTGGTTTAATAAATTTAGAAATTTCTTGCTCATTTCTTAAAATTATGAACTCAATTATATCTTTTGTTGAAGTATTTATAAATGTTGAGACCTCTAAAATACTTTCAACTTTATTATTATCTATTGATAAAATTATATCATTCTTTTTTAGCCCAGAAACAAAAGCTGGACTATCTTTTTGAACTTCATTTATAATTGCTGGTGTTAAATCTTTTCCACTAAAAATATTAATAAAAAAAAATATAAATATAGCTAAAATAAAGTTGGCCAATGGTCCTGCAGCAACAACTATAGCTCTTTGATAAAGAGGTTTTAAAATAAAGAGTTTTTCTCTATCTTTTGCATCGTATTTATTAATAATTTTTTCTTGTTCAGATTGACTAAATACATTTCTATCTCCAAAAAACTTAACATAGCCTCCTAATGGAATCCAACATATCTTCCATCTCGTTCCATCTTTATCATTCCATCCAAATATTTCTCGTCCAAAGCCTATCGAAAAATCTGTGATACCAACACCAAATTTTTTAGCAAAATAATAATGTCCATACTCATGTATAAACACAACAACAGTAATTAATATAATAAATGGTATTAAATAATTCATTAACCCCAAGGTCCTTTTGTAATTTTATTTTTTTTTTTAGGTTTTTTATTTAAAAATAATATCAAAATAATTCCTGAAATAAAACCACCGATATGCGCCGCGTACGCAACTCCACCACCACTTGAAATAAATTGAAGAATAAACCAAAACCCTAACACATATAAAGCTTTTATTTTTATAATTTGACTAAAGAAACCAAATGGAATCAAAACTAATACTTTTGCAGTTGGATGATTAATTAAGTAAGCTCCAAGCACTCCACCTATTGCTCCGCTAGCACCTACCATTGGTATTTGTGATTGAGTATCAATTAAAACTTGTGTCATAGCCGCTCCAACTCCTGACAAAAGATAAAAAAATAAAAATTTTGGTATGCCTAAGTTGTCTTCAATATTATCTGCAAAAATCCACATATAAAGCATATTTCCTATTAAATGCATAAA
>MDSV01074629.1_pt1 | contig 10474 bp, 6 predicted proteins | sample 810851 | NCBI WGS metagenome assembly MDSV01 (sample SAMN05326640, study PRJNA326480) | marine metagenome | isolation source: seawater | place: Atlantic Ocean: North East | collected 2012
GAAGCATTAGCAGGATATTGCACTGAGATTGTAGTAATATTAAATGTAGAAGGTAGCGTTACAGTAGAAGATAATGGCAGGGGTATTCCTGTTGAAATTCATAAAGAAGAAGGTGTTTCTGCAGCCCAATTAATCATGACAGAATTACATGCAGGAGGAAAATTTGATCAAAATAGTTATAAGGTTTCTGGTGGTCTGCATGGTGTAGGAGTATCTGTTGTAAATGCACTATCTGAAAGATTAAATCTTGAAATAAATAGAGATGGGAAAATATATCAAATAAGTTTTTTAAATGGTAATATTGATAAAGAACTTAAGTCAGTTGGCATTTCAAAAAAAATAAATGACAATGAATTTTATTCAGGAACAAAAATAACTTTTGTTCCTTCAAAAAATACTTTCAAAAATATTGATTTTAATTTTTCAATTATTGAAAATCGACTTAGGGAATTAGCTTTTTTAAATACAGGTGTTAAAATAATTCTACTAGATAAGAGATCATCAAATGAGAAAAAAATAGAATTATTTTATGAAGGAGGCATAGTTGAGTATGTTAAATTTTTAAATAAAAACAAAGTATGTATTCATCCAAATCCAATTTATTTTAGTTCTGAAAAGAATAATGTATTGGTAGAGTGTTCATTACAATGGACTGATACTTATCATGAGAATACTTTATGTTTTACAAACAATATATCTCAAAGAGATGGGGGCACTCATCTAGCAGGATTTAGAGGAGCTCTTACTAGATGTGTTGTAAGTTATATTAATTCAAATTCAAAAAATAAAGTTAATATATCTGGTGATGATGCAAGAGAGGGCTTAACGTGTGTAATATCAGTTAAACTTCCAGACCCTAAATTTTCCAGTCAAACAAAAGATAAACTTGTGTCTTCAGAAGTTCGTCCTGTTGTTGAATCTGTAAGTTTGAATAAAATTGAGCAATGGATGGAAGAAAGTCCATCTGAAATAAAAAAAGTTATTGATAAAATAGTAGAAGCTTCAAATGCTAGAGAAGCTGCCAGAAAGGCTAGAGAATTAACTAGGAGAAAGACTGGATTAGGAAACTCCTCACTTCCTGGCAAACTGGCTGATTGCCAAGAAAAAAACCCTGAAGATTCTGAAATTTTTATAGTTGAGGGTGATTCAGCAGGTGGATCTGCTAAACAAGGCAGAGATAGAAAAAATCAGGCAATATTACCACTTAGAGGAAAGATATTAAATGTTGAAAGAGCAAATCAAAAACAAATTTTATCAAGTAATGAAATTGGCACTCTAATAACCGCTATTGGGGCTGGTGTGGGAAATCCTACAGGAAATGAAGAGGATGATAAAGCTTATGGAAGGTTTGATATAGAAAAAATGAGATATCATAAAATAATAATAATGACTGATGCTGATGTTGATGGAAGTCACATAAGAACACTTTTATTAACTTTTTTTTACAGACATATGAAACCGATGATAGATTCAAAAAGACTTTTTATTGCTCAACCTCCTCTTTACAGAGCAAAAAAAGGAAACTCAATTAGATATCTAAAAGATGAAAATGAAATGGAAAATTTTTTAATTTCTGAAGGGTCCAAAGATTTATTATTAGAGACACCTTCAGGAGAAAAAAATTTAAATCAGATCTCAGGTAAAGATTTAATAAAATTAATTGAATTAGCTAAAAAAGCTCAAAAATTAATACTTCCGTTGACAAGAAGAATTGATAACAAACAAGTAATTGAACAAGCAGCAGTAATAGCAGGGTTAAAAGCTGAGTCACTTGAAAATAATGATATTGGAATAGAATTAGCTAAATATTTAGAGTTAAGATTAAATACAATTGATGAAAAGGCATGGAAAGTAAAATACTTAGAAAAATCACTTATAATAAATAAAGAAATAAGAGGTATTAAACAGTTTTACAAAATTAATAATGAATTTATTGTAACACCAGAAGCTATTGCGTTAAATGACATTCGAAAAGAGCTAATGGAAAGCTTTGGAATTCTAAAAAATGGAAGTGCGGGAGTATTAAAAAGCACATCATTACAATTTAATATTAACGGACCTTTAGATTTAATTGAAAAGGTTTTAGAAATAGGAAAAAGTGGACTTCAAATTAATAGATATAAAGGTTTAGGGGAAATGAATCCTGAACAATTATGGGAAACAACATTAGATAAGAATATACGTTCATTGTTAGTAGTAAAAATAGATGAGTTAAATGAAGCTAATAATTTATTTGAAACTTTGATGGGTGAAGTTGTAGAAGGTAGAAGAAATTTTATTCAAGAAAATTCTTTAAAAGTAGCTAATTTGGATACATAATCAAATTTAATAAATGAATAATTTATTAACTCAGTTTCCAAATTTGATATTATTAAGTAATTTAATAAAAATTAGATGGATAGCAATTTCTGGTCAGCTTTTTACAATATTCTTAGTTTATTTTTATTTCAAAATTGAAATACTAATTTTTTTTTGTATCATTGTGGTTTTAATCTCAACATTATTAAATTTATTATTATTTTATTTTCAAAAAAAAAAAAATAACTTAAATGATAAAGAATTTTTTTATATTTTATTGTTTGATACAATACAGTTAGCTATATTATTATCTTTAACAGGTGGAATTTATAATCCATTCTCTTTACTTTTAATAGCCCCATTAATAATTTCAGCTTCATATCTAAAAATTACTTTTTCAATAATTCATTTGATGTTTTCAATATTAACAGTATTTTTTTTAAGTTTTTTTTATTTAGAATTAAATTTTTTTAGTGAATTAAATATACCTAGGTTATGGACTTATGGATTAGTATTTTCATTAATTACAGCATTAATTTTTATTGCAATATATGTTTATGTTTTTGCTAGGTCATCAAGAAGCATGTCAGCAGCTTTAGATCAAACCAAACATCTTTTATCAAATCAAAAAAAAATTACTGAAATAGGTTCATTAAGTGCCGCAGCAGTGCATGAATTAAGTACGCCAATAAATACAATTTTTTTAATATTAGATGATTTAATGGATGTAAAAATGATAAAAAAAAATAATAATATAAAAAATGATTTTAAATTATTAAAATCTCAAGCTGAAAAATGTAAGCAAATTTTGTTATCTTTATCAGAAAATCCTCAAAATATGAAAGATAATTTTTTTGATAAAACGACTTTATCAAATATAATTAAATTAAATTTTGATAAATTTAATGAAAAAAATATAAAATTGATAATAAATATTGCTACTAAAGAAAATGAGCCTTTAATAAATTTTAAAGATGAATTAATGTACGGTATAGGTAATATAATTCAAAATGCAGTTCAACATGCAGAAAATTTAGTTGAAACTGATATAATTTGGGATAATCAAAATATAAACTTGATAATTAAAGATGATGGACTTGGCTTTTCAAAAGAAGTTCTTGATAAAATTGGAAACCCCTATATTTCTTCAAAAAAAATAAAAGGAATGGGTTTAGGTATTTTTATTGCTAAAAACCTAATTGAAAATATGAATAGTAAAATAAAATTTAGTAATCAAAATGATAATCAAGGATCTTTGGTTGAAATCAATCTTAATATCAATAATTTATTAAAATGATTAAAGAACTTATTATAGTTGATGATGATTCCCCATTTAGAGATAGATTATCTAGATCAATGGAAAAAAAAGGATTTAATGTTGAGTCATTTGCCAATACTAAAGACTCAAGATTAAGATTAAATGAGAAATTTTTTGATTTTGCTATAGTTGATATGAGGCTTGAAGATGGCTCAGGTCTTGAATTAATAAAATATATTAAAAGTAAAAGTCCTGACACTAAATCACTTTTACTTACTGGTTATGGTAATATAGCTACAGCAGTAGCAGCAATAAAATCTGGAGCAATTGATTATCTTCCAAAACCTGCTGAGATAGAGCAAATTTATCAAGCTCTTACTTCATCAAAAGATATGCTTCCTCCGCCACCCAATTATCCTATGACAGCTGATAGAGTAAGATGGGAACACATACAAAGAGTTTTTATTCAATGTAATAGAAATGTATCAGAGACAGCAAGAAGATTAAGAATGCATAGAAGAACTCTTCAACGTATTCTTAATAAGCATGCACCAAGAGAATAAAGTGAAATTATCAATTTTAATACCTGTCTATAATGAAATAAATTTTCTAGATAAATTTACAAAAAATTTAGATATATCATTTAAAAATGAAAATGTTGAATTTATTTTTATAAATGATGGATCGACCGATGGATCACAACTGTGGTTAGAAAAATTTATTAATAAAAAAAATGATATTAATTATAAGCTTATTAGTTATTCGCAAAATAAGGGCAAAGGAAAAGCATTACATGAAGGTTTAAAAATATCTGATGGGGATTATATTTTATTTCAAGACTCAGATCTTGAATTAGATACGAGAGATTCTTATGAGATGTATCGTTTAGTAAAAAATGATGAAAAAATAAAATGTGTTTTTGGAACACGATATATGTCTGGAAAATTAAAAAGAAATAATAATTTTTTTAATGCATTAGTTGGAAAAATTAATTCTATAATCTTTAACTTACTTTTTTTTCAATCAATAAGTGATTTACATTGTGGAACAAAAATAATTGCTAAAGAAGTTAAAGAAAAAATTAATTTATCTATAACTGATTTTGGTTTTGAAATAGATTTAGCTACCCAAATATCAAAAAATAATTTTGAAATTTTTGAATATGGTATTTCTTATTTTGCCAGAACTAAAGCTGAAGGAAAAAAAATTACTTGGATAGATGGAGTTAAAAGTTATTTTTATCTTTTTAAAACAAGGTTTGTGGATAATGAATTTTCTATACAAATTTCAATAATTTTGTCAGTATTATATATGATTAACGTTGGATCTCATTTTGGAATGGGTATTGGAAATATTTTAAATATAATTGTATTTTCATTTGTCGGTCTTTTTATTGGTTTACATCGAAAGATAGCATCTTCATTATTAATTTATTTATTTATTTATTTTGGGAGTCTTTTTAGTAAAGGTAATGGAAAGATAGCTACAGTAATAATTGGTTTTCTAATTGGATTATACTTATCTAAAAAATTTACAAATATAAGTAAAAAATATTCAGATAATAAATTAATTAATTTTTTTGTATAATTTTTTAATTAGACTAAATGATCTAAATAGGATATTTATTTTTTTACAAGTTTTTTTATTTTATAATTATTTTTAATATGTTTAATAATCATTTTGATAAGATATACAAATCTTATAATAAAAATATAGGTACTTATAGGAATTTATATAAACAAATAGGAGATTTAATAAATCTTTCAATTAAAGATAAGATATTATTAGACATAGGTAATGGTGGCCAAACACCATATGACAAAACAATACCAAAAAAAGTATTTGTTTACGATATTTCATCCGAAATGTTGAATAAAATCAATGATAAAAATATTATTAAAATAAAAGGGGATGCAAGAAATTTAGAAAAAATAGAAGATGAGTCGATTGATGTTATTTTATATTTATACACTTTACACCATATAAATGGTAAAAATAAAAAATCTGCTTTAGACTCACTAGATAATATTATTATTCAAGCCCAAAAAAAACTTTCTAAAAATGGCACTCTTATTATTGTAGAGCCTGTTTTAAATAATATTCTTTATTTTCTTGAGTCAATATCTTATAGCTTTATATATAAATTTTTATCTTTGTTTAATAAAGACATGGTATTTATTTTTTCTAAAAATATATTAATAAGTTATTTTACAAAAAGTTTTATAAATTATGATATCAAATCTATTGATCTTAATTTAACTGGATTTGTAGATCCTTTACTTGGCACTTTTCCTGGGATAGTCAGAATACCAGCATTTTTAATGCCAACAAAAATGGTTTATTTTAAAATAACAAAAATCATTTAAATTCTTTCTTTTCATAATTAATCAGAACTATGATTAATCCTAAAATATAAAATGTTTCTATACCATGCCAATTTTTTAATAAACTGCCTGTAGACATAATAGGCCAAAATAATATCATAAAAACAATAAAAGAAATTTTTGAATAGATAAAATATCTATTTTGGTAAATTTTAAATAAAATTGATAAAAGGTAAATAATAAAAAATGTTAATCCAATTATTCCTGCTTCAGTTAGCCATTGTAAATAAAAATTATGAGGATGGCTCCAACAAGTTTCTTTCATATATTTTGGTTTTGTTTTACATAGATAATTAAAATTATTTAATCCAATTCCTAATAATTTATTGTCTTTAAACATTTGTAAAGCCAAAATATATACATCACCGTAGGGTGATTTTTCAAAGTTTTTAATCACCTCTTTTAATTCTGGTTGTAATTTTATTATTTTCTTACAATCTTGATTTTCATTATTGCATTTATATTGTTTTTCAATTGTTAAACCTAAATGATGAGGCTTAGAATCAATTATATCATAATCATTATATATTGAATGATTTTTATAAATTAGAAATATAGAAATTAAACTCAAAATTAAACTTAATAAAAATATTCTCCTATAATTAGTAAAAAAAATTATACCTATCCCTATTCCTAAAAAAAATGTTGCAAAAGCCATTCTCTCACCACTTATAAAAGTGATAATCCCACATAATGTTAGGTAAAAAATACTAAATATAAATAATAAATTATAACGTTCTTTAAAATTAATTAAAATAGAGCATAAACCTAACATACTAAATTTAGCAATGAAAGATCCTGGTACAAGGTCACTAAAGGGTCCTGATAATCTTCCGTAAAAATCTGATGAAAAACCCAGTATATCTTTGCCAAAACCAAATTCTGGATTATAATTTATGAATTGATAGATACAATCGATACAAATTAATAAGTTCAGTACTAATATAATATTTAAAAGGTAATTAACTCTTTTTTTATTTGTTAAAATCCAAAAATATAGAAATAAAGGAATAAGTATTATTCTTAAAAAAATAAGTGATTCTTTAAAAGCAATCGAATAATTTTCTGAAAAAAAACTTGATATTTGTAAACTAATAAAAAAAATAAAACTGAATAGAACCCATGTTTCTGTAATTATATTATAATTCTTTTTTTTTATAATATAAATAATAAAAATAACAGAAACAAAAGTAATAATTAAATCTGGAATTGCTGGACCAGTCACTAAAGCAAAAGGTATTAATAATATTAAAAAAAAAGAAAATTTTTCTAATTTATTAAACATCTTTAATCAATTTTATAAAAGTTTTCTCAAGACTTCCTTCTTCAGTTTTAATTTCACTAAACTCAATTTCATTATCATCAAAAATTTTAATAATTTTTTTTAAACTTATTTTTTTAATATTATAAGTAAGTGAAATTTTATTTTTAATTTTTATAGGATTATATTCATTTAATTCTTTAGGAATTTGAAATTCATTATTATTTAATAAAAAAGTTACTTTTTTTTCACTAAATAAATTAACAAAATTATCTTTTAAATCAGTTTTAATTATTTTTCCTTTATTTATAATAGTTATTTCATCACATAATATTTCTGCTTCTTCAAGATAGTGTGTAGTCAAACATATAGTTTTACCATTATCTTTAAGTTCTTTAATATAATCCCATAGCATTCTTCTAAGACTTACATCAACCCCAGCTGTAGGTTCATCAAGAATTATTATATCTGGATTATGAACAAGAGCTTTTGCAACTAAAAGCCTTCTTCTCATTCCTCCTGAAAGAGTTCTTGCATATGAGTTTTTTTGCTCAATTAGTCCTAATTTTTCTAAAATCTTTTCACAATTATTATGATTTTTTCTAACTCCATAAAGTCCTGATTGAAGATTTAACAACTCTATCGGTGTAAAAAATGGATCAATATTTAACTCTTGAGGCACAATACCAATTTTTTTACGACAATATTTTGAATCTTGATCAAGATCAATACCGCTTATTTTAATAGTTCCTGAATCTTTATTTACTAGATTACCTAATATATTAATAAAAGTTGATTTCCCTGCACCGTTGGGTCCCAATAAGCCATATATAGATCCTTTGGGTATATTAATATTAAAATTATTTAGAGCTTCTATTTTTGTGCCATCTTTTTTTTTATATATTTTATTAACGTTTTTAGCCTCTATGGAAAATTTATATTCAGACATTTTATAAAATATATTCTATATACTTTTTATTAGAATGAAAAAAGAAAATAGACTAATATTAATTGACGGATCCGCTTATATTTTTAGAGCATATTATGCATTACCTCCAATGTATAGGAAAGATGGAACTCCAGTTAATGCAGTTTTTGGCTTTACTAATATGTTGGTGAAATTAATTGAAGACTATAGAGATGAAAAGCTTATTGTTATATTTGATGCCGCAAGAGAAAATTTTAGAAATAAGATTTATGAGCAATATAAGGCTAATAGAGGAGAGACACCTGAAGATTTAATTCCTCAATTTGACTTAATAAAAAATTGTGTAAAGTCTTTTAGCATTCCCCAATTAGAAATTGAAGGTTTTGAAGCTGATGATATTATAGCAACATATTCATCTCAAGCTTATGAATTAAATATATCTTCCTTGATAGTTTCCTCTGATAAAGATTTAATGCAGTTAGTTAATGAAAAAGTGAAAATGTTAGATCCAATGAAAAATAAAGAAATTGGAATTAATGAAGTTATTGAAAAATTTGGAGTAGAGCCTAATAAAGTAATTCAAATTCAGGCTTTAACAGGCGATAAGATTGATAATATCCCAGGTGCTCCTGGCATAGGGCCAAAAACAGCTTTAGAATTAATTAAAGAGTATGGAGATATCGAAGGTTTAATTAAAAATGCTCATAATATTAAACAAGAAAAAAGAAAAAAAATTATTATAGATTCGGCAGAAGACATAAGAGTAAGTTTAAAACTAGTTAGCTTAGATAAAATGATAAATTTACCTCTTAATATTAATGAGATCACTCCCTTTGCAGAAATTAAAAATAATAAAAAATCAATTAGTGAGTTTTTACAAGATCAGGGTTTTAGAGCTATTCAACAAAGGCTAGAAAATAATTCATTTATAAATAGTAATGATCAAGATAATTTAGGCAAGGTAGATCAAATATCTAAAAAGATATCTGATTTTATTATGATTAAAAATTTATCAGATTTAAAGAAAATTATTAAGGATATTCAAAAAATAGGTTTATTAGCTATAGACACTGAAACAAACTCTTTAAATATTGAAAAAGCTGAATTAGTTGGAATATCAATCGCGTTTGATGAGAGTAAAGCTTTTTATATTCCGATTTGTCATAAGGATATTGCAACAAATAAAATATTAAAAGATCAAATACCTTTAAAAGACATTTTAAAATTAATCAAAATTGTTTGTTATGATCCTTCAATACTAAAAATAGGCCAAAATATAAAATATGATGTAAGAATTTTAAAAAAATATGGAATTATCTTTAATTCTATTGATGATACAATGTTGTTATCTTATGCCCTTGACAATGGTGTGACTCGTCATGGTATGGATGAATTAGCTTACAGACACTTAAATCATACTGCAATAAAATATAAGGATTTAGTTGGCAGTGGTAAAAAACAAATAACGTTTGACTACGTTCCTTTAATCGAAGCTACAAAATACGCAGCTGAAGATGCTCTAATTACTCTAAAACTTTACAATTATTTAAAACCAAGAGTAATTACTGAAAAAGCTTCAAAAATATATGAGAAAATTGATAAACCTCTTATTAAAGTTTTATCAGCTATGGAAGAATTAGGAATAAAAGTTAATGAGAAATATCTCAAAGATCTAAGTAATATTTTTGAAAAAGATGCCTTAATGCTTGAAAGAAAAATTTTTGAAATTACCAAAAATAAATTTAATATAGGATCCCCAAAACAACTTGGAGAAATTTTATTTGTTGATATGAAAATACCTGGAGGAAAAAAAACTAAAACTGGCACATATTCTACCGACTCCAGTATTTTATATGAATTATCTTTAAAAGGTTATGAAGTTGCTAAATTAATTTTAGATTGGCGTGAAGTTTCTAAACTTCGCTCAACTTATACTGATGCTCTTCAAGAACAAATTGATCCAATAACAAAAAGAGTTCATACTTCTTATGCAACTGCTACAACATTAACTGGACGATTAAGTTCAAATGATCCAAATCTTCAAAATATTCCTATTAGAACAGATAAAGGAAAAAAAATACGTAATGCGTTTATTGCAGAAAAAAATTATAAATTAGTTAGTTTGGATTATTCTCAAATTGAATTACGTTTAGCAGCTGAAATATCAAAAGATAAAAATTTTATTGAAGCTTTTTTAAATAAAGAAGATATTCATTCTTCAACAGCAAAAGAAATATTTAATCTTTCAGAAAAAAATTTAACATCTGAGCATAGAAGAAAAGCTAAGGCAATTAATTTTGGTATATTATATGGAATAAGTCCTTATGGATTGGCTAAACAGTTAA
>MDSV01175373.1_pt1 | contig 10474 bp, 21 predicted proteins | sample 810851 | NCBI WGS metagenome assembly MDSV01 (sample SAMN05326640, study PRJNA326480) | marine metagenome | isolation source: seawater | place: Atlantic Ocean: North East | collected 2012
TATGCAGAAGCAGAAGCATTAACAACTTATGGAATTATAGGAATAAAAGTTTGGATTTATAAAGGGGAAATTTTTACAAAAGAATTTAGCCAGGAAACAAATAAGAAATAATTTATGCTACAACCAACTAGAACAAAATTTAGAAAAGCACATAAAGGAAGAATTCATGGCAACGCTTCGCGATGTAACTTTATGAACTATGGAGCTTTTGGATTAAAAGCAATGTCACCTGATAGAGTTATATCCAAACAAATTGAGGCAGCCAGAGTTGCCCTAACTAGACATATGAAAAGGCAAGGTAGAGTATGGACAAGGGTATTTCCTAATATACCAGTATCAAAAAAACCTACAGAAGTACGTATGGGAAAAGGTAAAGGTTCACCTGAATTTTGGGCATGTAGAGTTAAACCAGGAAGAATTCTTTTTGAAATTGATGGTGTATCAGAAGAAATTGCAAAAGAAGCTCTTTATAAAGCTTCTGCAAAGCTACCAATTAAAACAAAATTTATAAAAAGGTTTACGTAATATGAAAAAAAAAGAAGTAAAAAAACTAACTAAAGATCAAGCTGTGAAAGATATCGATAAACTTAAAAAAGATTTATTTAATTTTCGTTTTCAAAAAATTAATGGTCAATTAACTAGTCCATCAAAAATTAATGAAACAAAAAAAAGTATAGCAAGATTAAAAACTTTTATAGAAAGGAAAATCAATGCCTAAAAAAGTATTACATGGCATAGTTGTTGGTGATAAAGAAAATAAAACTATCAAAGTTTTGGTCGAAAGAAAATATCAACATCCTTTATTTAAAAAAGTTCTTAAAAGTAAAAAAAAATATAGTGCGCATGATGAAAAAAATAAATTTAAAAATGGGGACAAGGTTTCAATTATTGAATGTAGACCTTATTCTAAAAATAAAAAATTTGAAGTTTTAGGAGAAAAAAAATGATTCAAGTTCAAACAGAACTTAGCGTAGCTGATAATACAGGAGCTAAAAGAATAGAATGTATTAAGGTACTAGGTGGATCTAAAAGGAGATATGCTAGTATAGGTGATATAATTGTTATAGCTGTAAAAGAAGCAATACCAAAAGGTAAAGTAAAAAAAGGATCTGTTCATAAAGCTGTAGTCGTTAGAGTTAAAAAAGGAATTCACAGAGAAGATGGTTCAAAGGTAAAATTTGATAATAACGCAGCAGTATTAATTGATGATAAAGGAGAACCTGTGGGCACAAGAATATTTGGGCCTGTTACAAGAGAATTAAGAAATAGAGGGCAAATGAAAATAATTTCTTTGGCCCCGGAGGTTTTATAATGATTATTAAAAAAGGGCAAAAAGTAAAAATTTTAGCTGGTAAAGATAAAAATAAAGAAGGAGAAATTATTGAATTAGACAGATCAAAACATAGAGCTAAAGTTAAAGGTCTAAATATAATAAAAAAACATGTTAAAACGACAAAGGAAAAAAAGGGTGGAATTTTTGAGAAAGAAAATTTTTTAGATTTGTCAAATTTAGCAATAATTGCAGAAAATAAAAAAACAAAAAAAGTCGAGACTAAAAAATGATACCAAGATTGAAAGAATTATATAAAAAAGAACTACAAGCAGATTTAAAATCTAAACTAGGATTGAAGAATAATCTTATGGCACCAAGGTTAGAAAAAATTGTATTGAATATGGGTTTAGGTGTTGATGGAAATGATTCAAAAATTTTAAAAACTTGCCAAGAAGATTTATCAAAAATTACAGGACAAAAACCAGTTACTACAAAATTTAAGAAATCAATTTCAAACTTTAAAACTCGAAAAGACACAAAAGCTGGTCTAAAAGTTACTTTAAGAAAAGACAAAATGTATGAATTTATCGATAGATTGGTAAATATAGCCTTACCTAGGATTAAAGATTTTAGGGGACTATCATCAAAAGGTTTTGATAAATTTGGTAATTATACTTTTGGAATCAAAGAACACATTATTTTTCCAGAAGTAAATTTTGATAAAGTTGATAAAATAAGAGGACTAGATATAACAATTGTTATTTCATCTAGAAATAGAGATCATAGTTACGAATTATTAAAAAAACTAAATTTCCCTTTTAAAACAGAAAGAAGTAATTAATCATGGCCAAACTAAGCTCAATTAATAAAAATAATAGAAGAATTAAGTTATCAAAGAAATTTTATTCTAAGAGATTAAAACTCAAAAAAATAATTATGAATAAGAAACTTCCTCTAGAGGAAAGATTCAAAGCACAACAAAAACTGTCAAAGTTACCAAGAAATTCTGCAAAAACTAGAGTTATGAATAGATGCCAAATTACTGGTAGACCTCACGGAGTTTACAGAAAGTTAAAAATTTCAAGAATTGCATTAAGAAAATTAGGTCTTGAAGGAAAAATACCAGGAATGGTTAAGTCAAGCTGGTAGAAAGGATATTATATGAGTTTAAGTGACCCAATAGGAGATATGATCGCAAGGATAAAGAATGCACAAATTAGGAATCATAAAAAGGTTGAGATACCTTCATCAAAATTTAAAACTAAAATAGCTGACGTTCTTAAGGGCGAAGGTTTTATAATTGACTATAAAGTAAATATGGAATCAAGCAAACCTGTATTATTAATAAATTTAAAGTACAATTTTGGAAATCCAGTAATTAATACAATTGAAAGAATTTCAAAACCAGGAAGAAGAATTTTTTCAAGCGCTGAAAGTTTGCCCAAAATAAATAATGGTCTAGGAATTGCAATAATATCTACACCAAAAGGTGTTATGAGCGATGTTGATGCGAGAAAACAAAAAATTGGTGGAGAAATAATTTGTAAGGTATTTTAATGTCGAAAATTGGAAAAATAAATATATCTATTCCTGAAAAAGTTAAAGTTGCTTTAACTGGTAACAACGTCAATATTGAAGGGCCATTAGGAAAAAAATCTTTAAGTATAGATTTGAAAGTTTTTGACATAGATATAAAAGAAGGAAAAGAATTATCGATAAAACCAAAAAAAGTTGATCAAAGTACTAAAAGATTATGGGGAATGAATAGAAGTCTTTTGAATAATGCAATTATAGGTACAAGTAAAGGCTATGAAAAAACATTGGAATTAGTAGGCGTAGGATATAGAGCAGCACTTAAAGGTAAACAATTAAATTTACAGTTAGGATTTAGTCATGATATTAATTATGATATTCCAGAAAATATCAAAATTTCAGTAGAAAAACAAACAACATTGAAAATAAGCGGATCAGATAAACAAGAAGTTGGAATGGTTGCTACAGAAATTAAATCATTTAGATTACCTGAGCCATATAAGGGAAAAGGCATTAAGGAAAAAGGGCAATATATTTTAAGAAAAGAAGGAAAGAAAAAATAATGAAACTAACAACGTCGATAAGAAAAAAATTTAGAGTTGGCAATAAAGTCAAAAAAGTTGCAAATCCAAAAAGATTTAGATTAAGTATTTCTAGATCATCAAAAAATATTTCTGCTCAAATTATTGATGATAGAAATGAAACTACGCTATTTTCAGCTTCTTCTAACGAAAAAGAAGTGAGAGCTTTAAAAAAAAATAAAACTGAACTTTCAGTAATAGTAGCTGAGAAATTAGCAAAAAAAGCTCATGAAAAAAAAATAACAAAAATTTTTTTTGATAGAGGTGTATACAAATATCATGGACGTGTAAAAATTTTTGCTGAAACTTTAAGAAAAAATGGAATGGAATTTTAAAAATGGAAAATAATCTTGATATATTAGAAAAACTTGTTCATATAAATAGAATTACTAAAGTTGTAAAAGGCGGAAGAAGATTTGGCTTTTCTGCACTTGTTGTAGTTGGCAACAAAAATGGAAAAATTGGTATTGCACACGCTAAAGCTAAGCAAGTTCCTGATGCAATAAAAAAAGCAAATGAATTAGCAAGAAGAAATCTTATTCAAATTCCTCTTAGAGAAGGTAGAACTATTCATCATGATATTTATGGTAAAGATGGAGCAGGTAAAATTAAGTTAAGAGCAGCACCCAAAGGTACTGGTATTATAGCTGGAGGTCCTGTAAGGGCTGTATGCGAAGTTTTGGGAATTAAAGATATAGTTGCTAAGTCACTGGGAACTGCTAATCCGCATAATGTTATAAGAGCTTGTATGAAGGCATTAAAAAAACAAACTTCACCAAAACAAATCTCTAATATTAGAAATAAAAAAATATCTGAGATTATAGAGAAAAGAGGATAATGATTAATTTAAATTCAACAAACTCAATTAAAGAAAAAAAAATTAGACCAGGAAGAGGAATAGGATCTGGTAAAGGAAAAACTTCAGGTCGAGGACATAAAGGTCAAAAATCAAGAAGAGGTGTTGCTATTAAAAGTTTCGAAGGTGGGCAAATGCCTTTATATAGAAGACTTCCCAAACGTGGTTTTAATTCAATTAAAAAACCTGAAGTAGGAAAAATAAATATTGGAAAAATACAATCTTTTATTGACAAAAAAAAAATTAAAAATAGTGAAAAAATCAATTTGAATTTACTAAAAAAATTAAAACTAATAAATACAAAGTACAATAAAATTAAAATTTTAGGTACTGGCGATTTAAAAGATAAGATAGATATTGAAGTTGATTTTCTTTCGAAATCGGTAAAGGAAAAATTAGATAAAACAGGTAGTGCTGTAAAAATATTAAAATAAAAGTAAATGAGTTCAAGTCTCCAATCAAACGACTTAAGAAATAGAGTAATATTTACTATTGTTATTTTAGCTATATACAGACTTGGAACCTTTGTACCATTGCCAGGTATTGATCCAGAGCAACTACAAACTTTAATGGAAGGTAATCAAAAAGGATTACTTGGAATGTTCAACGTATTTGCAGGCGGTGCTGTCAGTAGAATGGCAATATTTGCTTTAGGTATAATGCCTTATATTTCATCATCAATTATAGTTCAATTATTAACAGGAGTTTCTGAATATTTTAAAAACTTAAAAAGTCAAGGTGAAGTTGGCAGAAAAAAAATCACACAAATAACAAGATATGGAACAGTATTACTTGGTACGATACAAGGTTATGGTCTAGCTGTTGGATTAGAGTCATCAGCCAATTTAGTTATCAACCCTGGAACTTTTTTTAAAATTTCAACAGTTACAACTATTGTGGCAGGAACAATTTTCTTAATGTGGTTAGGTGAACAAATTACCCAAAGGGGTATCGGAAATGGAATTTCTCTAATTATATTTTCAGGAATTGTAGCTGAAATACCGAGAGCATTGGTAACAACTTTTGAGTTAGGCAAAACTGGAGCAATCTCTGGATTTATAATTTTTTTAATTTTTGTAATATTAATAGCAACAATTTTATTTATAGTTTTTATGGAAAGAGCATTGAGGAAAATCTTAATCAATTATCCAAAAAGACAAATGGGGAATAAAATTTATGGTGGTGATTCATCTCATTTACCACTAAAAATTAATTCAGCTGGAGTTATTCCTGCAATTTTTGCATCTGCTCTTTTGTTATTACCTGTAACATTTTCCAATTTTAATCTGTCAGATAATGAAATGTTTTTAAATATTTCTTCATATTTTACACAAGGCCAACCCTTATATATGCTGCTATATGCTTCAGGTATAATTTTTTTTACTTTTTTTTATACTTCAATAGTGTTTAACCCAAATGAGACTGCAGAAAATTTAAGAAAATATGGTGGTTTTATTCCAGGTATCAGACCAGGAGAAAGTACTGCAATCTATATAGAAAACATTTTGACAAAACTTACAACAATTGGAGCACTATACTTAACTGCAGTGTGTTTATTGCCTGAATTTTTAATCGCAAATTATCCAATACCTTTTTATTTAGGCGGTACTTCAATTTTAATTGTTGTTGTTGTAGCCATTGATACAGTAACACAAGTCCAAACTAGATTAATGAGTTCTCAATACGAACAATTAATTAAAAAAACAAAATTTGGAAAATAAGAAGTGAATTTAATTCTTTTTGGTCCTCCTGGTGCTGGCAAAGGAACACAAGCTAAATTCTTAGTTAAAAAACTAAATAGTTTTCAGGTATCAACAGGCGATATGTTGAGAGATGAAATTAAAAAAGATACAGAAATCGGTAAAAAAATTATAAATAATATGAATGATGGAAAATTTGTTGAAGATGAAATAGTAAATAAACTTCTTGAAAAAATAATATTTAATCCAAAAAATAATAATAAACTAATTTTTGATGGTTATCCAAGAACAGTAAATCAGGCAAAAAATCTAGAAAGTTTATTGAAAAAATCTAATCAAAAAATAGATTATGTTTTTTTTCTTAATGTTAATAAAGATTCAATATTAAAAAGAATTGAGAAAAGAAAAATTTTAGAAAATAGATCAGATGATGATGCTGATACTATTTTAAAGAGATTTGATATTTACATGAAAGAGACTAAACCAGTTTTAGATTTTTACTCTTCGAAAAAAGGATTTTATGAAATTGATGCAAGTCTAAATATTGAGCAAATAGCCAATAAAATAGATGATATTCTTCAGGTTTAATACATTGACTTTAAAAAAACTTCTTATATAAAAGGCTAAAATTATTCTCAGAAATTATGGCTCGTATAGCAGGTGTAAATATACCACAGAACAAAATCGTTGAAGTAGGCTTAACATACATACATGGTATTGGAGATAGATTTTCAAAACAAATTTGCAAAGATCTTGAAATACCTAAAGCAAAAAGGGTTAATGAACTTACCGATGAACAAATTTTAAAAATTAGAGAATATATTGATAAAAATTTTACAGTGGAAGGAGATTTAAGAAGAGAGACCTCACTTAGTATAAAAAGATTAATTGACCTTGCGTGTTATAGAGGTTCAAGGCATAGAAAAAAATTACCAGTTAGAGGACAAAGAACTAGATGTAATGCAAGAACTAGAAAAGGTAAAGCTATAGCAATTGCAGGAAAAAAATTAACCCCACTTAAAAAATAAATTAAATGAAATCTGAAAAAACTGAAAAAGTAGAAAAAAAAGAAAATCTGAAAGAAAAAGAAGTCAAGACAGTTAAAAAAAGTTCTTATTCTAAGAAAAAAAAAGTTAAAAAAAATATAACTAATGGTATAGCTTATGTTCTTTCTACATTTAACAATACTATAATTTCGATTGCTGATACAGGTGGCAATGTTGTTTCTTGGGCATCTGCAGGCCAAAAAGGTTTTAAAGGTTCAAGAAAATCTACACCGTATGCAGCTCAGGTAGCAGCAGACTCTGCAGCTGTTAAAGCTTTAGAATATGGAATGAAAACTTTAAATGTTGAAATAAAAGGACCAGGCTCTGGTCGAGAAACAGCTTTAAGAGCATTACAGGCTAGAGGTTTTAAAATTTTATCTATTAAAGATACAACGCCAATGCCACATAACGGAACACGTCCACCAAAAAAAAGGAGAGTATAAATGGAAAATATAGATGTAAATGTTAAAAATTGGAAATCATTAATCAAACCTCCAAAACTTGATATAAAACTAAGCGAAGATAAATCATTTGCAAAAATTACCGCTGAACCTTTGGAAAAGGGATATGGATTAACACTTGGAAATTCATTAAGAAGAATTTTACTGTCTTCAATTAGAGGAGCAGCAGTTACATCGATTCAAATAGATGGAGTATTACATGAATTTACTTCAATTAAAGGAGTAAGAGAAGATGTAACAGATATAGTTTTGAATGTTAAATCATTAGCTCTAAAAAATTCATCTGAAGGAAAAAAAAAAATTAATTTTAGATGCTAAAGGACCTGGTGAAATAAAAGCATCAGATATAACCAAAGTTCCAGAAATTGAAATATTGAATCCAGATTTAGTAATTTGTAATTTAGATGAAAATACACGTTTTCATATGGAAATGAACGTAGGAAATGGAAAAGGATATGTTTCAGCTGACATGAACAAACCAGAAGAACCACCATTAGGATTAATTCCAATAGACTCACTTTTTAGCCCAGTTAAAAAAGTTTCTTATTCAATAAGTACTGCAAGAGAAGGTAAAGCTTTAGACTACGACAAGTTAACAATGGAAGTCGAAACTAATGGATCTATCTCTGCTGAAGATGCAGTTGCCTATGCTGCAAGGATTTTTCAAGATCAATTAGGAATGTTTGTAAATTTTGACGAACCACAAGAAGTTATTATCAGTGAAAAACCAACAGAACCTGAGTTTAATAAAAATCTACTAAGGAAAGTTGACGAGCTAGAATTATCAGTTAGATCAATGAATTGTTTAAAAAATGATAATATTATTTATATTGGTGATTTAGTTCAAAAATCGGAAGGTGAAATGTTAAGAACGCCAAATTTTGGTAGAAAATCATTAAACGAAATTAAAGAAGTTCTTACCGGTATGTCACTGTATTTGGGAATGGAAATACCTAATTGGCCTCCTGACAATATTGCTGAATTATCAAAAAAACTTGAGGAATCAGTTTAATGAGACATAAGTTAGGTTATAAAAAGTTAAACAGAACTTCTGAGCATAGAAAAGCACTAATAAAAAATATGCTAAATTCATTAATTAAGTATGAACAGATAACAACTACATTACCAAAAGCAAAAGTTTTAAAACCACAAGCTGACAAAATAATAACTTTAGGCAAAAAAGAAAATCTTCAAAATACTAGAAGACTTATTACAAAACTTCAAAATGAAAAATTAGCAAGTAAGGTTATTAAAACTTTGTCTAAAAGATATGAAAACAGAAAAGGTGGATATACTAGGATAATCAAATCAGGTTTTAGATATGGTGATAATGCACCTATGGCAGTAATTGAATTTGTTGATAGAGATATAGAAGCAAAAAAAGTTGATAGAAAAAAAACAGAAATTCCAAAAAAACAAAAAGAAGAAAAAAAAGCAGCAACAGCTTAATTTTTAAAAATTAAATCTAGTATAATGAAAAAAACTTATAACGTTGAAAAAACGTTCAGCGGTATGAGGGTAGATCGCTGGATTAAAAACGCTATAAAAAAAATACCCCAAAGTTTAATAGAAAAAAACTTAAGAAAAGGTATTATTAAATTAAATGGAAAAAAGGTTAAAAGTTCATATAAAATAAAAGAAAATGATAAAATAATCTTTTATAATTTAGAATTAAAAGATTCTACAGGTAAAGAGAAATATAAATTTATACCTTCAAAAGATGTTATTAAATCTAATGAAAAGCTAATAATAGATAATAATGATAATTTTATAGTTTTAAATAAAAGTTCAGGAATTTCTGTTCAAGGTGGAACTAAATCTAAAAAAAATTTAGTTGATATTTTTTCAAACAGTAAAATCTTCAATAACACAAAACCTTTTTCTGTTCACAGGTTGGACAAAGATACTTCTGGTGTTTTTATGATGGCCAAAAATAGAGAAACTGCTCAGTTACTAACCTCGCTTTTTAGATTAAGAAAAGTACACAAAACTTATCTTGCAATTTGTCATGGCGAAGTAGAAAAAAATTCAGGGACATGGGAAAATGAATTAATAAGGTTTGAAAATAACAAACCTATAAAAGAAAAAGCAAAAACTATTTATAAAGTTTTAGATAAAAATTCAATATGTAGTTTAGTTGAAATGAAGCCTATTACAGGGAGAAAACATCAATTAAGAAAACAACTCTACGCCATTGGAAATCCTGTTTATGGAGATCAAAAGTATAAATTAAAAAATACTGATAAAGGTATAAATAAAAACTTAATGTTACATTCATACAAAATCAAATTTATGATTAATGGTGTAAAATATAATTACACAGCTTTGTTGCCAGATTATTTTAAAAAACTTTTATCTATAAAAAGGCTTAAACTTTTAGATATTTGATAAAATTTTTAATAACTTTTTTATTAAAATAATTATATTTTTGATCCTTAAGATTTTTCAAATTCGTTACTTCTCTTGTAGTAATACCACATGGTATTATTTTTTTGTATGATTTTAATTCATTTTTTATATTTATTGAGAATCCATGGTAAGCAATCCAATTTTTTACTTTTATTCCAATTGCAGCAATTTTTTTAATTTTATTCTTATGTTTTACCCAAATACCTATATTTTTTCTATCAGGAAATGATTTAATATTATATTCATCTAATGTTTTGATTATAACTTTTTCTATATTTAAAATAAATTTTCTAATATCTTTATTTCTTTTATTTAAATCTATAACAAAGTAACAAATAGTTTGTCCCGGACCATGCCAAGTAATTTTTCCACCTCTGTTTGTATTTGTTATTTTTATATTTTTATCTAGTATTTCATAATTTTTATAACTAATCCCCCCAGTATAAATATCTGGATGTTCAAGTATCCAAACTAGTTCTGGTGCCTTACCATTTTTTAAATTGATTAATCTTTTTTCAAGAAAGGCTATAGCTTTAGTATATTCTACAGGCTTTTTTGATATTTTAATCTGAATATTCATCAATTAAATTGTATTATATGAATTATGTATTAATA